>Ga0209542_10014999_pt1 | contig 13091 bp, 15 predicted proteins | sample RifCSPhighO2_01_FD_184028 | JGI IMG/M metagenome (GOLD analysis project Ga0209542, IMG submission 184028) | Soil microbial communities from Rifle, Colorado - Rifle CSP2_plank highO2_0.1 (SPAdes) (version 2) | ecosystem: Environmental > Terrestrial > Deep subsurface > Rock core/Sediment ... | reverse complement strand
AAAAAGCCTGTACATATCATCGCGCAAAAAACCCTCGATTTTGTGAGGATTGCCTCTGTGCGGCCCAAACTTTTTTTCCAAATAGTCAGTTGTTTCGCTCATAATCTAAATAATCTTGAATTCCGGCAAAGGAATAATAAATTTAGATTTAACACCCAAAGCCTTCCAATTTTTAATTATATAATCACTGTAATGCCAGGCAAGAATAAGTACATAATCCGGTTGCTCTTTTAGTATAACTTCATTACTCACTATTGGAGTATGAGTTCCCGGCATGTACTTGCCAACCTTTTCCGTCCCCGGCAGTTGGGCAACATAGGGCAAGATCAAATTATTAAGACCGTAGTAATTAAGTAATACCACACCTCTCGTTGGACATGAATCTGCTACGAGCTTTAAACCTTTTCTCTTAATTTTCTGAACCAAATCTAAAAATTTCTCTTTCTCCCTGCTGACTCTCTTCCTAAACTTAGCCCACCCCGCGGGAGAAAAAAGTCCTGCATCTTCTTCAGCCTTCAATAACTTTTTAACATCAGGACTGATCGGATGTTTACCTTTCCAGCCCGCAGAAACTTGAATACTGCCCTCGCGCGTAGGAACTCTTTTGGCATCAAAAACTTCCATGCCATAATAAGGAAACAGCTTAACCAGCGACTTTAAGCTATAAATACGAATGTGATCGTGATAAATTTCATCAAATTGATTACCCTCAAAAACATCAAGGAGATACTGGCTTTCACTAAAAACTACTCCGTCTTTGTCCAGTAAAACACTTATTCCTCTCATTACTTCTCCCAATGTCGCCATGTGAGCAAAGACATTGGTCATTGTAATTATCTTTGCCTTGCCATACTTTTTTACAATATCGCGGGCAACCGTTTTAGTAAAGAATTTTTGAATGGTCTTAATTTTATCTTTATTGGCAACTTTAGCCATATTGGTCGGTTCTACTCCAAGCACAAACATTTCTCTTTCCTTAAAAAAGGACAACAAAGTACCGTCATTTGACCCGATGTCAACAACTAACGATCCTGACTTTAATTTATTTTTTGAAATAATTTCATCGACAAGCCGTTCCATATGTTGTCTTAACGGAACCGATATGCCAGGACGATAAGGATAATCAACGGGAAAACAAATCTCACTCCCCAGAACATAATCCAGCTGTCCCAAGCCTGACTGCGGACAAATCATCAGCCTTAGCGGGTAATAAGTCTCAGGATCACGAAGTGTTTTTTCTGTCAGCAAAGTACCGCAGGGCGACTGAAAGCCAAGGTCAATGGCCTCAAAAAGACTGCGGTTACCTGTAATCTGGCAATAATCTAACTTGCCTATTTCAACATTGTGTTTAGCCATAGTTATTGATTATATCGCATATTTGCGACACATCTTTCGTACTCATATTATTATGGCATGGTAAAAATAGGTAAGTATTTTCTAGTTTGTTCATATTAGGCAAATCTTGTCGTTTTCCGCCAAAAACTGAATATACATCATTTCTTCTGTAAACTAACCCTGTTTCTATTCCATGAGAAGCTAACTTTTCTCTTAATTTATCTCTATTAGGAGTATGAATAAGAAATGGTGAGCCGCTATTTACTCCCAAGATTTCTTTATATTTTTTCTGCAGTTTCTCTCTATGTTCTTCTAACTGTTGTAATGAATTTAAGGCTGCAATTCCCATGCTGGCAGTTACATCATTCATATGATATTTATATCCGGCTTCTATAATATCAGCTTCAACATTATCCTTTCCTGTTTCTCTATCAATCCCATACCATCTAAGCAGCTTTGCCCGTTTATAGTCTTCTTTATTTTTACAAACTAATGCTCCACCATCTACTGTGGTGATAATTTTAGTAGCTTGGAAAGAATAAGCAGTAAATACCTCATTTTCTGTTTTGCCTAAATATTGAGCAGCATCTCCAATAATGGGAATATCTAATCTAGGAGCTTTACTGCATAATCCAAATAAATGAACATTAATAATAGTTTTTGTTTTAGGAGTAATTTTTCTTTTAGCATCCTCCCAATCAATCAGTAGATTATCTTTAACATCAGCAAAGACGATTTTAACACCTCTACGAACTAAGGGAAGGTTTGTAGCAGTACAGGTAAATACAGGAGTTATAACTTCATCTCCAGGTTTTAGATCAAGTAAATGATATGCCAACTCTAAAGCCGATGTGCCCGAATTGAGGGTTAAAACATACTTACCCAGAAAAGATAATTTCTTCTCAAACTCCTCAACCCTTGGTCCTTGACCCAGCCAATGAGTTTTTAATGTTTTAATTACTGCATTAATAGCACTTTTTGATACATAAGGATAAAATAACGGTATCATAATAATTCCTTTGCCAAAATTTTTATGAATCTACGGCTTTTTTCCCGCTCCTCTGTTCCGCCGCTATAACGGGCTCCTATATGAGCATGCGCATACCAGGTAGTTTTATTTACAACAACCCGGCCACCATTATGTCTGCACTTCAAAACAATTTCTAGCGCTTCACTCCCCATTTTGCCAAAATTTTTATCATCCAATAACCCTAGTCTGCTAAAAAAATCCTTAGTCATGAAATAACAAGAGCCCTGAAATACTTCTATATCATCTATCAATTTTTTTTTAAGTATAGGATCTCTATTTTTTTCATTATCTTTATGCCCTTTAAAATTTCTTACCATCATATAATCTATATCCGGACTCTCTAAATCTGTGAGTTCCCACTTACGAACATTAAATCGTTTCCGCCTTGGTGTTTGAACCCAATTATCCTGATGGACAGATTTTAACTTCTCATCTATTCCTTCGTCTACCATGCAATGAGCATCTAACTTCATTATGTATTTTCCGGAAGCCTCAGCCACTGCCTGATTTATAGCTGTTCTCATTCCGCGAGCCTTCTTGTTATATATATACTTAACCCCGTCAAGTGGAGAAGCAAAACTCCCATCCAGAGTAACAATAATTTCGTAGTCTCCCCTAAGCTTCTTTTGTATATCAAGTATGGTCTGATTTAAAAACCTTTCTCTTCTAGCTGGAATAATTATTGATAACATTTATATCCTCCATTTTCTTTTTATTTCTAAATAATAATCATGCCAATCATCATAAAATCTTTGCAAATTATCTTTCTGACCACTGTGGGTTATTCTCTGTGTTCCTGTAGTAAATTTACTATGGCGGTGTGCATACCATGTGGTTTTATTAATCATCATTTTACCTCCTGCTTTCCAAGTCTTAAATATTATTTCATGTTGGTCTTGATAATGCGGCCCATACCTATTGTCGAGTTCCCCAATTACCTTATCCCACCAGGCGCGCGGCATTACCCACACAGAACCCTGTATAGCCATAGTCTCATCAATCATAATGTCTTTTCGCGCTTGGTCCCGTTCACGCCAAGGATAACCAGTAAACTTTCTTTTATCTTCAATACTCTGCGTTACAAGCTTTTCGTAAATGACCTTATCTTTATCCATCAGCGTCCATGTAGTAGGATCCAGAAAATAGCGAATTCCAGCAATTATCCAGTTGGGTTCACAAGTATCAGTTAGTATCTTGTCAAACCCTTTCCCAAAATCGCAATGTGCATCTGAACGCATAATAAATTCTCCCCTGGCGATGCGGACACCAGCATTAACGCATGATCTTGGCCCTACATTTTTTCCAAGATGCAATACTCGCAGCCTATGATCACCGCGAAGAGGCTTATCAGGCCAATAGCCATCAAGGACCGGAATAATTTCCAATTGATCACCTAATTCTGAATTATTGAGTAGCGCCTCAATAGTGTTTTGAAGATATGGGTCTCCCCAGCAGGGTATTATTACACTTAGTTTTATAGCAGGCGCAATTTTCATGACAGTAGTTTATATTTTAATCTGGAGAACGTCAAGAGGCACAATCCTTCTCAACATTGACCCCGCACCATTTTTGCAGTTTAGCAGGCAATAACTGTGCATTACAGAAGCTCTTGCTTAGGAAGTAAAATGGTGCGGGGTTGACAAAACAAATATCTGGCTCTATTCTATTTACAGGTATGTTTTGGCGAGCGTTGTCTATTCGGTCGTGGTTATTGGGGGCTCTTTTGATAGCCGGATTATGTGCATTCTTTTATTTAGTTTTTGTCCGGGGGACAGAATCGGCAACAATCCAAATTCTTTTGAATCGTCAACAGATAATAGCCAGAGCAGAAGCAAATAATGTTGAATCTTTCTTCCAAGTATTCGGTGAATCCATAGCAGTACTTGCTCAATTGAGCAGCATGGAGAGTTTGGGAACAAAAACTCTCGAAGATGTGGCTACATTTGTAGACCAGTGGCGCGAAAGCGGTCTGGTTGGAGGAGTTGTGCTAACGGATAAAAACGGATTGGTTCAGCTTAATTCCAACGTATTGGGAACTTCGGATATAGGTACGTCTCTGGCCGATCGGGATTATTTTGTCTGGGCGAAAGGTGAGCCGAAAGAGGGAGAGTATTTTATAGGACAACCGATAGTTAGTCTATTGATGGCTACGAAAGATCAAATTATAGTTCCTGTGGCCGCCCCGGTATATCAAAATAGCACTTTTGTGGGCGTAGTATCCGCGACAGTGAAATTACAACCCCTAACCGAACGATATTTGAAATTGATGAAAGTATCAGATGATTTGACAGAAGTTTATCTGGTTGATCAGTACGGAAAACTCTTATATAGTCCTGTCCGGGATGCGGCGGGTTCGGATGTTTCCGAACTCTTGGGTGATAACATTAAAAATGCCCTTGACACAAACCAGGAAGGCAAGATGCGGGCAACCTACTCGGATTCCAAATCCGGCAAACCGGAAGATCACTTAATAGCGTATTCTTCAATATCTTTGGGCGGCCAAAATTGGCTGCTAATTACATCCTCCACCTATCGGAGCGTCGTAGATCTTACCGTACCCACCCAAATCCTGCAAACAGCAATGTTAATATTAGCGTCTTTATCAATTCTGCTATTTGGAATTATAGTTGCCCGGGAAAATAAATCTCAAAAGAGTTTGTAAAAATAATCGTATTTGAGATTTTCGCGCCTGGCCCAATTGCCGGGAAAATCAGAATTACCGCGGGCGTAGCGGAAAGAACCTGTGTCCTCATCCCCTTTCATAATAAACCATGCGCCATTCTTGTTAATAAACCCGTAAAAAGCGATAATATTATCATCGACCTCGGAGATTCTATATCCGTCCAGGGGCTGATTCTGGGCCGGATCAATTTTGTTACCGGCAGTATCTTTTAGCAATGTCAATCCCGATCCTGCCGGCGCAATTCCGGGAAATAAACCTCCGGTATTTTTATTGAAAATTGACATGAGGAAAAGAATTAGTCCTGTGCCGCCAATCAGTTTCAAAAACGCCCTTTTATCGATATCTGTAATACTTATATTTTCTCTTTTGCCTGTCTCGGATTTTCCGCCGATTTCACCGCTGATTGGATTGCGGTTACCGGTTTTTTTAAGTAAGCTCCGTGTTTTGCGCGGAAAAATCTTAAAGGAGAAATAAACAAGCGGAGGATAGAGAATAATCGCGACTGCCAGTTGGATATAGGTTGTGGCGGTCACAAATGCCATGACAACTACCAGACTGACAATTGCAAAACTGCCCCATGTTAGAACCTTGCTTATTATTTGTTTATTTTTCATTTGTTTGTTCCTCCTGTTCTACATATGCTGCCGATATAAAGCCTGACCTGGTAGCCAATTTGACCTCATACCAATTAGAATCTAGAGATACGAATTCGAAAGTGTCGCCATCGCGAGCTTGGCCGATCTTTTCCGAATCGGTCGTTGGTTTTTCGCGGATGTTAACAATTGCCGACGCCGTGGCATCATCATCAATTTTAATTTTCACGATTGTTTTAGGTATTATTTTTTCTTGTATTATTGGAGCAGGAGTAGGCGTAGGAGTAGGAGTAAGAGTTACTGCCGGAATGTCAGAAGATCCCAGTACTTTATGCGGAGGAGAATTGACGTTTCTTATCCCGACAGTAACTAGCACTAAAAATACTAGAGTGATAACGGCAACTTCGGGTATCCTTTGCAGAGGCTTCAAATTCCGTTCCAGATGTATCTCTTCAGAAGGTTCAGTATGTGCCTCCATAGCTTTGTTGTCAGCATTGCTTGTAAGGTTCCCTGCAAGGTCTCTCCCTTCAAGTATCCCGTCAAGATGCTGAGTCTCGCTCTCAAAGATGATGTCTTTGATAAGTTCTTTTTCCTTTTGATCGGGCTCGTATTTTTCCACAAAGTCTTTATAGCTATGGGTCTTTTTAGGCAGATCAGTTTTTACACTCTCAAAGAAAGATTGAACAACTTCTGGCTTCACCCATGAAATAGCTGCTTTGCCCAGATATTGAAGGTAAGATGAGTATCCCCCACCACGATGAAGGTAACGGGTCAGATGCAGCATGCGGGCTTCGTCTTTGATCTGGACAGATTTATATGGGCCTTCAAATAGCGCCCCTGTGTGTTGATATTTTTTATTAAAATACATTGAGTATCTGGTACACAGAGATCTTATAAAGCTCTCGAGTGCTCCACGAACTTTCTGGTGTAAGAGCAAATGGAAGTGGCTTGGCATCAAACTGTATGCTATGAGTTCAACTTTATTGAAATAGTTCTTAGGCTGATGGGGCGTGCCCTGAAAAACGCGGCCATGCACAGTAAAGGACTTTTTGATGCTTTTAGGATCTTGAGGAGCAGTCAAATAATCTTTGAGAAAGCCTTGAAAGACCTCGTAATCTTTTTCATCATTGAAAATGATTCTTTTTTCAACCCCTTTATTATATATGTGGGAATAAATTCCTTCCTTATCTTCCCTATAGAGATTTTTGGCAGGCATAGTATTATAGTATCTTGCAAGAAGAGACTTTGCAAGTACCAATTTAAAGCAAAAATCCACTCCGAACATAGATATTGGTTCCCGGATCAAATAGAGAGAAGGTTCGCGAAGTTACTGATCATGGAATAGGTAGATGGGACCAACTCTTCAGTCAAGATAAGCATTAAACAGCGGCATTCCAAAGAATTTAAAGATGAGACCTTACAAGGTGCAGTATCCGCTTGAGGAATCCCACTTTTAAGGAAAGTGGCTAACTGGGATATGCAAAGATAAAGGGTTTGATAGAATCTTTTTTAAGGTAAGTAAGCAAATATCTAAAGCCTATAATTATTATAGATATAAACCTATAGTTTATCACATGATGAGCCCATAATTATTCTACGTAATTTTATCTTAATCCAGGGCAAGACATTCTTTAAGATATTATTTTTTATAATGGGCAAATCTTTTACTATCTAAGTAGTCCTTCATTCCAATCGCGGTATTTTTATCGATGCTTTAAAGGAGAGACCTTACAAGTCCAAATTTTGAGGCAATATTCATACAGTCAGTTGATTTCGAGGACTTCTTTGACTTTTTATACAATTCCTTCAAGCATCACTAAATTGCGCTATTTGTCAATATAGGAAAAATAACCTTCTTGACAAAATGTACATTTGAATGTATATTTGAATAGATATGGAATATATTACGTTTACTCAACTAAGAACTAACACTAATAATCTCGCAAAAGCCTTAAAGAAGGGAGATGAGGTAAAGCTGATTAGAAGGTCCGCAGTTGTTGGTAGCATTGTTTCCAATAAGGGCACAAAAATAAAAACAATCAACGCCAATAAGCTACAGGCAAAAATTGACGAGCTAAGCCTCCCGCACCTAACCTTTAAAGAAATAGATAGGAGGTATAGGATAGCGATGATGAAAAAACATGGCCAAGGTCTTTCTTGATGCAAACTATTTCATAGGACTTGCCAATAGAGCCCCAGAACTGGACGCCCAAGATTTAGGTGGGCACAAAGGATTTGTCTCCATCTTGTCTTGTCATATACTATTCTACATAAACAAGATAAGAGTTCCTGATACAAAGATGAATTCTTTTGTTAACGATTTTAATCTAATAAACATTACTCAAGATATTTTAGATAGCTCTTTAAAAGGACCAACTATTGATTTGGAAGATAACATGCAACTTCATAGCGCTGCAGAAGCTGAGTGTGATTTATTCTTAACCGAAGATCGAAAACTACTTGATCTTAAATTCTTTGGCAAGATGCAAATAGCCAAGACTCTATAACTTAAATTTATAGCACAATCATTGACAATATTCCCAAACTTATTCCCAGGAAGCCACCGCCGATGACGTCTGATATCCAGTGCTCGCCAAGATAAGCGCGACTGACAAACATTAATATATCGTATAATATCAAAATACTAAGAATGATTACTTTCTGCATCTTGGAGAATTTTTTTGACCTCATAACAATAATGCCAAGAATTACAGTAAGAAAAGCCGCGCGCGCAGAATGTCCCGATGGGTAAGAAAATTCAGACCGTATATGAAATTGCGGAAAATCAACCAGATGTTTTGCCCGAAGCATAAATTGCGGAGGCGGCAAGTGCTCTACAAACATTTTTCCGTACAATTCAAAAATATGCAGAAGTCCAAAAAAACCAAATGCGACAATTCCCCACAACTTTCTTCTCAGAACAAGAATTATTATCAAAAGAATTATCATTGGCTCAAATTTGCCAATCTCACTAAGGATTGAAAAAGGCTCATCAAAGCGCCGTGGAATATTGTCCTGTAAACGAACAGTTGTATTGAAATCAAATTGAGTAAAAAGGTCTTTGTGAACAAGATAGGAAAACAGAATGAAAAAGAAGAATGTTAGGAAACCTATCAAAAGAAGAGATTTTTTCATAAATTGACCTAATTGCCCTAATTAACCTAATTTCTAAATTGGGATTTGGGACTTGATTAGATCAATTAGGGTAATTAGAAATTTAGAGTTTTAGGCTTTTGAGAAAATTGCGGAATGCTCCATTTATATCCGGATGCTCAAGAGCCAACTCAACTACTGTTTTCATATATTCAAGCTTGTTGCCTGTATCATAATACTTCCCGCCTTTTATTTCTCCTGCTACGACTCTTTTTCCATCGGCAAGCATCAGTTTCAAAGCATCATTGTAGTAAAGCTCATTGCCATGACCTAACTCTGCCAATGCGCGATCTAGATAATTAAATATATCCGGAGTAAACAAATATCCTGAAACACTTGCCAGATCCGAAGGCGCCTGACCTTTCCCTGGCTTTTCTATAATCTCATCAACATCTATTATTCCATCCGCAATTTCTTTGCCTCCGGCGAATCCATACCTGTCATAATCTTCATCTTTCTTGGCTCTTATGCAACCTAGAACTGAACAATGATATTTTTTGTAGATTTCGATGAGCTGTTTGAATCTTGAAGGCTTGGCCATAATGAAATCATCGCTAAAAGTATAGATAAAAGGCTCATCTCCTATCAAATGTCTTACGTTAAGAAGCGGTGTTCCATTCCCATAAGGACCTTTTTGTCTTACATAAACAAAGTTCGCCATTGAGGAAATTTTCTTTACCTCATCCAGAAGATGTTTCTTTTTCTCCCCGCCCATTTCGAGATTCTTGATAAGATCAAGATTCGCCGCGTCAAAATGATCTTCAATCGTTCGTTTGTGATATCCTGTTACCAAAATAATATCTGTGATTCCCGCATCCACCAGCTCTTCAACCACATACTGAATGACAGGCTTATCAACAACCGGAAGCATTTCTTTAGGCATTGCTTTTGTCTGGGGAAGAAACCGGGTGCCAAACCCGGCAGCCGGAATTACAGCTTTACGTATTTTATTCATATCTTTTAATTTTACCCTTCTCCTCTTTACATGTCAATGGAGATTTGATATGATGCGGATGCATCCGAATTATTAGTCCGAATTTATCCAAATATTCGGGTTTATTCGGAGTAAACATTCGGATGGATTAGTATTATGGCAACACCTGTTACTTTCTTGAAAGAAACCAGAGATGAACTTAAGAAAGTTGTATGGCCAACACGTCAAGAAGTTATACGCTTAACATTTATAGTTATAGCAATAAGTCTGATTGTCGGCGTGTTGTTAGGAGGGCTTGATCTGGTATTTACTAAAGCGCTGGAGCTAATCGTAAAGTAATTATAAATTTGAAATTTAAAATTTGAAATGAAATCAAAAAGTTTAAAAATTAAAATTAAAAATTCATTGAAAATTGGAAATTTAAAATTGAAAATTAACTAATATGGATACACAAAAAACACCAATAATAGAACAAAAAGCGGAGCAAGTACAAACAACTCCTGAGCTGGGAAAGTGGTATATTATTCACACCTACTCAGGGCACGAGAATAAAGTCAAGAAATCCCTTCAGCAAAGAATGCAAAGTCTTGGATTTGAAGACAGAATCTTCGATATAATTGTACCTACCAGAAATACAATTAAAGTTTCTCAAGGAAAAAAAGAAACAGTAAAAGAAAAAATTTTTCCAGGGTATGTCCTAGTTCGCATGATCTTGGATGATGAGTCATGGCTACTGGTTAGAACTACTCAGGGAGTTACAGCATTTATAGGAGCCGGCAACAAGCCAACGCCAATTTCCGAAAAAGAAGTTGAGGCAATCAAAAAATTCATGAAGCTAGAGGAGCCCTTGTTCAAGGCGGCATTTTCAAAGGGTGAAGCTGTAAAAATTGTTGACGGTCCATTTTCTGATTTCCTGGGGGCAGTTGATGAAATTGACGAAACAAAAGGAAAATTGAAAGTACTAGTCTCTATCTTCGGAAGAGAAACACCGGTTGAGTTAGACTTTCTCCAAGTGGCGAAATTATAATAATTATAACCATTATAAACTTTATATGCCTACTAAAAAAATAAAAACAATAATCAAATTAAACATTAAAGCTGGTGAGGCAACGCCTGCGCCTCCTGTTGGGCCGGCTCTTGGCCAGCACGGTCTCCCTATCATGGAATTCGTAAAAGCATTCAACGATAGAACTGCCAAAGAAAAAGGAACAATAATTCCCGCAGTTATTACTGTTTATGTAGATAGGACTTTCTCTTTTGTTACCAAGAAACCGCCTGTTGCTGAAATGATCAAAAAAGCAATTGGCCGTGAAAAAGGTTCACAAAAACCAGGTAAAGAACCAGGCGGAACTCTGACAAAAACTCAGGCAGAAGAAATTGCCAAGACAAAACTGGAAGATCTGAATACTTCCGATATCGCAATGGCAGCTAGAATTGTCGCAGGAACTGCAAGAAGTATGGGAGTGGAAGTAAAATAATATGGGAAAAATTAGGGCGGACGAGCGTAGCGAAGGAGCCCGCTTGCGAGCGAAGCGAGACAAGGGAGTGAAAACATTATGGGTAAGATAAGAGTTAGGACTCTTGGAATTGATGAGGCCGAGAAAAAACAAAAAACAGATGCTCGTAAAAAATCTGAAGGCAAAAAACTCGTTAAAGGCGGAAAAGGCGGAGAACGCATAGTTAGTGTTGGTCCAACTGAAGAAGAATTGGCCGCATTAGAGGCATCAAAGGAAGTAAAAGTATCGGAAGCATCAAAAGAAGCGCCAGCAGAAAAGAAGAAAACCAAACAAAAGAAAACAAAAGAAAGAGCTCGCTCAAAAAATTATCAATTATCTGCCAAAATGGTCGACAGAAGCAAACAATATTCCCTGACTGACGCTTTGGATCTTTTGGAGAAATTAAAAAGATCCAAATTTGACGAAACTGTCGAACTGCATATAAATACGATCGAAACTGGAGTTTCAGGAAATGCAGTACTCCCCTATGGGACAGGGAAAGCTTTCAGAGTCGCAATCGCAAATGACGATATTCTTTCTGAGGTACAAAAAGGAAATATCAATTTTGATATGCTCTTGGCAACTCCGGACATGATGCCAAAACTGGCTCGAGTTGCGAAGTTTTTGGGTCCCAGAGGCCTAATGCCCAATCCGAAAAATGGCACGCTCACAAAAGACCCTGAAAGGGTTGCGGCGAGCTTCAAAAAGGGTCAAATTAATTTCAAAACAGAAGCAAAATCCCCAATAATGCATTTGTCAGTTGGCAAAATCTCATTCGGAGCAAAAAAGTTGTCTGAAAATATAGAAATCATTCTTAATGCGGTAAAAAAAGAAAAAATCAAAAACGTAACCTTAAAATCAACAATGTCACCAGGAATAAAGCTAGCGCTGTAGAACAAATTACCATGCCTGCCCCGTATAAGCGCTCTTGCGATGCATGCACGTAGAGCATGAGAGCAAGTAAGCTATGTGCGGGGAGCCCGGGGATTAAGATAAGTTTATAATAAGGTAATCCTCCATGCACCTAGTCTTACTAGAATCATAAATTGCTTGCGTTTTATCTTCAACAATGCTATAAATTTAATATAAACTAATAATTAGTATGGCAGAAAGTGCTGGTGCAGGATCAGATCTAATTCCTAAAGCCTCTGCGGAACCTAAAATTCAAATAACCCAAGAGGCTGGTCATCTGACTCCGAAAGGACTGGAAAGAATTTACGATTTAAAACAAGCGGACCAACTTTTAAAAAGCGTCGGATCTCAGCTTCCCGAGCAACAAAAACGTGAATTGGATGCAAACGTTTCTTCTCGCCTCGCAGAACTGGTTGGTTGGGATCTTGATCCCACATCGCTAAATCCATCGGATAGGACACGATTGTCGGATTTCTTAAACAAATGGGATACCCAAACACCTGAGGCGCAAAATACAAGAATTTCAATAGCGCTGGAACTGCTAGAAACAGAGAAAAAAGACCCAAAGTCATTAAGAGAAAGCTTTGTCAATCAGGTTGCCAGAACTCGCGAGACAGAAAGACATCGGAATGTAAAGAAATTGTCAGATAGAGAAATTGAGGAATGGGACAGACTTCGTAAAGATGAAAAAATAACACCAGAGAATTGGGCAAGATTAATTGAGCTCCAAAGAAGAGGAACTGACGAACTTGCTAAAGCTCTTGGTGCGCTAGGAATGAAAAAAGGGATACTGCCTTTATTGGTAAATCCCGAAACAAGAAGAGACTATTATAGATTATTGAAAGACAAAGGAGCTATGCAAAAAATCGAAACATTAAAACTACGTCTGCAAGTAGAAGAAGATGCCGAAGAACCCAAAGAAACACCCGTTCCGTTTACCCATGAAAAGCTACGG
>Ga0209542_10014998_pt1 | contig 13091 bp, 11 predicted proteins | sample RifCSPhighO2_01_FD_184028 | JGI IMG/M metagenome (GOLD analysis project Ga0209542, IMG submission 184028) | Soil microbial communities from Rifle, Colorado - Rifle CSP2_plank highO2_0.1 (SPAdes) (version 2) | ecosystem: Environmental > Terrestrial > Deep subsurface > Rock core/Sediment ... | reverse complement strand
TCTTTCGGAATACTTGCGTGGAATCCAACGAGAATAAAAAATCAGGCATATTCTAAAACAGATATGGGAAAGTCTTAAAAACGCCCTGCATAAGTTTGTTCCGTGCTCGAACTAAGGCCCAACAAAAGCGCATTTCTTTACTTTAAGTATCTAATAGGGACAATAATTTTTCTTATAGCACTGTCAGTCTCCCTCTTCTTCTCAACGCCCATTGCAATAATAATCCTTCTCCTCTACCTATTCTTCCTCATCAACCATTACTACCGCTTTAAAAAAGAGAGATATGTGTTCCAGAAAGACAGAATCATAAGGTATGGTGGCACTTTGTTTGCAGACCACAAGACAGAGCTGGTTGTCAAGAACATAACCCAGGTCTTGATGTCCCTTCCGTTTGTTGAGAATAAGCTCTTCAGGACAGGCATCATACTTATAGAGTCTGCGGGCACAGGCGTAACTGAAATAGAGCTTGTCTCAATCGATAACCCTGAGCAAATCTACCAATACATGGAAAAGCTAATGAAGTCGAACGGATTTAAGCTTACCCGCGGAAAGCTCATCCAGCAGGAATACCCTAAAACGATTGGTGTTTTTCTCGACACCCTGGAATATTCCATTGGGATTCTGCTCGTTTTCTTCTTTGCAATTTCCGATACAGGATTGCCGAAATGGCTTTTGACTCTCGCCGGAATACTGTTTCTTGTGTTCCTTGTCCCATTTGCAATCCTCCGCTTCCTCGACCTCAAAAACAGGTCTTACAGGATTTACAATGACGTCATTACTTACGCAGAAGGATTTCTCACAAAAAACTTCTCCTTCATTCCTGTTGAGAACCTCGCAGACTCAAGGGCAACACAAGGCCCTCTTGACAGGATATTCGGGCTCTATGACGTGTATCTGAGTTGCCAGGGCGTAAGCAAAGACATCGAATTCGCGCACATGGCAAATGGCCCTGAGTTTGAGAAGAACATTGACAGCCTGATAGCAAAAGGCAGGAAAGAAGAGAGGGCAGAAGCTCCGATAGCCCAGCTCAGGATGGACCCCAAGAAGACGCTAATTCCCATTTTGTTTATTCCTGTCGGTGCCCTGCTCGGCTTAATCCTCGTGATATTTGCCCTGTTTTTGCTGGGCGCATCAGAAGTGTCATACGCTGTCGCAGTGTTTGGCTTCGCAGTCTTGGGCATGCTTCTTTTCATATTTTCATTTCTTGGCCTGCTTCTCGCACTCATCGGAAGGTCATTTGCCATAAAGAAAAAGAGCGTAGAATTCAGGTTCAAATTAATCGGAACAAACAGGATTGAATTCTCTGATGAGATGGTCACCGGCGTCATTTTCCGCGAAAGCTTACTCGACAAGCTCTTCGGGACAATGAGCATAAAATTCTGGTCCATCGGCTCAAACAAGGAGATATCATTCTGGAACATTAAAAAAGACCCTGCGATTATCAAAATGGTTAAGGACAGATTCGGATTCACCGGCAAAAAGGAGATTTCAGTCCTGCATTCAAGATTCAGCGTCCTTGAGCTTGTCAAATCAAGGATTTACCGCAGTGCAATTGCAGCCCTCGTTCTTACAGCATCTTTGATATTTCTGGGCAAGCCATTAATTGTACTGTCAGCGGCCATAATTATTCTCTCAATTGTGTTAGCGTATTGCTATTTCTACTACCGAAGGTCGCAAATAACTTTCTACAGGGATTACCTTCACTTTCAGGTTGGCCTGCTGATACAGGAAGATTACCACATATATTACAAAAACATCAAAGGGGCTGCAGTCAAACGCTATCCGCTTTCGGCTTTAGGCTCACTCAACTTAAACATCGCGGGAGAGCAGCTAATCCAGCAGGGCGAATATTCCAAGAACGTCTCAAACAGCATTACAGCTAATCTGATAGGGGAAATAGCAGAAAAAGATTTGCTTGTGGAGTCTTTTGTTATGAAGAAAAAGATTTCAAAGCCGCCTGTTATTATGGAAGCAAAGCCGATGGTTGCAAACTCCCTCCTTCCGATAGCAGGGATTTTCATTGCCCTGGATGCATTTTTAGGCGGGTTTCCTTACCTTTTGCCCGTTTTAGCCCTTGAGGCTGTTATCCTCATTTGGATCATTGCCTGGATTAAAATGAAAAGCTATCAAATCCAGTCATACCGCGTAATTGGGAAAAAAGGCATAGTTTACCGAACACTGACATCGATAATGTTCAGCAAAATCGACCACATAACCGAGCACCAGGGGCTGCTGAACAAGGCATTCGGCAACGGCACAATAGCCGTCAACACAATAGGCAGCTCTGCAACTGAGATGTTTGTGTCAAACATCTCGGAATACAAGAAATTCTATGACGCACTAAAGAAAGAATATTCTTAGCCCAGCTTCAAAAACCCGCCGTTGCTCATCAAATGCACATTCTTGCCAAGCTTGTACCCCTTTTCTTTTGCCAGGCTGACCAGTGCTGCTGCTTTCTCCGCCTCTCCATGTACGGGTATGATATGCTCCGGCTTCAGTATGTTAATCAGCTCCCTCAAATCCTCCCTTGAAGCATGGCCTGAGACGTGGATGTCCTTGAAAATCCTAAGGCCCTTGTCCTTTAGCTTTGCCTCAAGTTTTTTCCTGTTCTCGATATTGACTGGAGAAGGGATAACGTTGCAGGAAAATATTATTACGTCCTCATTGGAAAACTTGAAGTTATACTCCCCAATCATCTTTGAAAGTGTTGATTTTGGCTCGCCCTGATGGCCGGTAACCACAAGAAGGTATTTTCCCGCATCTGCTTTTGCCATTTTTCTCAGGTATTTCTTGACCTTGTTCCCGTATTTCACTATCTCCACTTCGTTGGAAAACTTTGCAATGCCAACCTCCTCTGCGGCTGATGTGTATTTTGCAAGCGACCTTCCAAGAAAAACAACCTTCCTGTTCAGCTTCTTCCCGAATTCTAAAATGGACTTCAGCCTTGCGATATGCGACGAGAATGTAGTAACCACGATCAGTTTTCCTTCAGCGTGTGTTCCCAGAAGAACCTCACGGAGCATTTCCCTTGCGACGCTCTCTGAAGGAGTTTTGACAGCCTCTCCTGCGCGCAGGCATTCCATTATGACAGCAATTACCTTTCCGCTCTTGCCTATTTCCTCAAGCCTTCTTGTATTAATTTTCTTTCCAACAACGGGGCTGTCATCAAACTTGAAATCAGTGGCGTAAATAACAATCCCATACTTCGTGTGAAGTGCCAAAAAAACCGTCTCGGGTATTGAATGGGTGACTCCTATCATCTCAACCTTCAAATCAGGGGAAATCTTGTAGGTTGAATTTGGCTGCATTACCTCTAATTTGTTCTTCAGCTTAATTTCTTCGTCTGCTGCAATGGCCCTTACAACAGCCCCTGCATACGGCGTTACAAGAATCGGAGCATCATACCTGCCTGCATTGAAAGGCACTGCACCTATATGGTCGAGATGCGCATGGGATATTGCTATAAGCGAAACATTATCTCGCCACTTTTCAATGACAGTATCATCTGCAATCACCCCTGCTTCCCTTAGCCGGGATGCAGAAACCCCGACAACATCCTCTTCCTTGGTAAAGCCTATGTAGTTGTCGACATGAATCCCCATATCAAGTATTATGACGTGCTCATCCACCTTCACGGCAGTCATGTTCTTTCCGACTTCATTATAGCCGCCGACTGCGCATATTTCAATCATAGAAGGTATTTTTCAAGAGACCTATAAATAGGTTGTGAAAAAAACAAAAAACCTTACTTGTCCGCAAAATCGTCCATTATGTCATCTATCAAAACCAGCGAATACGCATCCTTCCTCTTCTCTTCCTTCATCTTTCTTCTCCACCAACGAGACTTATACCACTACCCCACTGGTATAGTATAAACGCAGCGTATATAAAATATTTTGTCAGAATTTGCCTCAAAAAGAATAATCACTTGAAAGAATGCTCATTATGATAGTAAAAATACTTATTGTTGTGCTTAACCACTGCTTCTCCCAAGTGATAATAGTTCTATCGCCTGGTTTCTGGTGTGGTTGTCGAAGTCGTATGGTCTCGGGTTGTAAGAGAACATTTTAGGCCTGGTGAGAAGTTCCCTAACCTCCTCCAACAGCCTTAGCTTCCTGTCATTGGAAGATAAATTATCACCTTGGTTCCTTTCCTGCTCCCATAGCTCATTCATTACTGCACCCAGATACATCCTAAACTCGCCGGGGCTTAATATCTTTTCGGGAAGGTTGCTTTTGACCAGGTCGCTCAACTCGCAGAACTCTTCATCCGAAAGGCGAACCTTTGCTGGCTTCGCAACAGCAATGCAAAATTTAAAATGCTCTTCCGGCAAACTTGTTTTATTGTCGCTTAAATGAACTTTCGAAACCTCGTTGTCGATGGCCACAGCATAGAGAAAAATATCGCAATACCCTCCATTTCGCATTTTTCTCCTTATTTCTTTTTCGGTATGCTTTCCTGAAGCGTAAAGCGGGACAAAGAATGCCGAACCTTCGACATGATGTTCATACAGGAATTGGACTTGGTTTAAGGTTCTGTCGAATATTATTTTGAGGTCAGACAGCTCAGATTTCGTCACCTTTCTTGCATTATGGGTAACAAGCGACCAATAATCTTCAGTGTCATATTCTTTTAAGATTTCAGTTATGTCTATGTCGCGTTGCCCGCTCTCCCCGGAAATCATCTGGGCGCCGACGATTAGGGTGTCGCCAGGACCCATGCAATCCCTGACTATAGGCTGAAACTTATAATCAGCCCGGTCGATGCCTGAAATGTTTTCATTAAAAAAGGTATTGCCAAGCACTATATGGGTGATGTTGCTTCCTGTCTCCCCAAAAAACTTCCGCACCCTGTCCATGTATTTTGGGACTACTTCAAATGGCCTCTTGACCATTTCGACATGAGGATCATACCCTGAACTTTTGAGAACGGCCTCAAGATGTTCGCTGCCTGAATTCAGGAGCCGCTCTGACGCATCTATAACTGCAACTGCAACCTCTCCACTATTGTATCCCATCCCCTTTAGGAGATTGGCTATAAGCACCGGCTCCTTTACCCCCTGGCCAATGCCCCACACCACAAAACTGGCATCAAGATTCCCGTAATGATTCGCAATTTCAGTTCCAAAATTGGGGTCACCTACCAACTCCAGCTCACGCTTCCTGTTCTTATACTGGGGGTGTGTGCTGGCCAACATCCAAAATTTGCTGCCATCGCCAAGATAGGCCACTCCCGAAGAATAATCTTTTTGTTGTTTAAATAGGCGAGCGGCATAAAATAATATCTTATTATCAGTAAACAGGCTCTGTTCAGATACCCCCCATAAAACATCAAAATCAGCTATTACCATGCCAACATCTCTTTTAAGTAGTTACTATAAGAAAGGGAAAGACGAGGTAGTATTTAAACATTTATCGCCCGTTGCTATAGTATGGTCTTTGCCCCTGTTTTAGTTTTTTCCACCAAAAAGAGAAAATTTTTAAAATAAGTTACAATTATAAAGAAATTATGAACCAAAAACCTGTCAAATTAGACTTTAAAGACCGAAAAATTCTTATGGAGCTCGACATAGGGGCAAGGCAGTCCGCATCCACAATAGCAAAAAAGGTCCGGCTGAGCAAAGATGTGGTAAACTACCGGATAAGGCGAATGGAAAGCCTCGGGGTTATCAAGGGTTACTACACAGTCCTTGACGTTTCCAAGCTGGGTTACTACAACTTCAGGGTTTTCCTGAAGTTCTACAACGTCACCCCTGAAAAGGAAAAGGAGATTATGGACTATCTTAACGGCCACCCGCGCGTCGGATGGCTTGTAAGCGTTGACACCCATTGGGACGCAAACATGCTTGTCTGGGCAGAAAACATGTATGTGTTCAGGCGCTTTTGGAATGATTTCCTAAAACTGTACAAAAATTACCTTGAGGAAAAATGGATATCAATTATAACAGAAATGGTCCTATTTACTCGCGGCTTCATGCTCGAGGAGGGGGAAAAATACGAGCCCAACAAGCAGGTAGTTGGTGGCTCGGAAGAAGTCGCTGACATTGATGATGCAGACTACAGGATACTCAATGTAATTGCCTCGAATGCAAGAACCCCCATCATCGAGATTGCGGAAAAAACAAAACTTTCTGCAAAGGTTGTGGAGTACAGGATAAAGAAGATGGTTGAAAAGAAAGTAATTCTCGGTTTCAAACTGCTCCCCAACCTTGACTTGCTCGGAGTCTCTTACTACAAGGTCCACCTTACTCTGCAGAACATGACAAAGGCAAAGGAGCACGAGCTTATGACTTATGCGGAGATGCATCCAAACATCTACATAGTTGATGTTACAGTAGGAGGAGCAGACTTTGAAATCGAGCTTCTTGTGAAGAACATCCAGCAGTTCAGGGGCATCATCGAAGACATAAAAAGAAGGTTTTCAGGCATCGTCAGAAACCTCGAATCATTCAATTACTACAAGGAGTATAAATGGGTGTATATTCCGGTTGATGTCAAAGAAAAAAGTCACTCCATGTAATTTCTTACTACTCTGTAAATTACCCACAAGATAAACAGAGCGACCGCATAAGGCAGAACTACGAATATTAAATACAGCAGGCTGTTTATGCTGCTGACCAGGCTCCTGACAAGCTCGGAGAATTTGACGAATTCTATGTTGAGGTAAGCAGGAGCCTCCTCATTTACGCTGACATACAATGTCGAGTACTGAACCCGGAGGTCTTTGTTAGCCAGCGCCTCCTCAAGGTATTTTACCCTTCTCTCCTGGTCGAATATCCGGTCATTAAGGGTTATTTGGTCTCCAATGTTTGTTGCCCCTGAATACATTTCCTGAAATCTAAACAATCTCTGCTTTTCAGCGGCAAGCTCTACCTCCAAGTTTGTGTATTCGCCGGTAATGTCAAGCGCATTTTCATTGAATGATTTCACGTCCCCTATTTCCTTAAGCTGCCTCAAGACAGTATCGTACTTCTTAACATCAACCTTTATCTGATAGCTTCCCTGCCTGTAAGAATCTTCTTTGTCGCCAATTGTGTTCACATTCTCATTTAGCAAAAACGAATTAGACACTGAAACGATTTCCTTAAGCCTCGATTCTGCGCTTCCGAATTTCCCATTCTCAACTTCCAATCCAAGATTTGCAGTCTTTACTATTTTCCTCTCGACAACACCGGGAGCAAAATCGCCAGGTGCCTCAGGCGGGTAGTATCTCGATTCTGCCATCTTGCCGACAGCTAAGCTTTCCGTTGCATACATCTGCCCGCTAATCTGGCTAAAGATTCCTCTGCTCGACATAAAGAAAACAAGAACTATGATTAACATCAACACAATCAGCCAGTTATCCTTCAGCTTGACGAGCTGGTCCTTTATTGCCATGTCTTACCATTCCGTATCGCAAGGATATAAATCTTTACATGTCAAAAACCACTAGTCAACATACTGGTGGAATGATGTATAACCAGTATACCTGTAAGGGGTTTTTGATCATGCTCAGGATTCCACCACTCTCTGATGGGCGGTATAGGGTGGAATCCTGACATTTTAATACCCATCCGGATTACCCAGCACAATGAGAAAAATCTCAAAGCTGGAGGCAATCTGCATGACTGCTGTAACAGTTTCGCCCCTTGCAGTTTGCGGATATTTTGATTCTCAGGGAATTGACATGAGAATGCCGACGTTGGAATATTCATTCAAATATGCGCCAACACTTATACAAGCATTGTCAGGCGGGGTTTATGGTTTTCTGCTCGCCTTTAACGAGAACAAAAAAGAAGCTGCCAAATGGGCTCTTATCGGTGCTGGCTTGGGCGCTTTTGTCGGCTATGCAGCATCCATAACATCTTACACGCTCGGTTACATGATTGGGTCGATGGTAAAATAAAATGCGGAGTGCAGGATTCGAACCTGCGAAGGCACTAAGCCAATAGATGACTTACATTTTTCTTCATCGCATTGCACCGCAACACTCTGCACTCAAATGCCTTGAGTTTGGACTTGCTTGACAATAGCCAAACAAACTATCCCGTTTGGCCGCTCCGGCAACTCCGCATGGTATAGGTGGATTTAAAGGGTGTTTTAAAAGGTTGTGAAAAATTTACTAAGAAAAACGCAAACTACCTCATCCCGCCAAGCTTCTTCTCAATATCGTCCAGCTCCGCCTCGAGCTTCTCAAGCTCCGATGTTTTTGGTGTTTTGGTTTGTTCTTTTTTAACTTCGGCTTTCCTCTCAGCTTTTGCAACGGCCTTCTTTGGAACAGACACCCTGGGAGCAGATACTTCAACCGAAGGAAGATGGGACTTGAGCTTTGTAATCAGCAGGGCAGTGCGCTTTAAGTCCAGCCTTAAAGTTCTTATCGCCTCCAGCTTTTCCTGCCTGACTGCCTTGAATCTCTCATACCTTGCAAGGCCCTCAAGCAAATCTTTTGAAGCCTCCAGAATGTTTTTCCTAAGCTCTTCCGGATTGCCAACTGAAACAAAATATGTTGCAGACGCCTCATGCATTTTTTTCTTCATTTCTAACCTTGCAAACTCTGGTCAATGTCGTCTATCTTTGCCCCTGCATCCGCAATTGTGGATTCCCACGATGCAAGCTCGGCATCTTCCTGGTCTTTCAGCTCCTTTAATCTGCTTAAGGTCTGTTTTGCCTCCTCAAGCTTTGCCTTTATCGCGTCAATGGCAGCCGAAACCTCCTTATAGTCATCAACTTTAACATACATAGGCAATTCATTCATTCTCCCACCCCGAAAAGCTTTTTGTCAATCGAAATTAATTTCTTCTGCACTTCCTGAACTGATTTTTTCCACTTCTCAAGCGTTTTTTCCTCTTCCCTTCTTGTAAGCTCAAACTCCTCAATGTCTTTCTGGTAATCCCTCAGGTCATTTTTTATGTTGTTAAGGTCAAAAACCAAAGTTTTGAAAGATTCAACATTCACAAACACTTCCTTTTGCCTTGGCCTCGTAACGCTAGGCTTCTCTGGAGCAGCCTTCACCATTCCCGGCTCTTCCATCTCAAACTTTGGGAATGTAATTGGCGCCTCCAGGACAGATGGCGGCATTGGGGGCATGTCCCTCTCTTCCGGGCGGTTTGCCTCCTCTTCCATTGACCTTAGGCTTGGGATTTCTTCGGGAAACTCCGGCAGTTCCGGCAATGGGGGCAATTCCAATTCCTCCCTCTTTTTCTTTCTTAGAAAATCAAACATTTACCACCACCACACGATTAGTACTTTATTCTGGATTGCACCTATTAAAAGCTTTATTACCACTTAAGAAAAGTAAATTGCATAAATTAAATACCTAATTACATTAAATTTTTATAAGGCAGCCAATCAACAGGCTGTATGGAAGAAGAAAAGGCCCACATCAGGGCAAAGGCGATTATCGAAGTACTCGGCAAGCCAAAGGAGCATGTCGAAAAGGCCATAAGGGCGTATGTTGAAAAAATTAAGACGGACGGCGGCTTTGTTATCCTGAAAGAGGCTTACGCGGATGCGGAAGAAAAAAGCGCTTTGTGGTCAACATTTGTGGAGCTTGACATGGTCGCAGGCAGCATTACAGAACTTATAGGATTCTGCTTTGACTACATGCCCTCTTCTATTGATATAATAAAGCCTGAATACTTCACAATTTCAAGCAGGGAGCTTAATGCGGTAATGAACGACCTTCAGGCAAAGCTCCATAACGTTGACATGGTTGCAAAAAACAGGGCAGCCGAAACTGACTTCCTTAAAAGAAACCTGAAAACCATGACAGAAAACACAATCGCGCTGATTCTGGCATACAAGAATTGCAGCCTGGATGAGATTTCCTCAATTCTCAAAATAGAAAGGGAAGAGCTGGTTCCAATTGTGGACGGCATGGAGAAAAACGATAAAGTTAAAAAAGAGGGGGAAAAGTATAGCCTTCATGGGAAACAAGGAAAAGATTGAGGCATTGCTGTTTTCTTCGGGAAAAAAGATGTCTGTGGATGAGCTGATGAAGCTCTGCAGGCTTAAGGAAGAGGATGTCCTTTCTGCACTGAAAGAGCTAAGGGATGATTTCGAGAGAAAGGGCGGCTCCTTCAAGCTGGTTGAAGATGGAAGAGACTGGAGATTTGTTGTCAAGGAAGAGTTTTTGCCGCTGGTTAGCAAAATTGTCACAGAAACCGAACTTCCGAAAACTGTGCTTGAGACGCTAGCCGTAATTGCATTTAGGTATCCGATAAAGCAATCTGACTTAATCCATATGAGGACAAACAAGGCATACGACCATTTGGCATTGCTCGAGAACTCGGGATACATAACAAGAGTCAAGTATGGCAGGACAAAGCTGATTAAGCTTACGCAGAAATTCTTCGAGTATTTTGATTTGCCGCCTGAAAAGCTGAAGGAGAAATTCGAAAGCTTTGAGAGCATTGCAAAGGCTATTGAACAGAAAGAGTCTGATATAAAGACTATGAAGGAAGAGCAGAAGAGGAAAGCTGAAGATGCAGGAAAAGCTGCAAAAGAGGTTGACCTAGTTGACGAGGAAGGTCACAAAGTAAAGCTTGCTGAATACGAATCAACCGGAGTCGAAGTGGAAAAGGAAGAGGAAAAAAGCGAGGTTGAAATTTTTGAAGAGCCTTCTGAAGAAGAGGCTCCTGAAAAAGAGCTCGAGGTTTATGAAAGGAAAGAGGAACCAAAAGAGAAGGTACCTGCTGAAGAAGGAGAGGCAGAAGAAAAGCCAGAGGAAGAAAAAGAGAAAGGCGAGGCTGAGCACGAAGAGGGGGAAGAAGAGCCTGAAGAAAAAGAGGCAGAAGAAGAGAAGGAAGAAGAACCAGAAGAGGAAGCAGAAGAAGAGAAAGAAAAACCAAAAAAGAAGACTTCAGAAGAAGAAGCAGTTGACAAAAGAGTGGAGGAGATGCTCCATCCCAAGAAAGAGGAGGGAGAATGATTCTCAGATGCCCCCGCTGCAAACACACCATGAAATACCAGCCCCAGACTAAGTTTCTAAAAGACAATAAAAAATCCTGCGTCTACTGCGGGAAGAGCTTTTTGGTCAAGAAATCAATTGTAAAAACCTAGTTGGAGTTGCTTCGCAGGTTAATTTGGGGGATACGAGCGAAGCGAAGTATCCTCCTCTTCCTTTTCTCATGGTGGAAATCGTAACCGATTTCCAACACACTAGAAATGCCTTGCATTTCTATTGTTTCCTTTGAAAGGAAATGGCGGAAAGAGTTTTCTGGTGAGGAAGGCGGTAGTTTCGATTTCTAAATGAAATATTTAAATACCCAAGAGCCAAAAAACCCTATAAGATGCCAAAAGAGGTCGAAAGGTCGCGAAAAAGGCAAATCCCTCAGCAAAGAAGCACCCTGTTTCTCTGGATGTTGCTCTTGCTTTTAGTTGCAGGCATTTGGGCCGTATCAATGGGCCCCCTTTCTTATCTGGTGGGCAAACCTACCGCCCCGATTGTTGGAGCTGACAAGGACACCGTTGGAATATTCATGAACGGCCGCTTTCTTCTGGCAAACTCAAACTCTGCTGCCGACCCTGATTTGAACTTTACATTTACCCGCGGCCGTGATGTTCCTGTTGCCGGAGACTGGGATGGCGATGGGTTTACTACAATCGGAGTTTATCTGCCAGACTCAAGAAGAACTAACATACATCTGAAGAATTCTAATTCTCCCGGAGCCGCTGATATGAGTTTTTTCTTCGGCGGAGGCGAGAATAAGATAATGGTGGGCGACTGGGATGGCGACGGCGTTGACACTATTGGCATGTATAATCCATCGACAAGCACATTCAGCCTCAAGAATGCAAACTCTGACGGGCCTGCAGACATGACCTTTATTTATGGCAATCCCAATGATACGCCCGTAGCTGGTGATTGGGATGGAGACGGAATTGATACTATAGGTGTAAAAAGAGAGAATATATTTTATCTTAGGAATTCGAATTCTGAAGGGGCTGCAGATATAACCCTTGCTTATGGCAATGTCGATGACCTCCCCGTCATTGGAGACTGGGACGGGGATTATACAGACACTATCGGCATTTACACTTTATCTGATGGGACATTCAGGCTGAGGAGCTCTAACACCGAACAATTCACAGAACTGGCATTCTCTTTTGGAAACGTAAACCCCGATAATATCCCAATTATTGGAGATTGGGATGGCTTGCCGGTTTGCACTGACATCGATAATGATGGTTACACTAATTGCGCGAATGATTGTGAGGAAGATGACGCTGCGGTAAACCCCGGCGCAAATGAGGTTTGTAACGACATCGACGATAATTGCAATGATGCGATTGACGAAGGTTTTGACAACGACAATGACGGCTTTAAAACCTGTGAAGGTGATTGTGATGATAACAATGCAGCCATTAAGCCAGAGTCTGTTGAAGTTTGCAACAATTTAGATGACAATTGTGATGGCGATATAGATGAAGGATTTGATGCTGATAATGACGGCTTTTCAACCTGTGAAAATGACTGCAATGACACTGATGCAAATATGAATCCTAGTGCAGCCGAAACCTGCGACATTCTTGATAATAACTGCAACAGCGCAATAGACGAAGGGCTTGGCACCACAGAGTGCGGTGTTGGGGCCTGCTGGAGTATAGTTGAGAACTGTGTTAATGGAAACCTCCAAACGTGTTCTCCGGGAACGCCAACAGCAGATGTATGCGAAAATGGCATAGATGAAGACTGTGACGGCGAAGCTGACGAATCTGCTGACTGCGCCTGCCTTGATAAGGATAGTGACGGCTTTACAACCTGCCAGAATGACTGCGATGATAACAGCGCAGCAATACATCCGGGAGCCCAGGAAGCTTGCGATAATATCGATAATGACTGCGATAATGTTATAGATACAGTGGAAGACGAAGACGGCGATGGTTATCTTAGCTGTAACCCTCATGTTCTTTTACTGAACTTTGACGAAGGCTTTTTTGGCATTACCGGCGCGTCTATTCTCGACATCACCGGCGCAGCTACATTTACAGATACGTCTGGATACGACAACGAAGTTTCATGCGAAGAACCTTTCTGCCCAACTTCAGCAACAGGCATAGTCGGAAATGCTTTGGACTTTGACGGAATACGTGATTACTTGGAGACGGGAA
>Ga0209542_10014997_pt1 | contig 13091 bp, 15 predicted proteins | sample RifCSPhighO2_01_FD_184028 | JGI IMG/M metagenome (GOLD analysis project Ga0209542, IMG submission 184028) | Soil microbial communities from Rifle, Colorado - Rifle CSP2_plank highO2_0.1 (SPAdes) (version 2) | ecosystem: Environmental > Terrestrial > Deep subsurface > Rock core/Sediment ... | reverse complement strand
GTTCTTCCCGCAGACGACAAGCTCGCAGTCTCCTTCGATGATGTCCTGCCCCTCCTCGACACGGAACGGAGGGAGGGTGATCCACCGGCCTCCTTGTCGCGCGACACGTATCGCCGAAACAGGTCCACCGAAAGGAATATCCGACGTGGCAAGTGCAAGCGATGCGGCGTTGACCGCGAGGACATCCGGCTCGTCTTTGTCGATGGAGAGCACGGTGATGACCACTTGGACATCGTATCGGATGCGCTGGTCAAAGAGCGGTCGGATGGTCCGATCGATGATGCGCCCGGAAAGCACCGCCGCGTCGGATGGGCGACCCTCACGGCGCATAAAGCGGCTACCGAGGATCTGTCCCGCCGCGTAGAAACGCTCCTCAAAATCAACGGTGAGCGGGAAAAAATCTCCTCCCCCGTCACGTTTTTTTGCGGACATGACCGCTGTTGCTAAAACGGTTGTATTTCCGTACCGCATGATGACCGAACCGTGCGCCTGATCAGCGAGGTCGGTAAATTCCGCGATGAGCTTTTTTCCGCCAATCTCTACTTCATATGATTCTTTATGCATAAGCATCTTGGCACATAAGAAAGTCTTATGGACTACCATAGGACTTTCTTATGGACTTTTTATAATTCACGTGGTATCCAGATTCTCGCATTGAATGGCTTGGGCGATCACGCTTTGGTGATTTAGCCTTCAACTCGATGATCCGGACGCCACAACGAGTAATGAGAATACTCTAGCAGAATTATAGAAAAACAAAAGACCCGCCAAGATGGCGGGCATTGCCTTACCTTTTCTTCTCATGAAACTCAAGACACATCAGATCCGTGTCCTCTCCGACCCTGTGAATTTCGAGTTTGGAATTAGGATTCTTGAGTATCGCTGAGATATTCATATTCCACAAAAGAAGCCGCGTTGCTTCCTCGGAGTTTTCCGGCAGAAGAGTGATCTGAAAATGACGAGGAAGGTCATCTCCACCGGGATTTTTGTAGTCACCAAGTGTGTGGTGGTCATCGAAAGCAACTTTCATCAGACACCTCTTTCAGTTGTCTTATTTCTAACTATCATGCCTCAAAAGGTATAGCAAGGATGAGGTTACACAAGACTTTCCTGTGGATTACCACAGGAAAGTCTTGTGTACTTTTTACTGGTGTGAGCCAGAATGCCCCCGCGTTGCGGGGGGTAGACGGGCGGCATATGTTTTACTTAGAGCGTTACTGCACGACGTATTCCACGTTGTGGGCGTTTTGGTCCACCGCGGTGACCGAGGAGGTATGCTCCCGGGTCATCAGAGAGGTCGAAGAAGTCGTCAGCAACCTCTTTCAGTTTGCCTGATGTTGATTTGCCGAATGAGACAACCTCGACCTGGCAACCCTGATTTTGGAGATATTCCACAAGAGGGATTAAGTCCCCGTCTCCTGTTGCGAGAATGACCGTGTCGAGTTTTGGGGCTAGACGTATCGCGTCAACCGCCATCCCAACGTCCCAGTCTCCCTTTTTTGCACCGCCCCAGAATTCCTGGAGCTCCTTAGAGCGTGTTTCAATCCCGATCTTTCCGAGTGCCTCGAAGAAGCTCGACTCCTCTCCTGTTTTTGTCGATATAACATACGCCAACGCACGAACGAGCTTACGTCCGCCGACGGCATCTTTGACCACCGCCCCAAAATTCACCCGTGCATTGTCGTAAAGGTTTTTTGCGCTGTGATAAAGATTTTGCGTATCAATAAAGAAACCAACACGCTGATCGCTGTGCTTTATGATTGCCATAAAAAATTATTGTGTGGGGAGCAGTGTGCAGGATAAAAAAATCCGGACAACGCCAACTCCTCGATAAACTTATTAAAATCTGCGAACAGTTATTAAAATCATACATAAACGAACACACGCGATTTGCGCGCGCTGTCGTCTATTTGATGCCGAGCTTTTTGGTGAGGGCATTGTATTTCGCCTCACTTTTCTTTTTGAGATACTTCAGATGTCCACGACGATCTGAAACCATTTTCAGAAGCCCTCGGCGCGAGTGATGATCCTTTTTGTTATCTTTTAAGTGCGCCGCCAGTTCGTTGATCCTCTGGCTCAAAACCGCCACCTGAACTTCCGGAGAACCGGTGTCCGTGGCATGTCGCTGGTGTTTCCCCATGATGACCAGTTTTTTCTTTGCCGTAAGCATAGTGCTGACTATCGTAGCACAAAAGCAAAAGAAATGCAAGAGGTGTTCTTATGAGGAGCTCTTTTTCTTCTGTGACCTCTTAAAATCTTCAAGGGGGGCTTTATACTCAAAATCTTCAAGGGGGGCAAAGACGATCTTGTCGTCGGGAGAAAGAATCGCGGCGGCTTCCCGATTGATCATTGCATAGTGGTGGTCCGCAACCGGGTCAGACGGAGACTTTCGGGCGCTGCTTCCTTGGGGGATGTTGAGATCTGTGGTTACCATGGTGTGTTGGTCACTATTATTGCTCAAGTTCAAGCGTGTCGTCGTCACCAAGGATGTCCGGCGAGACTCCCTCGGGAAGTCTTCCGCCAAAGAGCGAAAGGAATTCATCTTTCGTCATTCGCTCGGGAACGGCGATTGGCTCCATCCCATCGCTGATATCCAGTGCCCCTTCCTCGAAGTGGGCAGAAAAATTTTCTTCTCGCTGTGGTCCTTCAGGCATATGTGTTCGTCCCCTCATCGTATCACTCGCGTGAACTCTTTTCAATTCATCGACCCGGATCCCCTGTGTGCATAATATGGTCTTTCCTCGGTTGCCTGCTCGACAAAGGGTTTTTTTGAGATAGTTTTTGCGGATAAGTTATGCACAGAAGACAACGCACCATATAATGAAGAGATGGATATCATGGAGTGGAAACGCAGATTTCTTGAATATACAGAGATCGAAAAAGGACGAAGCCTTCTTACTGTTGCAAACTATGACCGCTATCTGTCGCGCTTTCTCTCCTTCGCAAAGGTGAAGAGGCCCGAAGAGATCACTTACGACCTGGTACGCGAATACCGGCTATGGCTTAACCGCCTGCCTGCGCAAGCAGGTCAGTCGGCGGGGAAAGCAGTGCGTGGGGCCGTGTCGACGACGCTAAAAAAACGCACGCAGAACTATTACCTCATCGCACTTCGTGCCTTTCTCAAATACCTTGCACGGGAAGGTGCCACGACCATGTCTTCCGAAAAGGTCGAGCTTGCAAAGACTCCGGAGCATGAGCTCGACCTCATTTCTTCGGGCGATCTCAAGCGCCTATTGTCCGCTCCGTCAGGGAACAGCCTCTCTGCACTTCGTGACCGCGCGATCCTCGAACTCTTCTTTTCTACCGGACTGCGGGTTTCGGAACTCTGTCTACTTCCGCGCGACCTTGACCTTGGGCGCGACGAGTTCTCCGTGCGCGGTAAGGGAGAGAAAGTCCGCGTGGTCTTTTTGTCCGATACTGCAAAAAAGGCGCTCAAAGAGTACTTAGATAAAAGGATGGACATCGATGACGCACTCTTCATTCGTATCGGACGCGGCGGCGGGAAGTCGTTGGTCAAGCAAGCGCAGTCGCTCCGGCTCACCCCACGTTCTGTGGAACGCCTTGTGAAACACTATGCGATAAAGTCCGGAATATCGAAAAAGGTCACCCCGCATGTTATTCGTCACAGTTTCGCGACGGATCTGCTTGAAAATGGCGCCGACCTCCGCTCGGTGCAGGCGCTTCTTGGCCATGCGAACATCACTACCACGCAGATCTATACGCACGTGACCGATATACGCTTAAAGGAGGTATATAAAAAGTATCACTCGAGAAAAAAGTAGAACAGCCTCCCCCATAGTAGAGCTCGGGCTTACTACGGGGTTTCATGATAAACGGAGGAGATGATTAGGGTATACTGTTTCACACGTGTCCCGTAAGAGGTTTCACGAGTAACACTCTTTGGAGAAAGTGATGATGACATACTTGTTGCCACAAATAATATCAGCCGCAGCTAACTTCTTACTGGGATGAAACTTGTTTCATGGAACGTTAATGGTCTGCGCGCGGTGGCCAAGAAAGGATTTCTTGACTGGTTATACAAAACATCTCCGGACATCGTTGGGTTACAGGAAACGAAAGCAGAGGCGAAGCAACTCCCCGATGAAGTACGAAAACCAAAAGGATACTTTACATACTTCTCGCACTCAAAAGGACGAAAAGGATACAGTGGTGTTGCACTCTACTCAAAGACAGAACCCAAGAAGGTGGAGTACGGCATTGGGATAAAAAAGTTTGACGATGAAGGGCGCATTATCGTTGCACACTTCGAACAGTTTGTCCTTTTGAATGTCTATTTTCCCAACGGTGGCGGCGGACCCGAGCGTCTCAAATATAAACTCGACTTCTATGACGCGTTTTTGAAATATATTGAGAGGTTGCGGAAGAAGGGAAAGAAAGTCATCTTTTGCGGCGATGTGAATACGGCACATGAGGCGATTGACCTCACGCGTCCAAAGGAGAACGAAAAAAATACGGGTTTCCTTCCCGAAGAACGCGCGTGGGTCGATGAACTTGTCTATCACGGCTGGATAGATACGTTTCGGTATTTTCATCCGCGGAAAGAAGACGCCTATTCATATTGGGATATCAAGACCGCAGCGCGAGACCGCAATGTCGGCTGGCGTATCGACTACTTCTTTGTTGCATCGGAACTCGCCGGAAAGCTCAAATCTGCGGGTATTGCAACAACTGTTTACGGTTCTGATCACTGCCCTGTGTGGATAGAGATAAAGTAGAAAATCCCGCACCAAAAAAGGTACGGGGCGATGTTTTTACGACCCTTCGTGGGGGAACTGTCCGCGAGCGACGAGGTTGACCGATGTAACGTGCGCTTCAGAGGCGAGAATGCCTGCGACGATGTTTCCAACGGCGGATGGGGGCATCAGTCGGGTGCCACCGGCTTTTTTGCTCCAGTCATATCCGTACGTCGTAGCAATTTTTTCGAGAGTTTTCCGTACTGCGGTAGAGTCATACATTCCCGTATCTACAGCGCCCGGGCGTACATCAGTGATAAAGATTTTTTCTTTAGCAAGCTCGATCGTCGCTGCATTGGCGAATCGACCGATTGCTCCCTTTGCGGCCATGTGTATGCTTCCGGAAATGACGGAGCGGATTGCACTCATTGAGGAAACCACGCAGACTCGTGTCTCTTCTTGGTTTCTAAATCGGGGGAGAAGTGCTTGGAGCAGCCTGATGGTATTTTTCAGCACTGACAATTCTGCTTCGACGAGATCCTCGGAGATGTCCTCGATGGGAAGATACGGGTTGTCGTTCTTAACTTTTACCGTGCCGCCACCTAGACCGACTGACTGCACCCAGTAAAGTGGAATATCATCGTGAAGAGCACCAACAAGTTTTTGTATTGCAGCGGTTTTGTTAAGGTCAACTGCGCCATATTCAACTCTTGCTCCGGGATTCAACCTCTCGATCCACCGCTTGACGCCCCGCAGTTTATCTTCGGTGCGTGCAACCATGTGTACGATTGCTCCGGCCTCCGCACACGCAAAGGCAATTGCTGCACCGATGTTTGCTTTATGTTCTTTTCCGTCAACCGACACTGCGGTGTGCGACGGCTTGCCCGTTGTAATGTCCTTGAATATAAAGTTGACCGGCTTGATGCCAACCCCGGTGATGAGAATGCGTTTGCCGCTCAAACAGATATCCATCGTGCCCCCCCTTCAGTGAACATGTCGAACTGCTGGCATTATGAAACACAAAATTATATTTGTCTATAAAATAGACCGATGGACAAAGCTGGCTGGTAGAGGGTTGTAAAAATACTTATTTTACTTGTTGTTTTTTACACATGATGATAAGATAAAGTTGTCTAAAAAGACGACAAAATGGAAGATTTAAGAAAAACGCTCGAAAAGATTGGGTTGAGTGAAAAAGAGGCAGCTTTGTATGTTGCCGCGCTCAATCTTGGCGAGGCGCCAATGTCGCGTTTGGCAAGGGAGGCCGGGCTAAAACGGACTACGGCGTATCAGATTTTTAGAGCGCTGGAGGAACGTGGAATTATGGGAAGTTTTAAGATAAGCAGTGGTCTCAAGTTCACCGCCACAAGACCGGATAGCTTGTTTGCGTTACGCCAAAAAGAACTCGCCGATTTCGCCGAGGTGTTGCCCGAGCTTAAAGCTTTTGAGCGCAAAGAAGGCACTCGGCCAAAGTTGAGCTACTACGAAGGACAAGAGGGCTATCGTCTTGCACTCGAAGACTCTTTGCGAAAACCGGGCAATTTGTTGCGGCATGTTGGGTCAATCACTGAATCCCACAAGACGCTCGATGAACGATATGACCTTGACCATTATCTGCCGACACGGATCAAACAAAATATCCGTATCAACTGTCTGTATTTTCCCGATACAAAAAGATCATTAATGGAGCGAGAGCATGCAAAAGAGTTGCGTGAAATCCGATATTTACCGCGAGCGCGTTGGTTTGAGGGAAGCACGCTGGTTTATGACGACAAAGTGATTATGTTGAGTGGCGCCGAAGAGACGATGACGGTGGTTATTGAGAGTAAAACAATCGCCGAGGCCGAAAGACAAAAGTTTGACCTTTTGTGGGGTTTGGTGGGTTCGACAAACAAAACTTCTCTCTAGCTTATGGCTCGGATCACTGCCCTGTGTTGGTGGAATTTGAAGCAGGGGAAACAAATGCCGCGTTGGTTATGTTTTAATGGAAGGAACACGGCACGGTTCTGGGGAAGATGCGCCGCGCTTTAACGGACGATTGCGCGGCGTTGGTCTCACGAGACCACGTCCCGTCATCGTCCATTAAGGCGGGACGCTTTGCCGTGAAAAGCATCGCGCCTTAATTGACGGTTGCGCGATGTGACTTCGGGAAGTCAAAAAATCGCAGGGTTGTTTCCCTGCGATTTGACTGCTTGCCCTGCATCACACTTCCCAAGGACCTTCCTGGATCACCTTGATAAAGTATCTTGCGTACGAGTTCCGCTGAAGAACCCGTTTCGCCGCTTCCTCGCCGTCGAGGATAACTTCGACCAGAGCTGGCGGCATGTCATTGCCGAAGATCTCCTTTGCGGTTTCGATCGCCAGCGCGAGCGCTGTCGCTTGTGCGTATGGGAGCATCGGCTTCACATTGCGCATGCGCTCTTCTCTGGAAAGTTCACGCAGAAGTTCGCTTGCCGGCTTCACATGTCGCGCCCGCGTTTCTCCACGCTGTCCTTCAAAATTCGCGAGGCGTTCGTGGGAGATTGCGAGAAAACATGCATCGCCGACCGAAAGCTTGCCTTCTTTCTTGAGCACGGTCTCAAACCTCCCGGTTGCCGGATCGGTGATTCGGTCGGTGATACCACGAATCCCGAACATGAAGTAGCTCTTATAAGAGCCACGGTCTTCAGCTGAGAAAGTGATGTTCAACTCCTCCCTGTTCTCGGCGACCACCGCTCCGCGGACGAGTTCGCGGTCTTCGCCATGCAGGAGACGGTCGGCGCTCGTTCCGTCGAAGTCCGGTTGGACCTTTCCGCCGCCAAGCACGAATTGCGAACGGCCGCGGTCGTCTTCAGCACACACGATGCCGTAGCGATCAACCATGTTCCCGCCCGGAAGTTCGCGAGCGATCGTGATCGCTCGTGTCGAAGTGATGAACCACTCCTCCACCTGTCGCGTGTCGAGCGGCACCAGGATGATCCTGTTTTTTTGTTCGGGTGGGTCGTCCGGCCAGATGTGCGGGACGCCGATGTTGACGTGTTCCAAGAGATCGTCAACGGGAGTGAATTCTTTTGCGAGACTATACCCGTCCTGCAAGAGTCTCTTGCGCGTTGCCGCGCTGAGCTCGATGAGCATTGCCGCTCCTTCTTAAAAGATTGAGTTGTGGCTCCTGCCTGAGTAAAGGTGCCTACCGTCAATAGTATACAAAAGCAGGAGTTTGTCAAGCAACCGTAATTTTCCCTCCTGTCTTAAGCTTTCAGCCAGAGAAACTGTTTGTTGAAAGGATAGTAATGACAATGCAGAAAATGACACTTCGAGAGTTTCAAGCGACCTTGCCGAGGATCTGTGACGAGAAAACGACCGTCTTTTCCGAAGATGTTGGCCGCTGGACTCCGGAGAATCCTCTCTATGCGCACTGCGCGGTGGTGGCGCTTGTGGCGCAGGATCTTTTCGGCGGAGGGTTGCTTCGTGCATCACTTTTGCCATTTCCCGAATTTGCGCACATGGGCTCGCATTACTGGAACCTACTTCCCGATGGTCGTGAGATTGATTTCACCACACCGCAATTTTTCGGGCGTCGTCCGGAGTTGGTCGGTGAACTGAGGACAAGGAATTACGTGCTCTATGACCCGAAGACCGGAGCGCCACGGGAGATCACGACACGCTACGAGTTGCTCGCGCTTCGTTTGGCGAAGATACGCTCCGGTGTTAATGCGCTCTTCGGTGACCCGATCTATCAGGCATGCTTTTCTGCTGCGCTCGATTCCCCGTGTCAGAAGATGAAGTTCGGTTGTGTGGTCACGCACAATGGGACAGTTGTTTATCATGGTGCGAACAAAACCATTTCCAGGCTACGTCCGTTCTGTGAACCACAATGTGTCAGGCTCTCCATAACCTCGCGAACAGAGTCCATGTTGGGCGCCTGTGGCCACGCAGAGGAATGGGGTTTGTGGGAGCTTGTTTCCAAGAATGTTCCACTCAACGAATGCGAACTCTACGTTGCCGGATTTTTTCCTGATGGCTTTCCGTGGATCAAAAAAACTCTGGAGCATACCTGCTTACGTTGTGCGGTTCAGATGAACCATGCGGGTCTACGAGCCGTTCATGTTCCGGTTGCTGATCATTGGGCGAGTATGACCACCGAGGAAGCTCTTGAGACCGCGCGCGTATATGCGACGCAAGAGAAAAAAGTTTAGAACATTCACCCGCCCCAACCGGGCGGATTTTTTAACAGTCCGAAAATACAAACATTCTCACATTCTTAAGAATGTGAGAATGTTATTTCACCCCGTATTTTTTTCGTATCGCACCGACTTCTGCTTGCTCCTTTCCTTCCTTTTTCTCCTTGCCTGCTTCGCCGAGCTTTTCTAGTTCTTTAGGCGGAAGGGCTGTGAGTTCTTTTGTACGATGTTCCAGATGCTCAGCGGTATTTTGTTCAGGATGTTCGAGTACTTCCTCAAAAAGTGCGTGGAGTATCCATCCGATACGCGGTGACGGCGTCTCTCCTGTTAGCTGCATGATCTTCGCGCCGTCTATCTTCAACATGCCGACGGAAACGGGCGCACGCATCGCTTCTTCGACCATTGAGTGATATTTGCGAAGGCGATACGGTGTTTCCTTGGGGCGTCCCATGCCGATACGGTCGCACGCGCGGACGTTCATCAGATCCCATACGAGCTCGGGTCCGACGTTCGACACAATGCGCCGTACAGCGGAGAGCGTGATCTTTTCAATATCGGAAAAGAATAAGTGGTAACGCACGAGCGTCGACACATCCTCAATGAATTTTCTCGGACACTTAAGGCGCTCAAGTATCTTTGCGCTCATTCGTCCTCCGACGACGTCGTGTCCATAAAATGTCCAGTCCTTTTTCTCGTCCGACCATTTGCGTGTTGCCGGTTTTGCGACGTCGTGGAGGAGTGCCGCCATACGCACGTGGAGCGGCCATCCGCGGTCGGCAGAGTGTTGAAGTGCACGGAGGTTGTGTTCCCACACGTCGTAGATGTGGTCGCCGTTTTGTTCGCATTCAAGTCCGTCTTCAAGCTCTGGAATGACATACTTGAGCACTCCGGCATGGTGGAGCAAGATGATCCCCTCCATTGGCCGAGCGGACATAATGATCTTCTCAAATTCGTCCCGAACTCGTTCCGCCGCGATGTGTCCGAGGCGGTGGGCGAACTTCACCACTGCGTCCATTGTTTCTTTTTCAATAGTGAAGCCAAGCTCTGCACCGAAACGCACGGCACGCATGACACGTAGGGCGTCCTCATGGAAGCGATCTCCAGGATTACCGACTGTTTTGATGAGTTGCCGTTTAATATCCCCTTCACCATCGTATGGATCAACAAGTTCTTCTCTTCCCACGTTGTAGGCGACTGCGTTCATGGTAAAATCGCGCCGCAAGAGGTCGTCACGGAGTGTTCCGTCGAAGTGCACCTTGTCTGGGCGTCGGAAGTCGCTGTAAGATCCTTCCTTGCGATATGGTGTTACCTCAACAACACGAAGTGAAGCTCGGGGATCTCTCGGATCCTCGGCAATCTCTTTGTTCACGACTCCGACCGTTCCGTAGTCGTTCTCGTAGAATGAATGCGGGAAAAGCCCCTGTATTTCTTCCGGCCTCGCGTTGGTGGTGACGTCCCAGTCTTTTGGCGGGACATTTCGGTAGAGATCGCGCACACACCCGCCGACCAAGTATGTCTCAAACCCCGCTTTCTCGAGCGTTTTGGTAACGTGGACGATTTCGGGTGGAATGTCGAATTTCTTCATAATCCGTTCAGTGTATTACAAAACTGACTTTTTCCACAGTGACAACATTCGAACTAAGAGTTATACTCTAGATATATGAAAGCCCTAGTTCAGGAAAAAGCACAGGCGATTGCACTCAGGAAAGGAGGACTGAGTTACAAGGACATACTCTCGAAAATACCAGTTGCAAAAAGCACCTTGTCAGCTTGGTTAATCGATCTACCTCTTACTTCGTTAGAGAAACGCGTCTTGAAGCATCGCCGTAATAAAAATATTACCCGAGGAAGAATCAGGGCGGCTTCGGCCTTACGCGAGCGGCGGCTCTTGCGTGAACAAATTATTTTTCAAGAGGCAAAAAGAGAGTTTGCGAAATTTGCCGGTGACTCACTTTTTCAAGTTGGGCTTGCGCTCTATTGGGCAGAAGGAGCAAAGCGCAGTCGACAATGGTATTTTACCAATTCTGATGACGACATGATTGTCCTCATGGTTAATTGGGTGAAGCGTTTTTTTCATCTTGACCCGAAAACACTGAGTGTTCGATTGTATACCCATAAACCATTTGCGCATGAAAATTACGAAGAGTATTGGGCGAAGAAAATAGGACTGCCAGCTACAGCGTTTCATCGGACGGTATACAAGCAAACAGGATTACTTATAAAAAAGAGACCAGAATATAGGGGGTGTATCAGAATTAGTCTTGGTCCGGTAGCATATCTCAAGAAAATGTTATTCTGGCAACAAATGCTTGTTGATTATTATAAAAAAGTGATGTAAGAAGAGACCTCAAGCCCCTGTAGCTCAACGGATAGAGTATCGGTCTTCGAAACCGGTGATCCAAGTTCGATTCTTGGCGGGGGCATCAGAGAAAAAGCTAATGCGAGTTTGACGCCGTCGTCGTAGAAGATAGCTTGCTTTTTCGTATCCCTCGACTAGTGTTGAATCAGACACTGGTTTTTTGTTGAGGAGAACCACTCGTGTCGAATGTTATTCACCGCGAAGAAGTTTTTCGCAAAAGGTCCTTTGACCGGATGATGGGGCAACTGGATAGCATGTTCGGTTCCGCCGGGGCAAAATGGGAGGAGTTCTCCCTGCTTGCTGCATCTGATCCCGACCAGGCCATCAAGCGCTTCCCGGAGTTCATTGAGGCAATGCGGGATATTGGAAGCCCGGGCGGTCGTGCATACGAAACAATGGCCGGTGGACCGAATCAGGACTGGATCGCACCGTTCTTTAGCGTCGTGGGACAGTACTACCCCTTCCTTTCCCGTGAGACACGCACGATATTTCTTCTTCAGTGCCGTGATTATCTTGATCGGTTGCGCTGTGACTGCAGCCAGAATCACGTTGAACTCATTAACGCACCGCTTCTTTTAGCGGACATCCTCCTTTCGGACCGCTGGCTCTATTGGCCCGGACTCGATCGGGCAAAAGCGATTTTGCGGGGGAAATCGGCCGCAGAACTCAAGCAGATGGATCGGAGCACGCTCGAAACCTGCTGGATCGCCTTTGCGCTCATCTGGAATACCGAAGTTTCCCTGCTCCCTGTCCGCGAGTGGTACTACCGTGAGTATGCAGAGACCGTCGATCTCGCACTCGATTTTATTGCCGCACTTACGGCAAAAATTGCAAAAAACGAAATAAGCGAAGGCAAGAAGTACGAAGACAGTATCGCGCGCTCGCTCTCCAAGTTCGATCCGATGATGCATGAGCGCATTCGTGAGCTGATCAAAGAAGAACGTTGGATCTGGATCCTCAAAGCATAGACACCCTTCGGGGTGTTTTTTTGTTTATGGGGGGCTAAGTAATGCGGCTTTGTCTAAAAAGTAATTTCCATAAATCTTTTCCGTCCATCCAGTCATTTAACCACTCACTCAATGGCTCCTTATTTCCCATAATGCAATCAGTCATTGGGCCACCCTCAATTTTGCCAGATGGGTCAAAGAAATAAACGGCATAGGGTTCCTTTATGCAGTCAACCACCGAGTAAACAGCGTCTCCCCAGTGACAGATCGGCAAATGTCCTTCTGGCCACTTCCATGACGAATCCTCGGGGTCAGTTTGGCGCCAAATTAAATATAAATCCAACGCGTTATTGCCTCTGTCATCAACAAATCCACCTGTGATACCCATTACTCCATACCCAGGCCCAAATCCCCCGTTGGCGACAGTTGAGTAAATTTCAGACAAAAGTGGTGGCAACGAAAAGCTCAATTTCTTCTCCGCTTCTTTAGTGGTGTTCTCGCCACACGGTTTTACTGGAGAAAATGTTGTGAACTTTAAATACGTTGTCTTTTGACGCTCAGACAAATATTTTTTCAGACGAGTTACTGTGTTTTCGTTCATTTAATAAAATTGTAACAAACTCTGAGGAGAATCGCCCGCGACTCTCGACACCTAGAGAGAATCGGTCCTTACAGGACCAGTACCCGTTTCCCATTTTTTCGGAGCCTGGCTCCTTAAAAATATGGGAGAACGGCTTCGATTCTCCCTCGCAAGACACGCAGGTGTCTTGCTTGCCGCGCATCGACGGCAACAGAAAACCGCCCAAAGGCGGCTTTCTGTTGGTCGAGTGCGGGCAGGGAGAATCGAACTCCCGTCTTAACCTTGGCAAGGTCACGTTCTACCACTAAACCATGCCCGCATATTTTTATGTTTTTAGCTATTGTATACTCT
>Ga0209542_10014996_pt1 | contig 13092 bp, 13 predicted proteins | sample RifCSPhighO2_01_FD_184028 | JGI IMG/M metagenome (GOLD analysis project Ga0209542, IMG submission 184028) | Soil microbial communities from Rifle, Colorado - Rifle CSP2_plank highO2_0.1 (SPAdes) (version 2) | ecosystem: Environmental > Terrestrial > Deep subsurface > Rock core/Sediment ... | reverse complement strand
TCCACTATGATGGCAGCTTCACTACTGATTTTCCAATCAATGAAGGTGAAAATAACTTAAACATTAAGTCCACAGATATTGCGGGCAACACTAATGAAATTGATCGGAAAGTTACCAGAATTCCTTAACTTTTATATTTTGATTCTGGCTATTTTGGCTGGACAATTAATTAAAATTCCACTTGGTTTGGGTGGAATTACTTTACTTGATTTAACTATTTCCGGTTTTTGTTTGATTGGAATCTGGAAAGTTAGAGACAAACTCACCAATCTACCAAAAGTCATCCGAGCCGGACTGTTCTTTTTCTTGGTTGCCCTACTCTCATTACTTGTTACCCCTTTAGATTTAGCACTCAATGAATATTTATCAGCTGCTTTTTATTTAATCAGGTTTTTGCTTTATCTACTATTCGGATTTCTAGTTTATCAAAACTTGTTTCCTAGTCTAAGATCCAAATCGAGTGAACTGTTAACCTTTTCTGGAGCTGGCTTAGCAATCATAGGCTTATTGCAATTAACTTTTTTCCCTAATTTATCATTCCTTGAATCTTCAGGTTGGGATCCTCATTATTTTAGGACAGTCAGCACTTTTTTAGATCCAAATTTTATTGGCGCTTTTTTTATTTTAACTTTGTTGTTACTTTATCAAGACAAATTGCAGTTTAAATGGGGCAAAATATTTGCTGGACTAGTCTTCCTGGCTTTGTTAACCACCTTCTCCCGAAGCTCATATTTGATGTTTTTAGTTTCATTTTCAATACTGTCCTATTTGAAACATTCGTGGAAATTAGCCCTTGTCACAGGAGTAACCTCTCTCACTTTAATTGCCTCCTTTTATTTATATACTAGTGTTATCTCCAAACCCCGTGGCATAGATAGAGAAGCTTCGGCCAGCTTTAGGCTAAGCACTTGGCAACAGGGGTTAGAGCTTTTCAAAAGTAGTCCAGTTTTGGGAGTGGGCTTTAATACCTACAAATATGCTCTAAGGGAATATCGGTTGGTTGACCAACAATTTTTAAACTCGCGCGGAGCTACTTCTAATGATTCTAGCTTGCTGTTTGTATTGGCCACAACTGGGCTACTTGGATTCGCCGCTTTTTTACATTTTCTCTACATGATGATTTTGGAAAATCGAGTAAATTTTGTCTTGACTGCAGCTTTATCGGGACTAGTAGTTCACAGTTTTTTTGCCAATAGCCTATTTTATCCTTTTATTCTGCTTTGGCTCTTGCTAGTTTGCTTATCTAAAACTACTAAAAACTCTGTGAAATAATCTTTTCTGAGAAATGGCAGGAATAGAATCTTACCAATTGCTTTGAAAAATAAATTAGATCCTTTAAAAAGAGCAGCAAAAACAGCAAAGTTAGGTAGCAGTTGGACTTTTTGCAGGTGAACAACTTTTAAATTTAGTTTCTTCGCCAAATTTTTCAAATCAACTTCAGAATATTCCCGAAGATGTGATTTATCGATGTAGTGTTTAAAAATGACCCCCGTTTCCGACAAACTCTGATCCACTATTCTGGGGACAATGACAATTAGCCGCTCGCCCACTCGACTGGCTTCCTTAAGGATTTTTAAGTCGTCACCGTGTTCAATAATATCAAATAAAAGCACTGTTTCAAAACTTTGGTCTTTAAATGGTAGCTTGTCAGCTGTGGCTTTTACAAATGTGCCTTGTCCTTTTTTGGCTGATTCAATAAATTCGGGTACAAAATCTACACCATATGCCTCAAAACCATATTTACTCAAATAATCAACATAAGCGCCCATCCCACAACCGACATCCAGAACCCTTTTACCTTTAACAAATTTATGGATGATTTGAATTCGTTCATTGTCTAACCTTCCCTCTCCCCAACCTAAACTTTTTGCATTCTCCTGATAATAATTTTGGTTCTTCATTTCTTGTATGCCAAAGGCTTATCGTCCTTTGGACGAAAAAAAGATAGTTCCAGATAACTTAATACCAGTAGTGCCGCAAAGATATCTGAGATCACTGTTACCCAAGCTGCTGCCAAAAAACCAAATTGGGGAATAAAAATTAGGTTCAAAATTAGGTTAAATGCTAACAATACAAAAGTAATTAGCATTAAAGCCTTCAGATTTTTATCTGAAGTCAACAGCACTTGTGAAGCGGTCACTTGAACAAACATAAAGGGAATCGTCAGAGCCAAAATTTGGATCACTTCTGAAGAAGAGTTATAACTTGGCAGCAACCAAAGAATTAGTACAGGTAAGATATAAAAATATACTAACGCCCCGATCACACCCAGGCTAAAGGTAATCAAGATAACTTTGCGGTATAGTTTTTTTAGAGACAAATGGTCAGTTTCATGCAGTTTCACCATCACTGGAAAGATGGCCAGCGAGATTGAGGATGGCACCAGAACAGCCGTTTCTAAAAATTTATAGGCAGCAGAATATATTCCAGTTTCAAAGTTTCCGCGCAGGTAAGAAAGTAGTACGGTATCAATTCTAAAATAGAGCATTCCCAAGACCCCTAAGATTCCATAAGGTAGTGATCCTACTAAAGCTTTTTTTATTGTAGAAAATTGAATTTTGGAGAAAACTTTTAGTTTTTGGCTCCTCAACATTGCAAATAAGATTAAGAAGTAAATTACTTGGCCAAAGATTAGGGCGAGTACCGGACCAGTTGGACCAAAGTCTAAACTGACCAACAAAAAACCCAGCAAAGTGGTAAAGATGCTGGTAAAAAGTAGTGCAATTGCAGAATATTGCAGTTTCTGAATGGCCACAAAGCAGGCATCAACTGTTTGAGCCAAAGCGACTGGAAAAATCGCCAGGAGAGCCAGGATAGTTAAATTAGCTCTAATTTGATCCGGGTCAAAAAGATATAGGTAACAAGCTACTCCGATGAATAGAACCAGGGTTAGAGTGATTCTAAAAACTGTCACATTGGCTAAGTAAGTAGCGCTATTTTCCCGGTCTCTGGCAATCTCTCTAGTTAAAAAGCGATTAAAGCCAAATTCACCGAATACAGAAAGAAGGGCAAAAAAAGCCACTGCCGCTGAAAATAGGCCGAATTGGTTTGGACCTAGGCTGCGAGCCAAAAAAATAGTATAAACAAAGCCAATTACCCGAGCCGCGCTTTGGGACAAAAACAGCCAGCTAGATTGCTTAAAAATTGAAGACACAGCTTAAGTTTATCAAATTAGAGTGAATCGGGCAAACAAATAGTTTGTGGGCATTTAAATGCTCGAACCTCTAGCATCCTTCACCTTAAAACGCGTTCTGATATCACTTGAAGCAGCCCAGATTGTCTGTGTTTAGCCGACAGTACTTTGGGGCAAAAAGTCTGGTAAAGGGTATCTAAGAATGGATAAAGGACTTGTAGTTGCATTAAAAACTGAGAGTGATTAGGGAAATGGGAAAAAGATGGGGCTTCTTGTTCTCGATGATCATTGCCACTCAATTGAATTTTATCTTCCCTGATTCTTGAAAACCTGGTTTCGTGAAGGTAATCAGGTAAACCGGGTGAGCTATGGATATATTCAATTTGCAATATAACAGCTGGAGGTAAAGGGGCTTCGGTTTTTGGGTCGCGATCTCTGTAACTCTGCCTGTATAGATCAATCTCTACATTCTGACGAGGAAAGTTGGCAACGACTGATGGGCAGCGGACACTAAATAATTCTGGCTGAAAGCCCTTATCTCTGAAATCATCAACCATTTTGGGTAATTCTTCTTGAGCAAGCAAGATTACTTTTCTATTTGAGCTTCCGTAAGTATCAACCAGACTAGTAAATTTATGTGCGATTGTAGCTTCCAGATCTTCAGGATTCAGTACTGCTGTACCTGTCTGATATTGGGTTTGACTTGCCAGTAAAAGACCTACTGCTCTCTCAAATTCCTCTGCCATACTGTATATTTTAACACTTTGGTATTATTAGTGGGCTTACCTGGGCTCGAACCAGGGACCTTTGCAATGTGAATGCAACGCTCTAACCGACTGAGCTACAAGCCCGTAAATAGATCCTTCGACTCTTCGGCTTTGCCGAATCGCTCAGGATGACACAGTGATTTAATGAATTTTAATCACCGTGTCAATTTTACCATGAAAGCTTATTTTATTTATGGCGAATTCGCCATAATTAGATTTTGAACCATCCATCTCTCTTGCATCTTCAAGCATAAATTTGAGATAATAACAGACATGGATGATGACCCGATTTTTTCCCCAAAAGTAGAGCTGCCGCAAACTACCATTAGCCCAGTGGAAGAGAACAAAGGCCCTTTTAGTAGATTAGGAGCGGGGTTTGTGGATTTTATCCAAACCTTGGTTGTTTTTGGAGCCATCTTTGCCATGATCTATCTGTTTGTAGCTCAACCTCACAAAGTTTCTGGCAGTTCAATGGTACCCAACTTCCATGACGGTGACTATATTATGACCGACAAAGTATCTTACCGCTTTGGAGAGCCAAATCACCAAGATGTCATCGTTCTAAAAAATCCCCGTGACCATTCAGTTGATTTTATCAAAAGAGTCATTGCTCTACCCGGCGAATCAGTTATGGTCCAGGGTGGTAAGGTTTTTGTTAACGGGACTGAAATAGGAGAACCATATTTACCATTAGGACTAATAACTCAGCCTGAATCCTTTTTGCACGAAGGCGAAACAGTTCTAGTAGCTCCAAACCAGTACTTTGTTTTTGGTGATAACCGGAACCATTCCTCTGATTCTAGAGAATGGGGTGCAGTGACTAGGGAAGAGATTATTGGCAAAGTTTTTTTCCGCTACTGGCCACCAAATGCTATTGGCCCGGTCAAAAATTAGCTGGCATCTTTGAGTCTAAAATAACCAACCAGGGCAGTATTTATTTCTTGTAATAGCGGCGCAGTTTTATCAGGATCACCTTCAATCAGTAGTTCCAGCCTGGCACCTTTGCCAGTTTGAGAACATTTAACTTTAGTTTTACCGTATTTTGAAAAAACATCAGACAGGTTACCCTCAATCTGATCTATCTCTTCAGAGATAATTCTCATTGAATCAACCACTGCCGACTTGCGAGGCCCAATATTATTCCGAGAACGCATCCGACGAACCAACTCTTCGGTACCTCTGACTGATAAATTCTTTTTGAGAACCTCTTTGTAGCCTTCAATAATTAGATGTGGATCTTCCAGGGAAGATAACGCCCTGACATGTCCCTCAGTAGTTTGCCCTGACATTAAAGCATCTTTTAGAGCATCTGGTAGAGTCAGTAAACGGATGGTGTTGGAGATATAGGATGGACTTTTTGAAACCCGCTCGGCAATCTCTGAATTAGATAAGCCAAACTCATCCATTAACCTTTTATAAGCCTGAGCTCGCTCCAAAGGATTAAGGTCAACTCGCTGGACATTTTCGACAATCGCCATCTCTAACATTCCCTGTGGAGTTGTTTCTTTAACGACCACCGGTACTTTTTTAAGGCCAACCAGCTTGGCGGCTCGCCAGCGTCTTTCTCCAGCCACAATCTGGTAACCTGCTGGGGTCTTTGCTAAGACTAACGGTTCCAAAATACCATGAGATCGGATAGACTCAGCTAGTTCAGCTAAGGATTCAGGGGTAATTAGGCCACGGGGCTGCAAGGGGTTTGCTTCAATAAGATCTATTTCGAGTTCGTAAATTCGTTCGTCAGTATTCGGATCCATAAATTCTTTTCGAACTTTCTTGAATATACTCCAATTCTAAATATAGTCAATTTAACAGAAAGTCCGGCGGTTGTGCTTTCAGTTAACGTTTACAATTGCTTTACCAAGTTTCTTAGTAAACTTAACACTACCAGAGAGTATAGCATATAGTGTAAAGTCGTGGCCTTGTCTAACTCCTACCCCAGGATAAAATTTATTGCCTTTTTGCCTCACTAGAATATTCCCTGGGTTAACTGATTCCCCACCATAACGCTTAACCCCAAGTCTTTTGGAGATTGAATCACGATTAGTTTTTGCAGCAGAACCAGCTTTTTTATGTGCCATTCTTCTCTCCTTTCAGAACTACTTTTGTTAATTTACTCCGGTGGCCGTTAACTCGTCTATAATTAGCTTTGGCGTGGAATTTAGCGACCCTAATTTTTTCTCCTCTAAACTGGCCTAGCACTTCCAAAATCACGTCATCTTTTAAGTAAGGTCTCCCAATTTCAAGTTTATCGCCATCTGATTTAGCTAAAGCTTTGACTTTAACCTGCTTGATAGCTTCATCAATATCTAACAGGTCAACCAGGACAGGAATGCCTGGGATGAGTTTATATTGTTTTCCTGAGATTTCACAGATCGTATACATTTCTAAATTTTACCCGATCGGACTCTCTATGTCAACTTTTCTCCTTTTCTTCGCCACACTAGCCACAAAGCCCAGTGAGATTAAGGTCGCCAGCAATGAGCTGCCACCGTATGAAATTAAAGGTAGAGTAATCCCTGTAATCGGCAACAAACCAATATTCATGCCAATGTTTACGACCGTCTGAAAAAGTATATTTATCCCCACCCCCGCGGACATTAAAAATCCAAAGATATCCCGGGTAGCACTGGCTACTTTAAAACAGTACAGAATCAGCCATAAGTAAATTACCAGTATTAAAATTGAACCCAAGAATCCCAACTCTTCGGCAATGGCCGCAAAGATAAAATCAGTCCTAAATTCTGGTAAAAATTGAAGCCTTGACTGGGTACCATGACCCAAACCCCTACCTGAAAACTCTCCAGAGCCAACGGCAATCGTTGATTGAATTGCGTTATAGCCCTCTCCCAAGGGATCAGCTGTTGGTGAGAGAAAACTGGTCACTCGGCTTTTTTGATAATCTTGCAAACCAAACCAAACCAAGGGTAAAATTAGCAGAATTACCGACAATAAAATTAATATTTTTTTGTAAGATATTTTAGCTAAAAATAACATGCCTAGACTTAAAGCTAAAATAGTTAGAGTTGTTCCTAAATCTGGTTGTTTGAAAACAAACAGCAGCGGCAGCGAAATAAGTAGCAGGCTTTTGATAATACTTAACCAGCTTGGCTTATTTCTTGCCCAAAAATCTGCTAGAAGCAAGATCATCACCGGTTTAGCAAATTCAGATGGTTGAATATTAAATATCCCCAAAGGAATCCACCTAATAGAGCCCCTAGTTTCAAAGCCCAAGATAAAAACTAATAAAAGTAATCCTAAAACTATTACATAAAGCGGTTTAGCTAAAGACCTAAATGCTTCATAGTTTAATTTTGAAATTAAAAAATAAAAGATTAGACCAAAGATAGCGAAGATAAATTGTTGAGTTGCAAGCTCCGGAGAAGAGGAGAAAATTACTAAAATCCCTACTGATAAAAGTAAAATAGTTGAGGTTAAAATTGGCCAGTTAAGACTTTTTAAAAACATTAGACTTTGGTGACTTTTAACTCAGTGCCTTTGGAAATGGACACAGAAGCAGTCCCTTTTAGAATTTCTGCTTCAAATTTCTGCGGCCAACTGGGAGCCACTATTGTAGTTTTATCAGCCAATGTATAGTTCTGATCTTTTCTTAGTTTTTGAATTTCCCTCATTAAATCCCTGGAATCTCCTTCCTCCTGAAGTTCTGGAGTAATATTTGTATCCAATTTTACCTCAAGTTCACCTGATGAGGATTTTTGGTACTCAACCTTTTTTACATTTAACTCCTCAGCTAAAATTGCTTCTAATTCTGGGCCAATTTGTTTGTTGAATTTGTAAATTAGCTTGGCTAAAGGCTGCCTGAGCTTAATCTCAGCCTCTTTCCTCTTGGCATGAGCCTTCTCCGCAATCTCCCTAATTGCCCCCATCTCCCTAACCAAATCTTCATCTAATAACCCCTTATCTCCCAAGGGATAATCAGTCAGGTGTATGGACACATCCGAAGTTAAATTACGATACATCTCCTCAGTAATAAACGGGATAAACGGTGCCAAAAGTTTTGTTAGCGCTACCAATACCTCATACATCACCGACAAACAGGCATTTCTATCAAGCTCCTCTGCCTCAGGTCCAACTCGATCACGGGAACGCCTAATATACCAAGTTGAAAAATCATTCACCACAAACTCCTCAATCAAACGAGCACTAGTATAAACGTTAAACTTCCCCAACGATTCATTTACTTTTTGAGTTAGCTGAGTCAATCGAGCCAAAACCCATTTATCCATGGAACTATGGTCAGATTTCTTTAAATCCTTTGACCAATTTGATAAAGCGGCATAGTCAACGAAAAACTTGTAGCAATTCCAGAGAATTAAGTAAAATCTTCTTTTAACCTCAGCTGCATTATTCGGCCCAAAAAGCAAGTTACTTTCTGGATCTTGAGTCATAAACATCCATCTCATCAAATCTGAACCAATTTGATCAGCTGCTTCGTTAAATTCAATCGAGTTACCCTTTGATTTATGCATCTCCTCACCTTTTTCATCTTTAACCAATGCATAGCCATAAAGGTTTTTGAAAGGATTCGTTTTTGCCAAAACTGTACTCATTGCAATCATGGCATAAAACCAATTTTTAAACTGCCCCGGAAATGATTCGCTAACAAGGTCTGCAGGGAACCAACCTTCTGGCAGGGTCGAGAATGGAACAATTCCGGCATCAAGCCAGGGATTACCAACATCTGGGATGCGTTCTGATATTTCGCCACATTTGGAGCATTTAATTTTTATTTGATCAACCCAAGGCCGATGAGGTGAATGTCCTTCAAATTTTTCCCAACCCTCAACCGCCTTCGACTTTAGCTCTTCCTTGCCTTCAAGAACATCAAAATTGCCGCATTTTTGACACTCCCAAATCGGTAGCGTAAGTCCCCAAAACCTTTTTTTGGAGATCAGCCAATCATGCATATTATTTAGCCAGTCAAGTTCTCTATCCTTACCCCAACTCGGATGCCAATTGATTTTGTTAGCTACCTCCACCATTTGCTCCCGATAGGTTTTACCACTTTCATCTTTTATGTCCATGGAGATATACCACTCATCAACCACCCTCCAAACCAGTTCGGTTTTACACCTCCAGCAAGTCGGGTAACGATGTTCATAAGGTGAGATTTTAAATAGCCAATTTTGTTTTTTGTCCTCGGATTCTAGATAATCTAATATCACCCTAGGATCTTTCTTGGCATTTTTCCCACTAAACTCTCCCAACCCTTCCAGATAATTTGCTTCCTCGTCGATAACATCAATCATCGGTAGCCCCAGCTTCATACCTAACTGGAAATCTTCTACCCCGGCTGAAACTGCGGTATGCACTAAACCAGTTCCTTCTTCACTACTAATCGGCATTATCCTCTCATCGGTGGCAATCACTATATGGAATTTATCACGATTTTTCTCTGCAACCTCTTTAACTCTTGGTAAGCTGTCAAAAACCCAGTTGTACTTTAGACCAACCAACTCAACTCCCTTCACAGTTTTAACAATACCTTTGTACTCAGTTCCAAATATTTTCTCAACCAAATCTTTCAAGACCCAAAACTTTCCAGACACCTGACCCTCCACTAAGCTATACTCTAATTTTTCGTCAACAGCGACGGCAATATTAGCCGGAAGTGTCCAAGGAGTGGTTGTCCAAACCAATAAATACTCATCTTCCTTGCCCTCAAGTGGTAATTCAAAAAATACTGACTCATGTGCCACAGTTTTATACCCATCTGCTTCTATTTCATGCTGTGAGATAGCCGTTCCACACCGGGGACACCATGGCACACTATCATGACCTTTATAAAGCCAACCCTTGTCATTAACTACTTTAAGGAAATTCCAAATTGAGTAATTATTTTGATCAGAAGAGGTGTGGTATGAATTTTCCCAATCCATAAAGTAACCAAGCCTCTTGGATTGTTCAGTTTGAATACCAGAATATTTGATAACCCTCTCTTTACAAAGGTTAACAAATTTTTCCAGTGAAGCAAATTCATCCCCTGGAACTAACTTTAAGATATCCTTTTTGCTTTTTATCCCCAGCTCCTTTTCAACTTCTACCTCGACCCAAAGACCCTGTTCATCAAAACCATTCTGAAACCTCTCGCTGTAACCTTTCATATTATAAAATCGCTGCCATAAATCTTTATAAGTTCTACCCCAAGCATGGTGAACCCCCATTGGGTTATTGGCTGTGATTGGGCCATCCAAATAAGAGAATTTAGTGCTGGCAGAATCATTTTTGTGAAGATATTTTTCGACAATTCCTTTATTGTACCAATACTCCAATAACTCTCTCTCAAGAGCTGGAAAATCTACAACAGCTGAAACTGGTTTAAACATAGAGTAATTTTAACAAAAAATTTACTTTGAAGCTAGCAGGGAACTATAACTCCACCCACCCTCGGGGTGTGTTATGTTGACACCCCTATCCTCTAGCTATTATGATAAGTATGTATGGCGACAATTAGAAAAACTCCAATAATCAAGGGTCAAATTTATCATGTTTTTAATCGTAGTATTGGAAAACAACCAATTTTTACTAATAACGTAGAGTATTTTAGGATTATTGAAACTATCTCGTACTATTACTACCTAGAAACTCCCTTACGCTTTTCCCACTTTAACAGATTACCAAATAAATTGAGGAATCAAACTCTTGATGCTCTATTACAAAGTAGGAAAAGGGTGGAAATATTTGCTTATTGCTTAATGCCAAATCACTTCCATTTTCTTATCAGAGAAATTACTAATAATGGCATTTCAAGTTTTATTAGCAATATCCAGAATAGTTTTGCAAAATATTTTAATACCAAAAATGAACGCAGTGGAGCGCTTTTTCAGCAAATGTTTAAAGCAGTTTTAATCGAAACTGATGAACAACTATTACATGTTACCCGATATATCCATCTCAATCCTTTAACCTCTTTCATTTTAAAAGATATCGACGAATTAACTAATTATCCTTGGTCTTCATTTCAAGAATATATAGGAAATGATAGTCGAAATATTATCAGTAAGGAGTTTATTTTAGGATTTTTCCCTACTTTGGAAAAATTTATTGAATTTACAAAAAACCAGATTGATTACCAAAGACAATTACATAAAATCAAGCATCTTTCAATGGAATAAGAGAGGGTGTCTACTTGCGACACCCTTAGGGTGGGCTAATTTAGCATTTTTAGCTTAGGGTCTATGGGCAATGTGTAGACATCAGAACCTACGTTGTAACACCATTTCCTAGCTGTTGTCAAAAATACCTATGCTATTGAGTGGATACAAAAATAGTCAAGACCTTATGTTTGTCTAAACATATAAAACAAATAGAGTCAGCACAATAACAATTAATGTAACTGCCAAAAAATCGAAGCCATGAGTTTTAAAATTAAGATGATTTCCTTTTGACATTTTCTTTATATCTTTGATTAAAAGGCTAAACTCAATTGTATATAAAATGGTTGATATAATTATTGGATAAAACGTCGCCATTGCCCCAACTCCGAGCAATTTTCCTGTTAAGTTCTCGTAAACAAGGGCCAAACCACTAATGAGGATAAAAGAAACAAAATATGCCGGGATTAATGATAAGAATATAGTTAATATGGTTGTCACAAACTTTATGATAGCACATTGGAGGAAGGTTTGTTTTAGTGTCCACCCTTAGGGTGGGTTTTTATCTAATTGCTCTTTAATGGCATCTCGAATTTTAAAAATTACTTCATCTGGGAATGGAGTTCTTTTAGGAATCAGTCGGCCACCGAACTGTGAATCAAGAAATGTTATTCCTGCAAATTCTCTTGACCTGCTATACCTTGGAGTTACATGAACATGCAGATGCCTGGTTTCATTTTCCAAATCTTCATAATTAAACAAATCAGGTTTAAAAAGTGTAGTTAAAGCACTTCTTAATTTTCTGGCAACTTCAAAAAACTCTGTTTGCTCCTCTGGAATCATGTCTAAAAAATCTGTAGCATCAGCTCTTTTTGCCCAAAAATATGACCGACCTAAATTTTCTTGGTGCTGATGAACATACACTTCCCAATACTCAAATTCTGCCACCAAGTATTTGCTATATTTATCTTCAGTGTCCATAAATTTTTAGCGGTTTGAGCGTAGAAATGCGGGGATATCCAGGTCGTCTGGCTCCTCTTCCTTATTCTCTTCAGGTGCAACATCATCAACTGCTGGGGTATTATTTTGAGGATTATCGCTAGGTGTGGCCGCCCAGGGGCTAGGTGGAGTTTGGTTAAGTGGAGATTGGTTAAATTGAACCTGACCCATGCTTGAATTCATTCCAGAGCCAGCAAATTCCCGCAACCTTCTCCTTGACTCATCAAAACCGGTCGCAATCACGGAAATTTTAACTTGATCAAGCTGATCCTCTTTGATGGTTGCTCCAAAGATAATATTAGCATCAGGGTCAGCTGCTTGAGCGATAATTTGGGCTGCCTCATTAACTTCATTCATTCCTAGATCAGCACCGCCAACGATATTAAACAAAACTCCTTTGGCGCCTTCAATGGAAACCTCCAAAAGCGGTGAGGCTATCGCCATTCTAGCGGCTGCCGATGCCCGATTTTCTCCGCCAGCTACTCCAATTCCCATTAAAGCTGACCCGGCGTTAGACATAATTGTCTTTACATCGGCAAAGTCCACGTTAATTAACCCTGGCATAGTAATCAGATCAGAGATGCCTTGAACTCCTTGGCCTAAAACTGAATCTGCCAGCTTAAAGGCTTCCTGCAAAGTCATGTTTTTATCGATTGATTCCAGCAGCCGCTGGTTGGGGATAATAATTAAAGCGTCAACTTTATCCTTTAGCTTTTCGATTCCTTCTTCAGCAACAACCATTCGACGGGTTCCTTCAAAACCAAATGGTTTGGTAACAACAGCCACAGTCAGCGCACCAACGTTTTTAGCAACTTGGGCAGCAATCGAAACTGCCCCGGTACCGGTGCCTCCACCCATACCAGCTGTTAAAAAAACCATGTCAGCATCTTGCAATACGTCTTCCAACTTCTGCATCGATTCTTGGGCAGCCTGCTCACCAACAGAGGGATCACCTCCAGAGCCCAATCCTCTGGTTAAATTTTCACCAATTTGGACTTTTGTGGGGGCTTGATTGGTCATTAGAGCCTGAGCATCAGTGTTAATGGCCACAAATTCGACACCACCAATTTGCTGAAGAGAG
>Ga0209542_10014995_pt1 | contig 13092 bp, 17 predicted proteins | sample RifCSPhighO2_01_FD_184028 | JGI IMG/M metagenome (GOLD analysis project Ga0209542, IMG submission 184028) | Soil microbial communities from Rifle, Colorado - Rifle CSP2_plank highO2_0.1 (SPAdes) (version 2) | ecosystem: Environmental > Terrestrial > Deep subsurface > Rock core/Sediment ... | reverse complement strand
TTCGAAAAAGATTTTAGGTGCTTCAAGACAGAGGATGAAGCAATAAATGCTGGCTATAAGAAATTTTTAAGTAATCAGACGGCTCGGAAACAAAAAAGAGAAGAAGCCAAGAAATTTTTAGACGAACAGCGAAGTGGTAGTACGACTGACGCGGCAAAAACACTAAGAGCTATAGATACCGTAATCGGCATTTGAAGATGCAGAGATTTTCTCGAAGGTTAAAATTTCCAAGGCTAAACCTTTGTCCAAGAAATAAATTTATGAACCAAGACGAAATAAAAATTGTTGGGAATAAAAAAGAAAAAATAAATAAGGTGAAAAATGATTTTAAAAAAGGCGAGATAATAATTTATAAAACTTCAAAAAATGAAGTTCGGTTAGAGGTCCGTATGGAAAAAGAGACGGTGTGGTTGACACAGAAATTAATGGCGGCACTTTTTGAAGTATCAGTTCCTACTGTTAATGAGCATTTAAAAAACATTTTTGAAACGCGGGAATTAAGCGAAAATTCAGTTGTTAGGAATTTCCGAATAACTGCCACTGACGGGAAAATATACACCACAAAACATTATAATTTAGACGCCATCATTGCTCTTGGTTACAGGGTCAATTCCAGGCGCGCGACCCAATTTCGTATTTGGGCGACAAAGACTTTGAAGAAACACTTGATTGAAGGTTATACGATAAACGAAAAGCGGCTTTTACAGGCAAGGGATAAGTTCAGGGAACTGCAGACGACGATAGGTTTTTTGCGGGAAAAAGCCAAGCATGAATTGTTGATTGGGCAAGAGCAGGAAATTTTGAATTTGCTTGCCAGTTATTCAAATGCCGATGGTAATAAAAGAATCGGCTCGTTTTTGTTTGTCTATTTTCTTGATAGGAATAAATATCGTTATTATGAAAAAAGTTGATAAGATATTTTTGATTATTGTCGGGCTGCTGGTCGTCGCAGGTCTTTTGATTTTTTTGTCGGCGGCGATGGGTTTGCTGGTCAGGGAAAGTGGCGCCAGTTTCAGTTCGGTGGCGCTGAAACAGATTTTTTTCGGTTTATTGCCCGGTCTGCTTTTGTTGTGGAGCGCCTCCAAAATTCCACCTGTTTTTTGGCGGCGCAACGCTTTGTATATTTTTATTTTTTCATTAGTGATGACAGCTTTAGTATTCACCAGTATCGGTGTGGAATATAAAGGAGCGCATCGGTGGATTTTAATTTTTGGCCAATCGTTTCAGCCGTCTGAACTTTTGAAAATTGGCTTTGTAATTTATTTTGCCGCTTGGTTGTCTGGTTTTAGGGTGCGCGCCGCCGAATTTAAATACGGACTTTTGCCGCTGATAATTTTGTTAACAATAGTTGGTGTTTTAATTCTTAATCAGCCGGACCATGACACCTTCTTGGTATTTTTCGCTACCGGTTTTGCGATGTATTTAGCTGGTGGCGGAAAGTGGAAGCACGCCATTTTGCTTTTTTTGATAGTGATTTTGGGTATTGCGGCTCTGGTTTCTACTCGCCCTTATATAAAGGAGCGTTTCCAAACCTTTTTTAATCCGAATGATGACCCAACGGGAGCTAGTTATCAAATTCATCAATCGCTTATCGCCATCGGTTCCGGCGGTTTAACCGGCCGCGGTTTTGGCCAAAGTGTTCGGAAATTCAGTTATTTACCAGAACCAATGGGCGATTCTATTTTTGCGGTGGTTGGCGAAGAGTTTGGTTTTATTGGCGCGGCGCTTTTGATTTTACTTTTTACCGCTTTTGCCTGGCGGGGGCTTTGGATTGCCAATCGTTCCCCCGATTCGTTTGCCAGTTTAATGGTTGTTGGTATTGTAGTGATGATTGTATCTCAATCGTTCATTAATATGGCGGCGATGCTCAATGTTATACCGCTTTCCGGCACAGCGTTGTTATTTATTAGTCAAGGCGGCACGGCTTTATTATTTGCCCTTATCGGAGCTGGTATGATTTTAGGGGTCTCTCGGCATATCAAGAGATAGTTTTAGTGATTTTGAAAAATTTTGCTAATTATGATATTATTGGATTATGATCACTGATTTTATAAACTCAAAATTAAAAAACGCCGCCTACAGAATTCTCGGTGATGGCACTTATTTCGGCGAAATCCGAGGAGTTAAAGGTGTCTGGGCGAACGCCGATTCTCTTGAAGAATGCCGCGAAGAATTGAAAGAAGTTCTGGAAGATTGGCTAGTGGTGAAAATAAGAGCGGGTGAAAGAGTATCAGGTTTTTCGTCGGTCTTTGGCAAAAGACGAATAGCTTATGCCTAGGAATATTTCTTTGCGCGATTTGGTTCGTGGGTTTAGGAAACTTGGTTTTGCTGGACCTTATCCCGGTGGCAGACATTCGTTTATGGCAAAAGGTGATTTGAAAGTCAGAATTCCCAATCCTCACCGTGGCGACATTTCACCTCATTTACTCGCAGAGATTTTAAGACAAGCTGGCATTTCGCGAGGCGAATGGTTAAAAGTTAATAATTAAATAAAAATAAAAAAATGGAACCGCAAAATAATTTGGAACCAAATTTGAATCAGCAAAATGTGTCGCCAAAAAAGAGATAGGGTATTCAGTAGAACGTGGCTATCTTTTTGATGAAAAGAGTTGTTTTAGAAGGTTTAAAATAAGGTATTATGCCTAAAATCGTGATATAATTTCTAAGAAAAAGTTATGGAACAACAATTTAACAATTTAACACCACCAAGTCCTTCGTTAGTAAAGCGTCCTAAGCTAATCAGTATTTTTTGTATTTATGGTTTTGTTGGCATTACACTTGTTCTTTTTGGATGGATTTTTTTACCGATACCACCCGAATTAGTAATTCAACCACACGACTTATCTATTATTGCGCTTTTAAAAATTCTGTTTGATTTCATAGGTCTAGTTGGTTACTGGAAAATGCGTAAATGGGGAGTCTATGTTTTTACAACAACAACGACATTTTTCATTGGTTATCAATTGATTAACAGCACATTTGGTATTTTTGGTAATATTTTTTCAATTGTGTTAATTGCGGTTGGTTTTGCGAATCTTAAAAAAATGACCTAGAGCCTATTGTGTTTTTTGCCAGTAAAAACAATAATTATGAAAAAAAGATATTGGTTAAGAGGTGGAATAATCGGTATAGGTGTGTTCTTTTTATTATTTTTTTTCTACGCATTAAGTGAGCTCGGAAACGAACCCAATGAAAATCTTAAAGTGGTGTTAAACACTTTATTGTATCCGGTATTTTGGATTATATCGTTATTTGTAGATATAAAAAGTAGTAATGCTAATACAATTCTATCCCTATCTCTTTATGGCTATGTATTTTCTGGTTTTCTATACGGAATAATTGGGACAATTATTGGTTGGTTTTATGGAAAAATTAAAAATCGTTGTGCGAAATCTGTTCCAACACTAACAGAGTACATCAATAAATCGCGACAAGCAGGGAAATCTGATGATGTTATCAAACAAGAATTGTTTAGTGTTGGCTGGAATGTGTCTGATGTAGATGTCGCTCTTACACCAGTCGCCCAACACTCTTCAATTGATACTTTCGTTCAAAAGGGTAAAGGTGCAAGATTAAACACACTTATTGTATTGGTGGCAGTTTTAGTTAGCATCGGAGTTGGATACTATTTTTTTATTAAAGAAGCTAAACCTATTTCCCTAGGCGAAAGTAGTCCGGTCATTAATCAAGATAATTCAGAATTCTTAATTTCTTTGCCCGACACCCCATTGGGCGCTTTAATGCCTATAGTTGATTCAATATCAATAGCAGTTGATTCAAATACTTCAAAACACATTACAATCCACGGCTCGGGATTTTCTAGTTCATCCCTAATTTATTTGTTTAAGGGTGATGATGAACAGAGTTATTACGGCAGTGCAATATCTCCCATTTCTGTCTCTGGAGATGGAAAGTCAATGACTTTTACAATTCCAGAACCGATGGATTGTTATTCATCCGGTTATTTTGTTCAGGTTGGAAACGGAAAGCTTTTGAGTAGCAAAATTAAATTTAAGTCACCTTGTAAGGTCGAAGGGTAAATTCATATGTGATAATGACCACCTTCAAATTTACCAAGTAGTAAGAAAAAGTGACTACCAAAATCATTAAAGACAAAATTAGCTTAGAGGAATTGGAAGCGTTAGCGAAGGAATTTTACGGCAGTATGATAAAGGGTGTTGCTGACATTGAACGCGGTGTGGTGGCGTTTGGCGGCGAATATCATATGGACGCGAACATAACATTGATTGAAAATGGCTCAAGTCAGTTGAATTTGTGGGGCTTTAATGTCTATTTCAAAAAACCGCGCGAGGAATGGTTGGAATACACTTCACTTATAAACATTAGACCAACGGCGGGTAATTTTGATATGATGATTGACGATAAAAAGATTAGACAAAAAGTTAAAGAGATTATTAATTCCAAAATTATATGAACACCAAACACACGCCAGCTTTTTTAATGGCGAATCTTGGTAGTGAGGTTGCTCGGCTTTTGAGCGCTTTGGAGAAGGACGACAAAGAATTATCGGAGGGCGCCAGAAATCGTTCCGAAAGGATTATTGAGGAGATTAAATTATCTTTAAAAACAGAATCAAGTAAAAAAGAGGTGCAAGTTTTGGCTGATGTTATAAAAGATTTTTGCCAGCCGAAACGCCAGTATTCCATCAGCCCCATTTCGCTCAAGCAATATTTTTTGCCGTTTGCTCTACGAGTTTTTAATTAGAATTATTTTATGAAAATTTTATTAACAGGTGGAGGTAGTGGGGGACATTTTTATCCGATAATCGCGGTGGCGGAGGCGATTCGCAAAATTGTTCGGATTGAAAAGTTAGTCGCGCCCGGTTTGTATTTTATGTCCGATAGTCCCTATAACGAGAAATTATTGTATGACAATGAAATAATTTTTAAGAAAGTTGGCGCTGGCAAAATTCGTCTCTACTTTTCGTTTTGGAATTTCACCGATTTGTTCAAGACATTTTTTGGCGCGCTCAAGGCGATTGCCGAAATGTTCGGCATTTATCCGGATGTGGTTTTTGGCAAAGGCGGTTACGCTAGTTTCCCGGCGCTTTTGGCGGCGAGAATTTTCAGGATTCCAGTGGTGATTCACGAGTCCGATTCAGTGCCGGGCAAAGTTAATCTTTGGGCCGGAAAGTTTGCGGTTAAAGTTGCTGTTTCTTATCCGGAGGCGGCGCGCTATTTTCCGGCAGATAGGGTGGCTTGCGTTGGCAATCCGATTCGAGAAAGTGTTCAAAATTTGGCGGCAGAAGGCGCGCATACCTATTTTAATTTTGCGCCAGAAATCCCGGTAATTTTTATAATTGGCGGTTCGCAAGGGGCAGAATTGATAAATGACATTGTGCTCGGGGCTTTGCCATCGCTTTTACAGAAGTATCAAATTATTCACCAGACCGGCAAAAAACAATTTGTTTTGGCGAAAGAAACAGCCGTCGTGGCCTTGGGTGAAGGTAGTCCATTGTTGGCGCGTTATAAGGCCTACGAATATTTAGATGATTTGCCGCTGAAGATGGCAGCCAGCGCGGCCGACATAGTTGTCAGCCGCGCTGGCTCGGTTCTTTTTGAAATTGCCGCTTGGGGCAAACCGGCGATTGTTATTCCTATTGCCGAATCCAATGGCGACCACCAAAGAGAAAACGCTTACAATTTTGCCCGCAAGACCGGCGCCACAGTGATTGAAGAAGAAAATCTCTCGCCTAATTTGTTTGAATCGGAAGTCGGCAGATTGTTCGTTGACCCAGCTAGGCGCGAAATGCTCGGCAGAAAAGCCAAAGAATTTTCCACCCCCGACGCGGCCGAAAAAATCGCCCGCGAACTCATCAACATTGCCATCACTCACGAAGCATAAGTGATATAATAGTTGTGAAGGAATATCCAATCATTTATTATTCCGTTTGGTAGAGTAATGTTATCCACAGAAGTTAGTTGACCAAACGCTGAATAAGAAATAAAATTAGGGGGTGAAAATTAGTAAAAAAGATTTAGAGGAAACATATTTTGCTAAAAATTTATCAGCCGCGAAAATCGGCAAACTTTTTGGGTGCTCAACTAACAAAATAAATTATTGGCTAGCCAAATATGAATTAAAGAAGAGAACAATTTCCGAGGCAATTTACCAACTCCGTAATCCCTTAGGAGATCCGTTCGTTCTCCAGCAACCGTCTAATATCCAAGAGGGAATTCTCTATGGAATGGGCCTTGGACTTTATTGGGGCGAAGGTTCTAAAAGAGGAAAAGGAGGAATGAGATTGGGCAACACTGATGTCCGGTTAATTAAAAAATTCATTAAATTTTTAGAAAAGTTTTTTGGTATTCAGAAAGGCAAACTTAAATTTGGTCTTCAAGTTTTTAGTGATATCCCACCAAACAAGGCATTGAACTATTGGCAGAAAGAACTTAAGGTAGAGAAAGGTCAGTTTTATAAAATCATAGTTTCTGAAATTAGAGGCAAAGGCACTTACAAATATAAATCCGAGTATGGCGTTCTTATGATATATTTTAATAATATAAAATTGAAAAAATTAATTTGCCAACTGATTGATAATATTCAGTAATTATATTAATCTATTGTGGTAATGCCGATGTAGCTCAGTTGGTAGAGCACGATATTGGTAATATCGAGGTCTCCGGTTCAATCCCGGACATCGGCTTAGAGTGCGCCGCCTTAGCTCAGTTGGTAGAGCAGCACTTTCGTAAAGTGAAGGTCCCCAGTTCAATTCTGGGAGGCGGCTTCAAAGTTATCCCCAGTTGACAGATACCCCTAGGGGGTATAGGATATTGGTTATGATGGGAAAAAATAAAAATCAGCTAATTCGCCGGCTAAAAATCGTGGAAGGTCAAGTCCGCGGTCTTCAGGAAATGCTAAAAAAAGATGCCTATTGTATTGATGTTATTACCCAAACATCAGCGGTTAAGCAGGGGTTGTCTAATGTTGAAGATATTCTTATGGAAAATCATTTGGGTTCGTGTTTGATACACCAAATAAAGAAAGGTAAAGAGAGACAAGCAACGAGTGAGATTTTGAAGGTCTACAGATTAAAAAGAAAATAAATTATAAAATAATTATCAATTAATTTAACTAATATGATGTATGGACTATATGGCGACTATGGGGGCTGGGGCGCGGGCAATATGATGGGTTGGTTCGGCGGCGGCATTATGATGCTCTTATTTTGGGCGGCAGTGATTATTTTTGTTGTTTGGTTAGTGAGAGAAATTAGTGGAAGGAATAATGAAAAACCTAATTCAAATTCCGCTCTTGAAATTTTAAAGGAGCGCTATGCCAAAGGGGAAATAAATAAAGAGGAATTTGAAGCAAAAAAGAAAGATATTGTTTCAAGCTAAAACTAAAATTATTAACTAATAAAAATTATCATGCTTTCATATAAAAGTTATGTTTCCAAGTGCGTTCTTGGCGCTGAAATTGCTTATGTTTTTTGTCTTGCCGGCGGTTTTTTGCCGTTGCGTTCCGGACGAGGGATTGAATTACACCATTCATTATTTGAAACCTTGCCCGGCTTCACCTGGCTTACTTTTCCAAGCGTGATTTGGGGAGGTGTTTTGTTCGCCATTCTTGCCGTTGTCTTTGGCGTCTATATGGTTTGGATGCATAATTCAAGTCTGATTAAAAAATAATAGTTCAAGATTTTATGCACAACCATAATAATGGCGGGCACAAAGGAATGATGTGGATGATGATTCCATGCCTTCTCCTATTAGGGGTTCTGTTTTTTGGTGGAAGCAAATTATCATCATCTGGGTATCTATGGTTAATTGTTATCGGTGTTTGTGTAGTTCCTCATATCTGGATGATGTTCAAAGTACCCGGGGGACGAGGCAATCATCATGGGGAAGAGAAAATCGATGAGGTTTTGGAAAAATCGTTCGGCCCAAAAGATGAACACAAACGCAAAGATTGTTGTCATTAAGAAAATAAAAAATGGAACTATATGCAATACATCTGGTTAATTTGGAGTTTAATGTTAGTTGTCATTTGGGTACTGGTTTATTTTTTCCAGCGCTCAAAAGCAGAACGGCGAGAAATGTTTATCGTTAGCGTTTGGACATCGCTTCTTGGCCTGACCGAACCATTGTTTGTGCCGGAGTATTGGTTGCCGCCGTCATTGTTCAATTTAGCTTTACGAACGGGCTTTGACATTGAAAGTTTGATTTTTGCTTTTGCCGCCGGTGGCATTGTTTTTGTTCTGTATCAGCTCACATTTCACAAAAAGCATCAGCAAATACCGAAGATGTCTCGCCATTCTTCAAGACATCGATTTCATTATGTTGTGGTATTGTTGGTGCCGGTTATTATCCTTGTCCTGTTTATAGCTACGAAACTTAATCCGATATACATATTTATAATCGCTGGAATTGCCGGCGGACTCGCGGCTTGGTATTGTCGTCCTGATTTGGGGAAAAAAATGATCATCAGTGCCGGTCTTTTTCTGGTTTTGTATTATTTTTATTTTCTAACATTGATTGCTTTAGTTCCAAACTATGTAACGGCCGTCTGGAACATCAAAGCTCTTTCAGGTATTCTTATTACCGGCATTCCGTTTGAGGAATTGTTGTTTGCGGTTACCTTGGGTTTTTATTGGTCAAGTGTTTATGAGCATTTAACTTGGCGCAGAATAAAAAATAACACAGAATAAAAATATCTAATATGAAGAAACAAACATACAAAATCCACGGAATGCATTGCGCCAGTTGTGTGGCGACGATTGAGCGCGCGCTTTCAAAGACGGCAGGGGTTCATTCAACTTCGGTTAATTTTGCTTCGGAATCGGTTTTGATTGAATTTGATGAAAAAATTATCTCTCCATCAAACCTCGCAAAGATTGTAAATGAAACGGGATATCATCTGGAGATTAATTCTCAAACGGAAAAAGAAAAACCTGCGATGGGCTCTCATGAACATAATCACGCGGAGATGGAACGAGAGGGCCAGATAAAAGAAATGAAACGCAAGCTTATTATTGGTGGCATTCTTTCGGTTTTTATATTTCTCGGCAGTTTTCCAGAATGGTTCTCTTTTGTTCCCAAAATTCTAAATAATAATTGGGCGCTTCTTTTGCTGACGACGCCGGTTCAATTTTGGGTCGGTTGGCAGTTCTATAGCGGACTCAAGCTTCTTATTAAGTACCGTACCGCAGACATGAACACTCTGATTGCTATCGGCACTTTAGCCGCATATTTATACAGCGTGGCGGTAACGGTTTTTCCGGTATTTTTCACAAAAGGAGGAATAACACCGGCAATTTATTTTGACACCTCGGCGATAATTATCGTTTTGATTCTTTTGGGAAAATATTTTGAGGTTTTGATGAAAGGCAGAGCTTCAGAGGCGATCAAAAAGCTTATTGGTCTACAACCTAAAACCGCGAAAATTTTACGGGACGGAAAAGAAGTTGAAATGCCGATTGCCGATGTTATCGTTGGCGATTTAATAATTGTCCGGCCCGGAGAAAGAATCCCAGTTGATGGAAAAATAACCGAGGGGGATTCGGAAATTGACGAATCAATGGTGACCGGAGAATCAATGCCGGTTCACAAAAAAGTTGGTAGCGCGGTTATCGGTAGCACTATAAATAAATTCGGAACTTTTACATTCCAAGCGACAAAAGTTGGCAAAGACACGGTGCTTTCGCGGATTATTAAAATGGTAGAGGAAGCCCAGGGCTCCAAAGCGCCGATTCAACGCTTGGCTGATTTGGTCTCTTCTTATTTTGTTCCGGCAGTGTTTGCTATTGCCGCCTTGACTTTTATAGTTTGGTTTTTCTTCGGACCAGCCCCCACTTTTTCGTTCGCTCTTATAAACTTTGTGGCCGTTTTAATCATCGCTTGTCCTTGCGCCCTCGGTCTGGCCACCCCGATGGCCATTATGGTTTCTTCCGGTAGCGCCGCGGGCAAGGGGATTTTAATCAAAGACGCCGCCTCGCTTGAAATAGCCAATAAAGTAGACACGATTATTTTAGACAAGACAGGCACTCTTACCCAAGGCAAACCGGTGGTGACGGATGTAATAATAACTAACGACCAACGACTAACGACCAACGACATTTTAAAAATTGCCGCGAGTATAGAAAACAAATCTGAACATTCTTTGGCTCAGGCAATAGTTAATAAAGCGAAGGAAGAAAAAATTAACTTGTCACCGGTTGAAAATTTCCAAGCCATTTCTGGCCATGGTGTTTCCGCGACGCTTGAAAATAAAAAAATTTTACTGGGCACAAGAAAATTAATGGCTGACAATAAAATTAATGCCGTAGCATGGGAAGAAAAAATAATAAATTTAGAAAATCAGGGTAAAACCGTAATGATTTTGGCGGTTGATAACAAGACAATTGGTTTAATCGCGGTGGCCGATGTGTTAAAAAGAGAATCAATTGAAGTAGTGAAAGTCCTTAAAAAAAATGATATAACCGTTTGGATGCTTACCGGTGATAATGAACGCACTGCTCGAGCTATCGCGGCAGAAGTGGGCATAGATAATATAATGAGCGAGGTCTTGCCCGACAAAAAGTCAGAAAAAATCCGCGAGTTGCAGGAACAGGGAAAAATTGTGGCGATGATCGGCGACGGCATAAATGACGCGCCGGCGCTTACTCAAGCCAATATCGGCATCGCTATGGGTGAAGGCACGGATATTGCTATGGAATCGGCTAACATCACATTGATGAGAGGGGATTTGATGCTTATTCCCGAAGTGATGGGGATTTCAAAACGGACAATGAGAATAATAAAACAGAATCTTTTCTGGGCATTTTTCTATAATGTCGCTTTTATTCCAGTGGCGGCCGGCGCGCTTTATCCGTTATTTGGAATTTTACTTAACCCGATTTATGCTGCCGCGGCGATGGCGTTTAGCAGTATTAGCGTTGTTCTGAATTCTTTGAGGTTGCGGAGAGTAAACTTAGATGTATAATAAATCTATGAAAACAAAAACAATTATTATCGGCGCGGTTATTATTTTAGGTATTATTGGTTTAATGTGGTGGGGTTGGGGCAATCAAACCGCCGATACTCCAAAGGACTACGGAGCGGCAAGCGCTCTTTTGGCATCGGAAAAATTATACGATTTCGGTTCAATCTCAATGAAGGACGGCTTAGTCAATCATATATTTAAGATTACCAATTCCTCGGATAAAGATGTCTTGGTGAAAAAAATCGTCACTTCCTGTATGTGCACCGAGGCCTATATTGGAAGCGAAGGTAAAGAAGAAGGGCCGTTTGGTATGGAAGGTATGGGTTATGTTCCGCCAATCAATGAAACCATCAAGGCCGGTGAATCGCGGGATGTAAAAGTTGTTTATGACCCCAATGCTCACGGGCCGGCGGGAGTCGGTAGTATTAATCGATATATTACGCTTACAGATTCAAAAGGCGATACGCTTCAGTTGGAAATCAAAGCGCTGGTAACTCCTTAAAATTATGAAAAGAATAATAACGATACTAGCGATAGTTACAGTCGCCATCGTGGGTGTGGTTCTTTTGAAGAACCTTCCCGGAATGTCTACTTTTATCTGGAATTTGTCGCAAGGCGGCGTTTGGCTGTTGCCGTTGGTTTTGATTTCCGCGATTTTAGACAGCGTTCATCCCTGCTCATTTTCCATTTTGCTTATCACCATCGCTTTCTTGTTCGGGATGCAGATGACCAGAAAGAAAATCCTGCAGATTGGCGGATTGTATATCGCTGGAATTTTTGCCGCCTACTTCACCATCGGCGTCGGTTTGTTAAAAGTGCTTCACCTTTTCAATGTGCCTCATTTTATGGGTAAATTGGGCGCGACCTTACTTATTATCTTCGGCGCGCTGAATATCATCAATGAATTATTTCCGAAATTTCCGATTAAACTAAAAATTCCTTCGGTGTCTCACACCGTTATGGGTCGGTTGATGGAAAAAGCGTCATTTCCAGCCGCTTTTGGTTTAGGACTTCTAGTCGGTGTTTGCCAATTTCCTTGTATGGGCGGACCTTACTTGATGATAATAGGATTGCTTCACGACAAGATGACTTATTTCGCTGGCTTCGGCTATCTGACACTATATAACTTGATTCTCATTCTTCCTCTGGTGGTAGTGCTTTGGATTGCGGCTGATAAGGTGATTGTGGATAAAGTCCAAGAATGGAAAATAACAAATTTGAAAGGTCTGCGATTCTGGGCTGGTTCGGCTATGATTATTATTGGCATTTTAATCTTCTTTATTTAAAAAATAAAAATATGGAAAAAGAAAAAAATAATCCTTACGCAATACCGTTCGCCATTGTAATCGCGGGAGCGATGTTGTCCGGGTCTTGGTTATACATTTCGCAAAATCCGCCAAATAAAATTTCCGAAGAAAAAAATCAAAAAATCGCGACGGCGCAAAATGTTTCTGTTTCAGCGCTTGAGGAGACCGTGCTTCCTTCTGCTGGCGTGATTTTGCCCGTATCTTGGGGCGACCTCGGCGCAAAATTGGTCAGTGTCGGGGTGATTGACGGAACAAAATTTCAAGCTCTTTATGATGAGCGCGGGCAATTCACAGAAGAATATAAGAGTCTACTTATTGGCAACAATGCCGATAAATTAAAAATTACCAAAGACAATGCCGGTTATCTGTTGAATCTGTTTTGGGCATTGGGTTTGGCGAGCAAAAATCAAATCTTGGATTCCGGTGAAATGGCAAATCCCAGATATGGCGGCGCGGGAAATTTTGCTTCCACCGGCGGTTGGACTATGGCTCAAGGCAACCCGATGGATCATTATAGTCGCCATAAGTTTTTTAACTTAACACTGGAACAACAAGAGCTGGTGGAAAAAGTGTCCAAGGGAATTTATCGGCCGTGTTGTAATAACTCAACGCATTTTCCGGATTGCAATCACGGCATGGCGATGCTTGGACTTTTGGAGTTAATGGCTTCGCAGGGCGCAAGCGAGCAAGATATGTGGAAAGCCGCTCTGGCGGTAAATTCTTATTGGTTTCCCGATACTTATCTTACCATCGCGACTTATATGAAAAACAAAAGTGTTGAATGGAAAGATGTGAAGCCGGAAGAAATTCTTGGCATTAATTATTCCAGTGGTTCGGGTTA
>Ga0209542_10014994_pt1 | contig 13092 bp, 21 predicted proteins | sample RifCSPhighO2_01_FD_184028 | JGI IMG/M metagenome (GOLD analysis project Ga0209542, IMG submission 184028) | Soil microbial communities from Rifle, Colorado - Rifle CSP2_plank highO2_0.1 (SPAdes) (version 2) | ecosystem: Environmental > Terrestrial > Deep subsurface > Rock core/Sediment ... | reverse complement strand
TCTAGCCTTTGTGCTTGGCTAGATTAATTGCTTAAAGAAAAAACTTGATTTTTGCAAAATCACAGAAATCTGTGAGTTTTTGCGGTGCGTTGAAAATTATCCACAGATGGAGTTTCGTAATTCAAAGGCATTGATTGAATCCGCCTCCTGCTCCGCTTCCGAAGAATGTGAGAACTGCCGCGTTAACTATTCCCCACATGGCAACCATGATAAACAAGCCGAAAAGCCCGTAGATTATGTATTGCCGGCCTTCTTTCATTTTATCTTCCGATCCGCCGGCAATGACATATTGCACCACTCCCCACAAAAAAACCACGGTCGCTAAAACAAACAGCATTCCGATACTTTGACAAAGAATCTGGACGATTGCATTGATGATGCCCGAAAAGGTGGTCATTAGATTTTTTTATAAATTTATCTAGTAAGCAAAGAAATTTTTAAGCACATCGATAATCGCGCCGACTCCGACTATTATCACGAGCCCGATCAGCCCCCAAATCATATGTCTTTTTCCTGTTGTCCGCGCTTCTTCGTTCGACGCGCCCATAATCATTTCAACTACTCCATACAGGAAAAGCACGGCGGCCCCAACGATAAGTAAGAATTTTATAGGACTGATTATCTCGCGCTCGACGACGCTGATTATTTCATCGATAGTTTTAGCGCCGGCGATAATTGGCGCCAGCGCTAAAAAAACGGATGTTCTAAAAAATCCTTTCATGCTAGAAAGTTCCGGGCCCTCCGGGAACTCCTGTTGATCCTACTCCGAATGTGTTTACTAGCGCCCTAACCAATCCCCAAACCGCGACCATCGCAAAGAGCCCTATCAAGCCCCAGATTATGTAAGTTCTTCCACTTTTGGCTTTCTCTTCATCTCCTCCCGCCGTAATGTAAGTAATGACGCCCCACAAAAACACAACGGTTGCGAGTATCATCAAAATCGGGATGACTGTGTTTAGAATGGTCTGAATATCGGTAAGAATTGTGCCGACTGTCGCCGCGAACGCGAAAAGAGGCGTTACGGCCGCTACGGTCAAAACGATTTTTGCAATTGTTCTTTTATTCATATTATTATTGATTATTAATTACTTATAAAGTTACTAATATACGAATCTATTAACTCAAAAAACATCGACCCTTTTTATTAATATATTCGTACTAATTCGTTATTAGTATTTTTTTAAAGCTGCCGGGCAAAATTGATTATTGCTTGCGCTATCGCGTATGCTCCTATGATGATAGCCGCTCCGATAACCGTCCACATAAATGTAGACTTCGCCTTTTTTAGCTGTTCTTCACTGCCGCGAGCAGAAACAAATAAAAACCCGGAATATATGATGAATACCACTACTAGCACCATGCCAATCCTCGCGATCAATTCGGCTATTTTGGCTACAACCGCTTCAAAAGTACCGGAATTTATTGGGTTTTCTATGGCATGGGCCTTATTGGCAGTAAGCGCCTCTAGCCCAAATATAGCATAAAAGAGCCTATATATTGAATACTTTGCCCTGTGGAAAAAAACTCTTAACATGTAGCTATATTAACATGGACTATTACTTTAGCGATATATCCCAGTGGAGCGGGTTTTGCTCAAGCGTATAAATCATGCCGGTTTTGGGATCCTTGTATTGTTCGACGCCGAATGTCGGCGCTTGCGGAGTATAATGGCTGCGTATATAAGCGCTTGTCGAACCAAATGGGGCAATATCGACTTTACAGCCGTTTGCATGGGTGCAGGTTCCAGCATCAGAATGGCCCGTTTCTGTTCCTGCCGTCATTGTGACTGCACATCCGCAACTATTTTTGAAGGCAATAAGCTCATTAATCGTCTGTTGCCGGATGCCGTCGAGAGACGTGCATTTCGGGTTGTTTTTATCAGAACAGTTGCCTGTTGATGCTATATTAATTCCGGCTGCTGTTAATTGTTGCTGGGCTTGAGTTTGGTTTAGTGTTTCGCCCGGCGGAGCCGGAGGCGCTGGCGGTAGCGGTATTGGAGGTTGCGGCGGAGGAGCTGGCGGAGTAACAATAGCTTGTTCGCATATCGGAGTATTATTCCACGCCGCGACAGGCCTTCCAGACGCTAAAGTTTTGATTATCGAATCAACTATCAACCATGCCAGGAACGCGATGAGAATTCCTATCAGAGCGTTCCAAATTATGGCTTTACCCCTTTCAATCTGTGTGGGATTCCCGATGCTGATCAGCCAGATTATTCCTCCGTAAAGAAGCGCTATCACCAAAATAGGCAATGATAGCCAAAGGATGAAATTTATGATGTTATCCGCCAGAAGCCAAAGATGGCATGGTGTGCACGGAACATTGCCGGTGGCCGAAGTTCCGCATGGGACTAATTGGGTGGGTATGCGGAGAGCGGCGTGCGCGATGTTTATCATTTTTATTTAAATTATCTTTGATTAAATTTGGCCTTTGCTTTATCAATGGCGTCGCGCATCGTGCTTTTTCCAAGCGCCAGATCCTCAATCATGGTCCGTAAAATGCCCTCTGATCTCACGGGATCCGGGTCGTTCCAGATTTTTAATGCCAAAATACTTTCGGCAAAAACAGATTTTACCGAATCGCCGGAATAAGACGGCAAAACGTCTCTTCGCGGAGAAACATTATTTTTGCTTGCGGCGAAAAGCGCGGATATTTTTGAGGCGGTGAGAAATTTAGCCAGGCTCCATGCCAAGTTCTGGTTTTTTGACGCCATTGGAACCGAAAGCGCGAAAAGCTGGCCGGACGTTATTGGCCTTGCTTCTTTGGATAACTGCGGCAAAGCGGAGACGCCAAAATTGAGATGGGGATTTTTGGATCTGATCAGGTCATATTCGCCGGAAAATCCCAGATACATCGCGAGTTTCCCGCCGGTAAATGTATCTCTGGCCTCCGGAAGCGCCGCGGACCAGCTTTGCGCAGTTTTTGTTGGATTGGCAAAATCCGCGAAGAAGCGGAGGGCTTCTTCTGCCGGACGGACTTGTGCGTTTGAGTCTTGCGGAAGATCGCCTAAAACAGTAGCGCCTTTTTCATTCACTATCTTCTCGCCCGCTTGAAGGAAGAGCGCCGTGAGTATGCCTGTTGCATTATTTATATTTGACGCCCTGCCGAGAGCCGCGCCGGATACCAAAATATTTCCCGATGAGTCTTTAGATGTCATTTTCTGCGCGAGATTCAGGAATTCATTCCAGGTTTTTGGCGGCATGGTTACAAGGTTTTTGGTAAAAATATCTTTATTAAAATAAAGAACCAGTGAATCTCCGTAAAGCGGAATACCAAGGATATCATTTTGCTGTCCGAGGAATGAATTTGCCGATTCAACGAATTGCTGAGTAATCTCTCTTTCCGTAATCTGGCTAGACGGAGCAAAAGACAGCTTGTCTTTATGCTTGGAAAGAAGATTCGAAGGAAATACGATGATGTCGGGCGATTCCCCGCGCGCTATCGCGTTCAAAAACTCCCCCTCAAAATCAACCCTATTTTTCTTTTGGTATCTAATGATAACGTTCGGCCTTGATTGCCCGAATTCATGGAATGGATTGTTAAAAACATTTTCATCTTCAAACCCCCACATCACAATATTACCCCCGGCATTCTCGTCTCCGCGGAGACCCGGCAGGATGCCGGTGATAATCAAAACCGCGACCGTTAGAAGCACGATCGCCCCCAAAATAATTCCGACTTGAAATTTACTCATGTTTTAATCTTTTTTATTGAATATTAATCCGTAATGATGCGAGCCGGCGGCGAATTCTTTTTGGAAATTAAATCCCGCGCCCAGGAACGCCGTTTTTATTTCTTCTTTATTTACTTTAGAAGAAGGTATCGGATGAGCGGAGTCATTTTCGTTCCATTCGATAACAAGAATGCTTCCGCCCGGCCGCAGAATGCGGGCAACTTCGCTTATGACCGTGTTTTGGTTCTCGACTTGGAAAAGTATGTTGGCGACAAGCACCTTATCTACCCCCCAGTCTTTTATGCCGGAGCCTCGCGGTGTTTCAAGGTCCGCGCGCGTAGGCTCAACGTTGAAAAGATGAAAAAGTTTGGCTTTGGAGCGCGTTGCTTCAAGCGCTTCAGGCCGGATATCCAGCGAGTAAATTTTGCCGTTCTGTCCCACTTTTTGGCCCAACGGTATGGAAAAAAAACCCGGCCCGCAGCCAAAATCGGCGATCCTCTCGCCCGGCCTGATGTCCCACTCCTCCAGCGCCGAATTTGGATTTAAAAAACCGATAGGTGGCATAATGTTATGTTATCAAATTTGACCTAAACGGACGAGGGCAGTTGACAACCACTATGTGGATATGGTAAGAATATTGGCAGATTGAAAATCCCTATTAGTCCTGAACTCGAAAGAGCAGGCTTGGGACGGAAGGAGAGGGAGAATTATGGAGGATATGAGTTTATTTAGCATGATAGTTTACGGTGTTTTTGGGCTATTTGCCTTGGTCGTATTTTTCAGCTCATGGTTTACGGTGGAGCAGCAGACGACAGCTGTGATAGAGCGATTCGGCAAGTTTGTGCGCATTGCCACGGCTGGACTGAATATAAAATTGCCCATCATTGAGCAGATAGCCGGACGTCCAAATTTGCGGGTACAGCAGCTGGATGTAAAGGTAGAAACCAAAACGCAAGATAACGTTTTCGTTCATGTCGTTGTGTCTGTTCAGTTCTTTGTTTTGAAAGAAAAGGTCTATGATGCATTTTATCGGCTTACTAATCCTACCAAGCAGATCACGTCTTTTGTTTTCGACGTTGTGCGGTCGAGCGTGCCCAAGATCAAGCTCGATGATGTTTTTGAGAAAAAAGACGACATAGGCGATGCCGTAAAGAAAGAATTGACTGAGGTTATGGACGATTACGGTTATAACATCGTTAAGGCTTTGGTCACGGATATTGATCCCGATCCTAAAGTAAAAGAGTCAATGAATGCCATCAATGCGGCCCAGAGATTGCGGGCTGCGGCGCAGGAACAAGGCGAGGCAGAAAAGGTCATATTGGTCAAAAAGGCAGAAGCCGAATCAGAAAGCAAGATACTTCAGGGTAAGGGTATTGCCGGCCAAAGAAGAGAGATAATCGCCGGTTTGCGCGATTCGGTTGAGCAATTCAAAGAAAGCGTTCAGGGCGCCACTTCTCAAGACGTAATGCAACTTGTTCTTTTGAACCAGTATTTTGATGTATTGAAAGATATCGGTGCGTCAAATCGCAGCACGACAATTCTTTTGCCGCATTCCCCGGGCGTAGTAAAGGAATTGGGCGAACAAATTCGTGACAGTTTCATCGTCGCAGAGCAGGTTAAGGGTAATGGGCTGGATAAAGATAGCAAAGTCGCCTCTGTGTCATAAAAAAATAAAATAAAAAGCGCTGACCAATATTGGCCACGCTTTTTTCTTTCTCCAATCTATTTCTTCCTCCTAATGAACGCAGGGATTGCGTCCCAGTCGGATTCGTCGGAGGGGGGAGGGTCTTTTTTGACGCCGTTTATGCTGTTCGCCGAAGAATGATTATTTGAAGAAAGCGAGAAGCCTTCGCCGTTTTTTATAAAATCGATTTTGGCGGTCAAAGGCGTAGTTGTTTTCGGCGCGAATGGGCCGAAGAGGGTGGGTGATTTCCCGGTTTGTCCGTCTGGGAAGCCGGACGCGATGACCGTTATTTTCAACTTACCTTTCTTCAGCCGTTCGTCCTGAATTGCCCCGAAAATTACTTTGGCATCAGGATCTATTGATTCGGTGATCACTTTCGCGGCGCTCTGAATTTCCCACATGGTCATGTCCGGGCCTCCGGCTATGGTGAATAGCACTCCTCTCGCGCCGTTAATAGAGATATCAAGCAATGGCGAGCTAATCGCCGCTTTTGCGGCTTCTTCTGCTCTCGATTCGCCTTCTGCATGTCCGATACCCATCAGTGCGGACCCAGCGTTTTGCATTATTGAGCGCACATCAGCGAAGTCTACGTTGATGACTCCGGGCATTGTTATTAGATCGGAAATTCCTTCAACCGCGTGCTTTAAAACATCATCGCACATCGCGAACGCGGAAAGAAAAGACATTTCTTTGTCAACTGTTGAAAGCAGCCTGTCGTTTGGAATAACAATTAACGCGTCAACCGAATCGCGAAGCCTCAATAATCCGTTTTCCGCGAGTCTCGCGCGTTCAGCCCCTTCGAATGTAAATGGTTTCGTGACAACCGCGATGGTTAACGCCCCCAAAGATTTTGCCGCTTGCGCGATTGACGGGGCGGAGCCGGTTCCCGTGCCCCCTCCCATTCCGCAGGTGATGAAGACCATATCTGCACCCTTCAGACATTCCAAAATTTCATCTTTTGTTTCGTCCGCCGCTTGTCTTCCCAATTCCGGGTTCATTCCGGTTCCCAAACCTTTCGTGAGCCCCTTGCCGATGCGGATCTTTTTATGGGCGAGACTTTGATGCAAGTCCTGCGCATCCGTGTTTATTGCGATAAATTCAACTCCACGGAGCTTTGAGCGCACCATATGGTTCACGGCATTTCCTCCGGATCCGCCGGTTCCGACCACTTTTATTCTCGCGAATGATTCTATTTCAGGTTTAATGTGTGGCACGATTGGTTGAATAGTTAAATGGTTAAATAGTTAAGTTGGCAATATAGTAGCGCACAGATAAAAGCGCGCAAGAGTTGACAATAGGGAAAAAAGAAGGTAGTGTTACGGCAAAAAGGCGCGGAGCCAGCGGAAGAATGGGCCGGAAGGGCCGCGTAAGAGAGAGCTTTGTCTTTTTTTTTCTTCAAGAGCCATTAACGCAACCCCGATTGCGCCGGACCAAATGTTATTTTTTATTTTATCTTGAAAACCGCCGAGGTTTGCGGGTTCCGCGACGCGCGCCGGAAGTTTTAAATGATCTTTCGCGTATTCCGCGATGCCCGGCAAATTGGAGCCGCCACCTGTGATGACAATACCAGCGGGCAGGAGGCCCATCCTTCCTACTTTCTTTAAATGTTTTTCAATCAGCTCAAAAATATCACCGAGCCGCGCGTCGATTATTATTGACAGCTTCTTTTTTGAATAATGGCCGTAGACGAGTTCGTCTCGCGAGGATTTTTTCGGGACACCATGAAGCGTCTCACTTTCTACTGTGCCGTAATTTAATTTAAGTTTTTCCGCTTCTTCCAAGGTTATCTGAAAGCCAACGGCAATATCGTTTGTGATGTGGCTGGAGCCGATAGGCAGGACCTCCAGCGAGTAAGGGTGGTTTTCTTCAAAAAGCATGAGCGATGTAGTTGCGGCGCCAATGTCCAAAATCATGACTCCGAATTCTATTTCACGTTTGGTAAGAACCGAACTGGATAATGTAAAAGGCAAGGCTATGATATCTTCCACATCAATATCGGCTTCGTCCAGTGTTTTTAATAAGCTTTTAAAATTTTGGGAAAAAATGCTGATGAATAAGGTCTCCGCTTCCAGCTTGATTCCAGATAACCCTACAGGGTCGTGGGTCAGCGTTTCGTTGTCGATTTTGTACGAGATAGGAATTTGATGGAGGATTTCGCGGTTTTGCGCGCGGGAAAGATTTGTTTCGCTTGTAGCAACCGCGCGCTTTACGTCTTCTTTTGAAATCTGTCCGTCAGCGCGCGATATTGCGACAAGGCCCTTTGATTTCTGAAACGCGAGCCCGATTCCGCCTATGCCTACATAAGCGGCGCAGTCCGATATGCCGGTTGCATTTTCCAGATTTTCCATTGCCGTTTTTAAAGATTTCGCCGCGGCTTCGCTGTCTATGATAACCCCTTTACGTATTCCGTCCAACACGTTTGTTGCCGCGCCCAACACTTTAATGTTTCCGTCGCCGCCCATTTCTAAAGCGACGGCTTTTACGGAGTCGGTGCCCAAATCTATTCCGATGACGGCTCGCGATTTCATCCCGTTTAGAAATAAGACGCAGACTTCAGCTTCTGCGCGTTAACTTGATAATATTTAATCATTTTAAGTTTTTTGTTTTGCATTATATATTTTGGGCGTCTGCTATTTCTAACGGGACTCATCCTATTTATTTAATATTTTTTGCTCTAATTTTTCCATTTTTCTTGCGTCACTTTTTTTAACATGGTCATATCCTTTGAGGTGGAGCATGCCGTGCAAAAAAAGATAAGGAAGTTTTTTTTCTTTTATGTTCAAAAAAATTTCACTTGGCCCCACTTTACCTTTTTCTAGCGTAAAAGAAAGTACATTCGCAGTTTTGTTTTTGTTGCGATATTGTTTGTTCAGGCGTCTCATAAAGTGAGGCTGTGCAAAAACAACGCTAAGTTCGAATTTCCGCGAACTTTCCGGATGTTTAGGCGGAAATATTTTGTTGTAAAGTTCCTTAAATTCCGCGGTATTTATTCTCTTCTTTGTCAAATTTCTGAATTCAATCATTTTTTTCTAGTTCAGATTTGAGCGCTCTCGATATCCTGTCTCCGGACGCCTTTCCTTTTAAAGTCGGCATTATTACTTTCATGACCTTAGCGAAGTCTTTCACATCTGTAGTCCCGGCCTCCCTGATGCCGTCCTTGATTATCCGCAAAAGGTCTTCATCGGAAATCTCTGGGGGGAGGTAAGTTTTTAAGATGGAGAGCTCTTCCATTTCTTTTTCCGCAAGCTCGGCCCGTCCTCCTTTTTTGAATCCTTCCGCGGCATCTTTTCTTTTTTTTGCTTCGGAAGAAATGACATCAAGAACTTCTTGGTTCGAGAGGCCGATATCCCTTTTCCGAAGTTCGATTTCTTTGTTGGCGATCGATGACGAGACCATTCTCAAAGTGGAAACGCGAAGAGCCTCACCCTTTTTCAGAGCGCTTTTTAAGTCATCCGAAAGCTGTTTTTTTAATCCCTCCATGTTTAAAACTCTGCATCTTTAATTGTATTACTAAAACAAGAACATGTAAATTTTATTTTATCTTGCCGAGTTTCCGGAGCTTCTGCATCTCTTTTTGCCAGGCGATCCGCCTCAAGGCCTCTTTCTTTTTTTGGTATTCTGAAAGATTTGATTTATGATACCGCCCGCTTCTCGCGTGCGCCAAAAAACCGCTTAACTGAAGCATTTTATTGAAACGCCTGAGTAAACTGCCGGCTGACTCATTGTCTCTTTTTCGTACTTCTACCATGAATAGTTTATAGTTATTAGTTTATAGTTGATAGTTCAGACATTAACCGTGTTAGCCTTATTTTTAGCCCATCCGCCCAAAAGATGCAAGTGGATGTGGTCTACTATCTGCCCTCCTTCCTTTCCCACATTAAAGACAAGTTTGTAGCCGTTTAGCCCCAATTTCTCTGCCGCATCCCTTGCCATATGTATAAGGTGCCCCATCAAAACCTCGTCTTCGTGTAGAACTTCCTTTATTGAAGGAATATGTTTCTTGGAAACCACCAAATAATGCACGGGCGCGGAAGGATAAATGTCTTTAAAGACCACGACATCGTCCGATTCCATGAGAATTTCGGCAGGGGATTGTTTTGAGGTGATTTTGCAAAAAACGCAGTTATCCATTTGCTTTATATTAACATTAACAAAAAAACTCTCTAAACTTTATTTTTCAAGCGTTTATATATTTTATCCCTGCGGTCAGCGGCGAGTAGTTGTATAATATGGTCAGAGCGGAATTTAAAACCAACCCGATAATCGCGTATAATGCGAAAAGAAAATAAGCCCTGAAGCGGCGGACTCAGTGGCTTAGTATGAAGCTGTGCATCAAAAGCGTCGCTTTCAATAATCTTTAAAAGTTCCGCAAGCTTATTTTGGCATTCAACCGGCAGTTTACGGACATCTTTCAAAAAATCTTTATCGTAAACAATCTCACTTTTTTGATCGAACATGACTTAAAAAAGATTTATCATCCGTAAATCGATAAAGCCGGGCTTGGTTTTGCGAACGACCAAGTATTTTTTTTACAAAAGCATCTTTATATTCACCCTCAATATCTTTCAGCGGAGCAAATAGAAATTGTTTCATTTGCCGCAAGTCGTTTTTTAATTCCTTGACCTCGCCGCCAAGTTTTTTAACTAGAGTTAAGGTAGTCATATTACATATGTTAGCAGATAATAAATATTAATACAAGTTTAAGTTTACGTATTAAGTGGTATTAAACTTAACACCAAAAGCCCTATGCCTATGATTGTAAAAATAGGATGAAGTATTCTGTACATATCTATTTTTTCAGCCCCGCCTTTATTTTCTCAATAAGCTTGTTTTGCATGACGACTTCTTGCGTTCCTTCGTCCATGTTGCGGATTATGACCGAGCCCTCCATCGCTTCTTTTTGGCCGATTATTAAAGCAAACCGGACGCCGATTTTCGCGGCGATGTTCAGCTGGGTTTTTAAATTGTCGCGTGACAGCGATTCCCCGACAGGGATCCTTTCCTCACGGAGTTCCTCCATCAGACTGAACCCCCTTTTTTTTGCGGTCGAACCGATTTGAATCAGAAATACTCTTGGTTGCGCGACCCTTCTTGGCTGCAGACCCAACCGTTTCATTTCGAAAATTATTCTTTCTAAGCCAAATGCACCGCCTACGGCCGGAAGAATTTTTTCACCGAGGATTGCCATCAGCTCATCGTATCTGCCGCCTCCGCCCAAGGCTATCGCAATAGGCGCTTTTTCATGATTATTTTCCTTTCCTTCGTTTGAAGCCTCTTTTGCCGGAGACTCGGAATTTTCTATGAATATTTCAAAAACCGTTCGGCCATAATAATCAAAACCTCGTACCAGATAATTATCCAACATGTAAGGGATTTCGGCTTCGTCCAAAAATTCGAGGACACCTTTAAAATGCGTTTTGCACTCGTCGCAAAGGTGGTCGATCATTTGGGGAGCCTTTGCTTTTAACTCGATGCACGATTCTTCTTTACAATCAAGCAATCTCAAAGGATTTTCTTTCAGTCTTCTTTTGCAGTCCTTGCAGAGATAATTGAATTTCTTTTTATAGTAATTGGCAAGCTCCTTTTTGTAATAAGGACGGCATTCTTTATCGCCAATGCTGTTTATGCGAATCAGAATATTTTCGAAACCAAGTTCATGCAAGATCAAATAGAATATTTTAATAATGATTGCGTCTGTTACCGGATCGGTTTCCCCCAGGGTTTCTAAGCCGAATTGCCTAAATTCGCGGAATCTGCCTTTTTGCGGATTTTCGTGCCTAAAAAAAGATCCATAATAAAAAAGTTTTACAGGGTGAGGCCATGAGTTCATGCCGCTCTCGCTATACGCCCGCATGATCTGCGCGGTCGCTTCGGGACGCAACGCCAGAAGGTCGCCGCCCTTGGTCCGGAATGTGTACATTTGCTTCTCAACGACTTCGCTCATTTCGCCCAAAGGCCGCGAAAAAAGCTCGGCATGTTCAAGATGAGGCGTTTGTATGGGCAAAAAACCGTAGAATTCAGCTATTTCTTTGGCCATATCGATTATGCGTTCAAGATAACGAATATCGCCTGAAAGCATATCATGCATGCCTTTTGGTGAGCGTATTATTTCCTTTTTGGTTTTTTTAGGCATATATATAAGATGCCACTAGTATACTCTTTTCATTTAACAAATCCAGCGCGGTTCACCGGCCATAGCCTTACAAATACCCTTCCTGTTATATTGCCCTTTGGCAGAGGTCCCCAAACCCTTGAATCAGAGCTTGCTTCACGGTTGTCTCCCATTACAAAATATTGGTCTGCCGCAAGCTCTACGGTTTCGTCGGGTCCGGTGCGAAATCCGTTAGGAATATATGGTTCGCCCAAGACGAATGCCTGATCGGAACTTTGTTGTTTGATAGTAATAATGCCGTTTCTGATTGTAACAGTTTCGCCCGGCAAGCCGATAATTCTTTTTATGAAATACTCGGACGGATTTAGCGGATAGCGGAAAATTATTACTTCCCCGCGTTTAGGCGGGTTCAGTGCGTATGAAATTTCATCGATTATCAAATATTCTCCGTCGTGAAAATTCGGCACCATTGAAGCACCCTCTACTATAAAAGGTTGGGCGATCCATGTCCGGATAGGTATTACTATCAGAAGCGATATTATGACAACTTTTATGAATTCCCAAACGCTATTTTGTTTTGGCTCATTTTCATCCATAATATTCATATATGATACGCTTAATTTTGGGCTTAGGCAATCCGGGGGGAGAGTACGCAAATACACGCCACAATACAGGGCGCGACGCGGCCATGTATTTCGCTGAAAAGCACGATTTTGGCGAATTTGAGGCGGACAAAAAGTCCAATTCTTTGCTCTCCAGGGGCAAGGTGGGGAAAAGCAAGATATTAGTTGGATTGCCTGAAACATTCATGAATAAATCTGGAGTCGCGGCGGCAAAGCTGTTTAAAGCTAAAAAAGAAAATACAGACCTTGTGGTTATGCACGACGACTTGGATATCCAGCTTGGGCGCTTTAAGATCTCTTACGGCAAAAATTCCGGCGGGCACAAAGGGGTTGAATCGGTCATGCGCGCGCTCAAAACCAAAAATTTCGTCCGCATCCGCATTGGCATTTCGCCGAAAAAGAAACCGAACCATAAAAAGATGCTGAATTTCATCGTCGGTAAATTCAAACCAGTCGAGCAGGAAATAATAAAAAAAGTTTTTAAAAAAATAGCCAAAGCCATCGAGTGTATGACAACTGACTCGCTTGAAAAAGCGATGAGTGAATTTAGCGGAAAATAAAAAACGCTCGGGTCAGTTTTGGTCCAAGCGTATGCGTTGTCTTTTTATTAAAAAATAAAAGTTACAACTATTCCGGCAATTATTATCGCAAATGCAACCAATATTTTTCGTTTGTTGGTTCGTCTAGTCGCCTCATTGATCTCTGGCGAATAACTGCTACTCAATAGTGTTGTAACTCCCAAGCAAAACACAAGAAGCCCAAAGTAATGCATAAATTCTCCAATCTTTCTAATTAAATTCCTAGCAATTTCTTGATTTTATGTCAATTTACATATAACAAAACATTCACGACCGTTACAAAAGTGTTATATTTCTTTGAATTACGAAACTCCATCTGTGGATAATTTTCAACGCACCGCAAAAACTCACAGATTTCTGTGATTTTGCAAAAATCAAGTTTTTTCTTTAAGCAATTAATCTAGCCAAGCACAAAGGCTAGA
>Ga0209542_10014993_pt1 | contig 13093 bp, 16 predicted proteins | sample RifCSPhighO2_01_FD_184028 | JGI IMG/M metagenome (GOLD analysis project Ga0209542, IMG submission 184028) | Soil microbial communities from Rifle, Colorado - Rifle CSP2_plank highO2_0.1 (SPAdes) (version 2) | ecosystem: Environmental > Terrestrial > Deep subsurface > Rock core/Sediment ... | reverse complement strand
AGCCGTTGAAATGAGAAAAAGTAATAAAAAATTGATTAATACATATAATATAACTAGTATATAAATATGAATTTACATTGCAAAAATTGAACATACACTTTTAGAACAGATACTATCTATTAAATCACCATATCGTAAAGATAAACCACCATTTTGTTATCCAGGAACAACACTTGATTTTTTTCAAGATGATATTAAAACTATTTTTCCAGCTCTTTTGGTTGAACAAATTAATTCAATTGGACGACATACGAATACTAAAGAAGAGGGAGAGGGTGGATATGAAATAGCTCATAGTATGGAAGTATCTGCAATTTCTTGGTGTGCTCAACTTGTAGATGCTCATCCTACAGATGTACATGGTCATTTTTGTTCAGGAGGAACTGAAGCCAACTTTGAAGGAATGCTAATTGGTCGTCGATGGCTTGAGAATCTTAATAATGAACCTATTACATTAATTGTCTCACCTACTGTTCATTATTCAATTCATCTTAAATCTGCTTCTATTCTCAAAATTGATAATATTGTTATCACGGACATTAACAATAAATTTCAAATGGATTTAAATTCTTTAAAACAAATAATTCAAAATAGTAATACTAAAAATATTATGATTGTTGCGACTGTATCTACTACTGGAGAGGGAGCTATTGATAATATTCGAGGTATTAATTCTATTATTACAAATTATAAGGATAGATATAATTTTTATTTGCATATTGATGCCGCTTCTGGAAGTTTTATGATTCCTTTTGTTAAGAAAACAGATCTAACTATTGGTAAGTGTGATTTTGGATTCGATATTGAAAATGTTGATTCTATTACATTGGACGGACACAAAATGGGTTATCTACCATATCCAAGTGCTATGATAATTTATCAAAAAAAATACGAGATTGTTATGGATATCAAAGTTGATTATATTAAGGGACATCATGATGGAACTGTAGTTGGATCAAGAAACGGTGCTTTTCCCATTTTTGCTAATTACATTTTCCAAAAATATGGTTTTCAATGGTATGCGGAACATGCGAAAAATTCTGTAATGCATAGAGATATTCTAGTTGATTTATTAAGGAAGCGAAACATTAAAGGAGTTCATATTCTAAATTATTCACCATATACTAATTTTCTACCCCTAGCGTTTGATAAAGATCTTGAATCTAACCCAAATCTAAAATCATATCATTTGCGTGTGGTTGAGTATAACGCGAATATTGGCAAAATGTTAATAGGTGAAAACAAAACAATTAAGGTATACAAAATTTGCATTATGCCACATAACTATAATAGCATCGAACAGTTTATTAACGATATTGAGAAAGCGATGAGCTAAATAATAAAAATTAAATAAAAATTATAAATTTTTATTTAATATTGTACGTATATTAAATACTCTTATATATTAACAAAAAATGATATTTATATATATATAAATATATAAATTATATATGTGATGAAGTTTTCTAGATATGCACTTAAATGTGATAAACATGATATATATATTAATTTAGCTTGTTATAGTTGCATAAAATATTATTATGGTTGCATAAATAATGGTAGTTGTGGCTGTGAATTATGTGCAAAGCGTTATATTAAATATATAATCGAGTTTTATATAAATTATACAATTAGTATTGTTGATGTGAATACAATTTACAAAATAATGTGTGATACAACTTTTATAAATGGAATGGAATATATATTAAAAAAATTATATGAGAATAATATATTGCGATCAATCGAAGATGTTAACTCCATGATGCATAAGATGGAGAGTGATGCAAAGGAATTTACTGATAGATTTTTAAATTGGATAAAAAAAATGAAATAATAACTTATTAATATATATATTATTTAATAGTCCAAAGACTAAATAACAATGTCATCATTTCGCCTATTTAGCAATTTTATGGTGATTAGTGGTGGTGTGTTATTTGGAAATGTGGTAACTATTAAATATATTAATTACAATTTAAACAAATTTGTAGAGCATTATAAATATCAACTAAGTGTAGAAGATCTAAAACAAAAATTTGGCGATTTAGCTGTTAAGACTTCAACCGATTTTAAAGTTCTAAAAAATGCATCAAAGTAATTAATTAAATATATATATTATTTTTTTAATAAAATTATTAAATACAAATATAATAAAATTTAATTAATCATTTCTATAATTAAAATGTGTAGAAACATTATATAAGATAAATATTTTAATATAAAAATACATAAAATAATTAGATGTTATATAATTTTTTATGCATATTATAATGAAGATAGCATACTTTCGAATTTTATAAATAGTTTAGTTTTTACTATTGATAATTCTCCAGTACTAAAAATACAAATAAATGATTTAATTAAAGATATATTCCGTTAAAATGTTAGGAGGATGACATACACTTAAATTATATAATTGTCCAAATATAACCGATGAATCAGTTAAAATGTTAGGAGGATTACATACACTTGAATTATGGAAGTGTCAAAATATAACCGATGAATCAGTTAAAATGTTAGGAGGATTACATACACTTAAATTATATAATTGTCCAAATATAACAGAAAAATGTAAACTACTATTAAGAACGAACGGTGTAAGTATAACTTAAAAAAATGATAATTAATGTATTTATAATAATATATATTATTGTAAATTATGAAAGCTAATCATTTGCCTAAACATCAAAAGTTGTTATTGCGAAAATTAATGTTTAATAGATTAATGAATGATAGTTTAATTAATAAATGTTTAGATAAATATTATTTTGAAATAAAAAAATTAAATGAATTAGATAATGATTTGCCATTATATTATAAAGGTTATAATTTAACAGATAAACAAGTTAAAATATTAGGAGGATTACATACACTTGAATTATCTCATTGTCCAAATATAACCGATGAATCAGTTAAAATGTTAGGTGGATTACATACACTTAATGTATGGGATTGTCCAAATATAACCGATGAATCAGTTAAAATGTTAGGAGGATTACATACACTTATATTAGCTCGTTGTCAAAATATAACAGATGAATCAGTTAAAATGTTAGAAGGATTACATACACTTGAATTATATAATTGTCCAAATATAACAGATGAATCAATTAAAATGTTAGGAGGATTACATACACTTGAATTATACAATTGTCCAAATATAACCGATGAATCAGTTAAAATATTAGGGCGATTACATACACTTAAATTACAGAGTTGTTCAAAAATAACCGATAAATCAGTTAAAATGTTAGGAGAATTACATACACTTGAATTATCTTATTGTCCAAATATAACCGAAAAATGTAAACTATTATTAAAAGAAAACGGTGTAAGTATAACTTAAAAATTGATAATTAATACATTTATAATAATATATATTATTGTAAATCATGAAAGCCAATCATTTGCCTAAACATAAAAAGTTATTATTACGAAAATTAATGTTTAATAGATTACTTAACGATAGTTTAATTAATAAATGTTTAGATAAATATAATTTTACACTACAAAATATAGATGACATAGATAATGATTTGCCATTATATTATAGAGGTTATAATTTAACAGATAAACAAATTAAAATATTAGGAGGATTACATACACTTGAATTATATAATTGTCTAAATATAACAGATAATTCAATTAAAATGTTAGGAGGATTACATACACTTTTATTAGATAGTTGTCCAAATATAACAGATAAATCAGTTAAAATGTTAGGAGGATTACATACACTTATATTAGAGAATTGTCCAAATATAACAGATAAATCAGTTAAAATGTTAGGAGGATTACATACACTTACTTTATTGAATTGTCCACATATAACCGATGAATCAGTTAAAATGTTAGGAAGATTACATACACTTTTATTAAACGATTGTCCAAATATAACCGATGAATCAGTTAAAATGTTAGGAGGATTACATACACTTACTTTATTGAATTGTCCAAATATAACAGATAACTCAGTTAAAATGTTAGGAGGATTACATACAATTGAATTATTTCATTGTCCACATATAACCGATGAATCAGTTAAAATATTAGGAAGATTACATACACTTATATTAAATCGTTGTCCAAATATAACAGATGAATCAATTAAAATGTTAGGAAGATTACATACACTTAGTTTATGGTATTGTCTAAATATAACCGATGAATCAGTTAAAATATTAGGAAGATTACATACACTTAAATTATTCTATTGTCCAAATATAACAGATGACTCAGTTAAAATGCTAGGAGGATTACATACACTTGAATTATATAATTGTCCAAATATAACCGATGAATCAGTTAAAATATTAGGAGGATTACATACACTTATTTTATGGAATTGTCCAAATATAACAGATAAATCAGTTAAAATATTAGGAGGATTACATACACTTACTTTATGGGATTGTCCAAATGTAACCGATGAATCAGTTAAAATATTAGGAGGATTACATACACTTAAATTATATAATTGTCCGAATATAACAGATAACGCAGTTAAAATGTTAAGAGGATTACATACACTTGAATTAATTAAGTGTCCAAATATAACCGATGAATCAGTTAAAATGTTAGGAGGATTACATACACTTGAATTAATTGAATGTCCAAATATAACAGATAAATGTAAACAACTATTACAAGAAAACGGTGTAAGTATAACTTAAAAAAATGATAATTAATGTATTTATAATAATCTATATTATTGTAAATTATGAAAGCTAATCATTTGCCTAAACATCAAAAGTTATTATTGCGAAAATTAATGTTTAATAGATTACTTAACGATAGTTTAATTAATAAATGTTTAGATAAATACGATTTTAAAATAAAAAATATAAATAACCTAGATAATGATTTGCCATTAAATTATAGAAGTTATAATTTAACAGATAAACAAGTTAAAATATTAGAAGGATTACATACACTTGAATTATGGAATTGTCCAAATATAACCGATGAATCAGTTAAAATGTTAGGAGGATTACATACACTTGAATTATCTGGATGTCAAAATATAACAGATGAAAGTATAAAAATGTTAGGAGGATTACATACACTTAAATTATATAATTGTCCAAATATAACCGATAAATCAGTTAAAATGTTAGAAGGATTACATACACTTACATTATTTTATTGTCCAAATATAACAGATGAATCAGTTAAAATGTTAGGAGGATTACATAAACTTACATTGTATGATTGTCCACATATAACCGATGAATCCGTTAAAATGTTAGAAGGATTACATACACTTGAATTATATAATTGTCCAAATATAACCGAAAAATGTAAACTACTATTAAAAGAAAACGGTGTAAGTATAACTTAAAAAAATTGATAATTAATACATTTATAATAATATATATTATTGTAAATTATGAAAGCCAATCATTTGCCTAAACATCAAAAGTTATTATTACGAAAATTAATGTTTAATAGATTACTTAACGATAGTTTAATTAATAAATGTTTAGATAAATATAATTTTACACTACAAAATATAGATGACATAGATAATGATTTGCCATTAAATTATAAAGGTAATAATTTAACAGATAAATCAGTTAAAATGTTAGGAGGATTACATACACTTGAATTATTTCATTGTCCAAATATAACAGATGAATCAGTTAAAATATTAGGAAGATTACATACACTTATATTAGATCGTTGTCCAAATATAACAGATGAATCAGTTAAAATGTTAGGCGGATTACATACACTTATATTAGATCGTTGTCCAAATATAACAGATGAATCAGTTAAAATGTTAGGAGGATTACATACACTTGAATTATGGAATTGTCCAAATATAACAGATAACTCAGTTAAAATATTAGGAGGCTTACATACACTTATTTTAACTCAGTGTCCAAATATAACTGATTCATCAGTTAAAATGTTAGGGGGATTACATGCACTTAAATTAGCTAATTGTCCAAATATAACAGATAAATCAGTTAAAATGTTAGGAGGATTACATACACTTATTTTAAATCAATGTCCAAATATAACTGATTCATCAGTTAAAATATTAGAAGGATTACATACACTTGAATTATCTCATTGTCCAAATATAACTGATGAATCGGTTAAAATGTTAGGAGGATTACATACACTTAATTTATGGAATTGTCCAAATATAACAGATAAATCAGTTAAACTATTAGGGGATTACATACACTTGAATTAATCTATTGTCCAAATATAACTGATGAATCGATTAAAATGTTAGGTCTCGTCGTCGCTTACGCTCCTTCTCGACAAGATTTATTTCAGAAGCGTTGCTTCCGAAATAAATCTTGAGGATTACATACACTTAATTTAAAGTATTGCGATAAAATAACAGATGAAAGTGTTAAAATGTTGGGAGGATTGCATACACTTGATTTATTTGGTTGTAATAAAATAACAGATAAAAGTGTTAAAATGTTAGGAGGATTACATACACTTAGTTTAAAATATTGCGATAAAATAACAGATAAAAGTGTTAAAATGTTAGGAGGATTACATACACTTAGTTTAAAATATTGCGATAAAATAACAGATGAAAGTGTTAAAATGTTAGGAGGACTACATACACTTAATTTATCTAATTGTATTATAACAAACGAAAGTGTTAAACTATTAGGAGGATTACATACACTTAATTTAGCATATTGTGATAATATAACAGATGAAAGTGTTAAAATGTTGGGAGGACTAAATACACTTAATTTATTTGCTTGTAATAAAATAACAGATAAAAGTGTTAAAATGTTAGGAGGACTTAATACACTGTGTTTATTAAATTGTATAAATATAACAGATGAAAGTGTTAAAATGTTAGGAGGACTGCATACACTTAATTTATATAATTGCAACAATATAACAGATGAAAGTGTTAAAATGTTAGGAGGATTACATACATTAGATTTATCCAATTGCACAAAAATAACAAATGAAAGTGTTAAAATGTTAGGAGGATTACATACACTTTTATTATCCAATTGTCCAAATATAACCGATAAATCAGTTAAAATGTTAGGAGGATTACATAAACTTGAATTATTTAATTGTCCAAATATAACAAATAACTCAGTTAAAATGTTAGGAGGATTACATACACTTAAATTATGGAATTGTCCAAATATAACCGATGAATCAGTTAAAATATTAGGAAGATTACATACACTTATTTTAAATCAGTGTCCAAATATAACAGATGAATCCGTTAAAATGTTAGGAGGATTACATACACTTAAATTAGAGAATTGTCAAAATATAACCGATGAATCAGTTAAAATGTTAGGAGGATTACATACACTTGACTCATGGAAGTGTCCAAATATAACCGAAAAATGTAAACTACTATTAAAAGAAAATGGTGTAAGTATAACTTAAAAAATGATAATTAATGTATTTATAATAATCTATATTATTGTAAATTATGAAAGCCAATCATTTGCCTAAACATCAAAAGTTATTATTACGAAAATTAATGTTTAATAGATTACTTAACGATAGTTTAATTAATAAATGTTTAGATAAATATAATTTTACACTACAAAATATAGATGACATAGATAATGATTTGCCATTATATTATAGAGGTTATAATTTAACAGATAAACAAATTAAAATATTAGGAGGATTACATACACTTATGTTATATAATTGTCCAAATATAACAGATAAATCAATTAAAATGTTAGGAGGATTACATACACTTTTATTAAATGATTGTCCAAATATAACCGATGAATCTGTTAAGATGTTAGGAGGATTACATACACTTATTTTATGGAATTGTCCAAATATAACAGATAAATCAGTTAAAATGTTAGGAGGATTACATACACTTACTTTATTGAATTGTCCAAATATAACCGATGATGCAGTTAAAATGTTAGGAGGATTACATACACTTAAATTACAGATTTGTTCAAATATAACTGATGAATCTGTTAAGATGTTAGGAGGATTACATACACTTAACTTAGAGAATTGTCAAAATGTAACAGATGAATCAGTTAAAATGTTAGGAGGATTACATACACTTGAATTATCTTATTGTCCAAATATAACAGATGAATCAGTTAAAATGTTAGGAGGATTATATACACTTCTATTAGCTTATTGTCCAAATATAACAGATAAATCAATTAAAATGCTAGGAGAATTATATGCATTAAAATTACATAATTGTCCAAATATAACAGATAAACAAGTTAAAATGTTAGGAGGATTACATAAACTTTATTTATATAATTGTCCAAATATAACTGACGAATCAGTTAAAATATTAGGAGGATTACATACACTTTTATTAAATGATTGTCCAAATATAACCGATGAATCTGTTAAGATGTTAGGAGGATTATATACACTTATTTTATGGAATTGTCCAAAAATAACAGATAAATCAGTTAAAATGTTAGGAGGATTACATACACTTACTTTATTGAATTGTCTAAATATAACCGATGATGCAGTTAAAATGTTAGGAGGATTACATACACTTGAATTATGGAATTGTCCAAATATAACCAAAAAATGTAAACTACTATTAAAAGAAAATGGTGTAAGTATAACTTAAAAAATGATAATTAATGTATTTATAATAATCTATATTATTGTAAATTATGAAAGCAAATTATTTGCCTAAACATCAAAAGTTATTATTACGAAAATTAATGTTTAATGAATAATAGTTTAATTAATAAATGTTTAGATAAATATAATTTTGAAATGACATTAAAAAGAATGATTAACTTATGTTATTACATATATTTTATGTATTTACATCTAAAGATAAAACTACGCAATAATGGCAAACGAAAAGTAACGATTAGCAAAAAATCTCTTAAACTAAAATACTAAAATACACATTACACATTGAATAACTAAACCTAAATTATTAATCTATATAACTAACTAAAAACTATAATAATTTAAACCAAATAAATTTGTTTGATTAATTACGTCCTAAAAACACCGAATAAAACATGTTATGAAAAATAATGTTCAAAGGATAATACATATAAAAGCGACAGTTTATATATCAAACTTCATTCAATATAATCATTTTATTAATATTTAAGAAATGCACATAAATAAAAAATTATGTATCTATGTAATACACATAAATAACTAAATGCTAGAATAATTTAAGAAATATATTTAATCGAATAAATCCGTTTGATTAAGCGCGGACTGGAACAAAATGGTAAATTTTTACTCTTTAAATGTGATATAGGCTAAACAAAAATCGATTGTTACTTTATGAATTATATATATTATATGTGCGTTTGTGTATCTATCAAAATACATTTAATACTGTCCAATATTTATTTTTTTGTCTCCCTATAATACATTGCCTATTGATAATAGTCGCTGAGAAAAAGTTAATTTTACTAAAAAATATTCGCGTACACACTAACCTAATTTTAATTAATTTAATAAAATTAAATTAACTAAAACGTGTGTTAATTATAATTGCAGTACGTATATTAAATACTCTTATATATTAACAAAAAATGATATTTATATATATAAATATATAAATTATATATGTGATGAAGTTTTCTAGATATGCACTTAAATGTGATCAACATAATATATATATTAATTTATCTTGTAATAGTTGTATAAAATATTATTATGGTTGCATAAATAATGGTAGTTGTGGCTGTGAATTATGTGCAAAGCGTTATATTAAATATATAATCGAGTTTTATATAAATTATACAATTAGTATTGTTGATGTAAATACAATTTACAAAATAATGTGTGATACAAATTTTATAAATGGAATGGAATATATATTAAAAAAATTATATGAGAATAATATATTGCGATCAATAGAAGATGTTAACTCTATGATGCATAAGATGGAGAGTGATGCAAAGGAATTTACTGATAGATTTTTAAGTTGGATAAAAAAATTGATTAAAAAATAATAATATAACTATTACTAAATTGTTAATGTCTAAAGATAAAATTGATCATTCTAAACGTGACATGTATGAAAGTTTTTTATTTGAACACAGTAAGAAAAAGAACGGATTATATAATATTGAATATCAACTAGTAATTGATGAACTTCGTAAACAACAACATAAAAGATACATATCTCCAAATGAAAAATACGAAACAATATTGTTGTATATAATGCATGTTATTGAAGTATATTGCAGCGATGAAATTTCGACGTTTGGCATTTCTAAAAAAGAATTTACAAGAATGTGCGAATGCGATATAAAAAATATAATTGAGTTTGTTGTTAAAGAATTAGTGTATGATTTCGATAAATATAACTATTAATTATAAAAATTGATATTTATAACTTGATGATTAAACCGAATAATTATAAAAAATAAACGTTTTGTAATAATAAGGTACGTTTTATATATTACAAAGTAATATTTATAAAACGCGTACTATTAAATAACAATTATAAATTTTTATTTAATGTTGTACTAAATAAGCTTAATGCTAAATTTATAAATAATATGTGGATATAATATAGATGAAATTAACTTACGTTGATATATTAATAATATTAATAGGTTTTGTAATAGGCTGGATGTCAACGGCTAATTCAAAAACTCAATTTGTGAGAATATTAGATGTTGTTTTCTATGGACCTATATTAATATATATAGTTATAAAACATTATATTCAGTTATCTATAGAAGAGCGTATAATGTTATATATTATGGGAACTACGACTATATCATACAACTTACGAAATTATTTAAAAAATCACAAATAAAAAATTGTTATGATTATAATTAATATAATTATATTATTTGTACTTTCTAAATGACAGAACAAGAACAATCTAATTGGACCATTGATTTAATTCATGAAATAGATAATAATATTTTGCAGAATGTAAAACAAGATCATGATAAAAACATGAAAGAAATAACTCAAAAACTTATTGTAATAATGAAGGACCTCACATCACAAAATGAACTTATTAGAAAGGAAAAAGAACAAAAATAAACATGATAATATAAGTGCTAAAAGTTAGAATATATAAATAAATTATTAGATAGAAGCTACCAATTTATTTAACGGTTAATATTATGATATAAAAAATTGTTTTTAATAAAATAAAAACAATTTTCTTGTTAAATTATTAACAATTCATAACGCATTAATTCAGGCTGGCAAGAACCTTATTAAAGAAGTCTCGAACTTGTTTTTCAGATAATCCACCGAATTGCATTTGCAACACACCATAACTATCATCTACTACATCGATACAATACTTTTGATGTACGGATTGTTTGGCGTGTTCGGCACGGTGCAAGTGCGACTCAAGGTCACCGTTCTTAAAAATAATCAACTGATAGTGTTTGTCTATGTATGGGTATGGATTATTAATCAATCGCAGCATGGTCTCGATGACATTACTGTAATTGACGCACATGACTTACAATTCGTATTTAACTCATAATCATTATATACTAACAATTTTTTCAATATAAGATTAATATATATTAGTTTTATAAGTATAAAAATCTTAATTCCAAATATAGGGACGACTATAATAAAAAAGTATCTCAATTAAAGATCGAAGATTTAGAGAACAATTTAAAATGTGCAGAAATGAAAGCACAAATAGAACAACAAGTTAAAAAATAGCGTTGTTAAAGAAGGAGACTATAGATAATTTCAAAAACAAAATCAAAAATAACGTCAATTGACCAAAAGAACATAGCCGAAGCAAGACAAAAGGACATTACACAAAATATTGCTAAATAAATTTCTTAAGTTTTAATAAACATAAGAAACATTAAGTCCCAACGGTGCTCTTGGCGATAATGTTATATCAAAAAAATTGAAATAAGTAAGTCAATTCAGTTATATCTTTTTGAAATACAATTCCTTCTAATGTTGTTATTCTTTTGTTAGATATATCAAAGCAAACTATTTGCGATTATATATAAATTAATTATATATATAATTAATTTTTTGACAATTAATACATATCCAATATAACTGCTTTATATATATCACATAAGTAATATTGTTATGAAAAAAATGAAAAACTAAATATTAAATAATCTATTATTTAATAGTTGTTTAAAATGAGTCATAGTAATCATAATACTATTCCATTAAAATGTAATTTAGACGGTAATATTTATCCCATCGATTCAAATATAGTAGATTTAATAAGTTTATTATGGGATGTTGGAATTGACTTATCACAATCATGTGAATTGGATACAGATCATAATGGATATATATGGATTCAAATGTCAAATATACCATTTTGTAAATTTATGTCAATTATGTATGATTATACAAATAATAATAAAAAAATGTACGACTTGTTTTGTACACACGGTGATTCTAAATTAACATATGAATTTAATATTTATGACAGACGTCCTTATGTAATTAAGTTTCCAGAAAATTTTGGAGATTTAAACAAATATCAAAAGCCATATTGTGATATAGATATTAACTGTAATGTATATATATCACCAGATTTAAAAGATGATGTAATTAAACAATTAATAATTTACAAGGATTATTCTAATACCGACAAACCATTAATTAATAGTGGTATAACATGTAATATAAAATAATAAAATATAAACTGATTGTAAAAAAATTGAAAATTAAACTATAGTTCAGATAAAAAAATATATTTCAAAAAATATAAATATTGAGCAACATCAAGAACGACGGGCACTAGTGTCTGATGCGGTAGTAAATAATTTTTATCAATACAAAGAAATGACACTTCCTACCTTTGTTGATGATGATCGATAGAGACGACAAAAATTATAATTAGCTTTGCTAATTATAATTTATGATGAATAAAAAAGGCTTTGCCGTTTTAATTCATCGAAACAAACTGTGTAAGTATAACTTAAAAAAATTGATAATTAATACATTTATACTAATATATATTATTGTAAATTATGAAAGCCAATCATTTGCCTAAACATCAAAAGTTGTTATTGCGAAAATTAATGTTTAATAGATTATTGAATGATAGTTTAATTAATAAATGTTTAGATAAATACGATTTTAAAATAGAACAATTAAATGAATTAGATAATGATTTGCCATT
>Ga0209542_10014991_pt1 | contig 13094 bp, 16 predicted proteins | sample RifCSPhighO2_01_FD_184028 | JGI IMG/M metagenome (GOLD analysis project Ga0209542, IMG submission 184028) | Soil microbial communities from Rifle, Colorado - Rifle CSP2_plank highO2_0.1 (SPAdes) (version 2) | ecosystem: Environmental > Terrestrial > Deep subsurface > Rock core/Sediment ... | reverse complement strand
TGAAAAGTAGTTATTTTTCCCTGTCGTGAGATTTGAATTACATTATTTAACGGATTCCAAATAGAATTATGGTACTGAGCCATGGATTTTAAATTAGCTTGAATACACCATAACTGCTGGTTATTACCCCATAAAAAGCGATATTTCGACATACTACCATCAACCAAGTATTTCTCTCACTGCTCTATCAATTGTTTTAGGTACAGCAACCATCAAATAATCTCGACATTGTTCATACGCAGGAAGTAATTGACAAAAGGGATTGGGAACGTCTCCTTCCATTTGAACATATTGATTTAATGCTTCTATATGTGGTGGCGCAAACCTACTTCCTTCATAAATGGCTCTAACTTGAACCACATTAGAATGAGCCATGGGTAAAACTACATTCACATCTCCGCGAGGTTCAGTAGGTGTGTGATATGTTCCATTAGCCATCAATCCAATATTAGCCAGAGCCATATTTCTAAAAATTCCTTCAGCCCATATTAAAAAATCTAAACATATTTGCACATCATCATCATTTGCAGCAAGTCCTTTATCTAAAACAGATGTAGCCATTGTTTTATATGGACTTCTAATAGCAGGATTAACAACATCGGAACTATTAACAACATTGGAACCATAAACTCTATTGTGTAATCCCAAAGAGATAAAAGAAAGTTTTTCCATCTTAGCTGCATCTCCTGATGGTTGAAAAAGAGCATTTAAACCACTCCCACTTGAACTAACTACAACTATGTCTTGAAGACCGCTTTCAGAAACATACGCTTTCGCAATAGTCTCTACCATAGGACTGCGTCCATTGTTTCCGGTACAAACGTATTCAATGTGTAACATAGTAAATTACCCCCAAATGGATACTTTCTCTCTACAGAGATTAAAAAAGAGGAGTGCGTTTATAAATTTAACCCCTATTTAATAACAACTATTTTGTCTCTTTAAACTCTGCATCAACTACATCATCTTCAGGAGATTTTTTGCCTTTCTCGGCGCCTTTCTCCGCACTCTGCTTTGCAGCAGCTTCCTGATATATCTTAGACCCAATCTCTTGAACTACTTTATTTAGTTCTTCGATTTTCTTGTTGATGACATCAGTTTCTCCGTCTTTTCGAGCATCTTCCAACTCTTTCAATTTATCTTCCACTTTCTTCTTAGTATCTGCATCAACTTTATCTTTGAACTCTTCCAACACTTTCTTAGTTTGATAAATCGTTGCATCGGCATTGTTCTCTGCTTCAATCTTCTCTTTTTTACGATTATCTTCTGCTTCAAAACGCTTGGCATCTTCTTTCATCTTTTCAACTTCTTCTTTATTCAAAGCACTAGAACCAGTAATTTTAATGCGCTGTTCTTTGCCTGTTCCCAAATCTTTAGCGGAAACACTCATGATACCATTCGCATCGATGTCAAAAGTAACTTCAATCTGAGGTAAGCCTCGAGGAGCAGGTGGAATTCCCACTAAATCAAACTGACCGAGCAATTTATTATTCTCAAACATTGGTCTTTCGCCTTGTGCAACTCGGATCGTTACCGCAGGTTGATTATCTGAGGCAGTGGAAAATATCTGCGATTTCTTAGTAGGTATAGTGGTATTTCTCTCGATCAATTTAGTAAATACGCCGCCCAACGTTTCAATCCCTAAAGATAAAGGAGTAACATCAAGCAATAAGATATCTTTAACTTCTCCTCCAATAACTCCGGCTTGAATTGCGGCTCCAACAGCCACCGCTTCGTCCGGATTAACAGATTTATCTCCATCTTTTCCAGTAAGTCTTTTGATTAATTCTTGTACTGCCGGAATTCTGGTTGATCCACCAACGAAAATAACTTTATCGATTTTATCGATGCTCAAATTAGCGTCACGTAAAGCATTCTTAGTGGGAGTTTCCAATCTGTGCATTATATCGGTGATTAAACTTTCAAATTTAGATCGGGTCAATTCTTCTTTAAGATGTTTAGGCCCGTTCTGATCTGCAGTGATGAAAGGGATACTAATTTCCACTTTCTGTTTAGAAGATAATTCAATCTTAGCTTTTTCTGCTGCTTCTTTAAGTCTTTGTACTGCCGTAGCATCACGATTCAAATCTATGCCGGTTGATTTCTTGAAAATATTGATAAGATAATCCATTATTATTTGGTCAATATCATCTCCCCCCAAGAAATTATCTCCCGAGGTAGCTTTAACTTCGAATACACCATCTCCTAATTCTAAAATGGAAACATCAAAAGTTCCTCCACCAAAATCAAAGACTAAGATAGTATGATTTTTTTCTAGTTTGTCTAATCCATAGGCAAGAGATGCGGCAGTTGGTTCGTTAATGATACGTAAAACATTTAACCCGGCAATTTCTCCGGCATTCTTGGTTGCTTGTCTTTGAGAATCGTTAAAATAAGCAGGCACGGTAATAACAGCATTTTTTACAGACTGGCCCAAATATGCTTCAGCATCTTTTCGTAATTTCTGCAAAATCATGGCCGAAATTTGTTCCGGAGTATATCCTTTGCCATCAATTTCTACTTTTTCATTAGAACCCATCTTACGTTTGATAGAACGAATAGTATGAGAAGGATCAACAATAGCTTGATTTCGAGCTATTTGTCCTACAATGACTTCATCCCCTTTAATATGAACTACACTAGGAGTAGTTCGAGTTCCTTCAGCATTGCTGATAATGATTGGTTTTCCCGCTTCCATTACTGCTACCGCTGAAAAAGTTGTACCTAAATCTATACCGATTGTTGCTCCACTTATTTTACTGTCTGCCATTTTTATTTCCTCCATCTAAATGTTATTTTTGTTTTTTATTATTGTTTATGATCATCTTTTTTTTGATCAATTGTTTTTGGTTATTTTTTTTATTTTTGATTATTTGTCATCTTTTAGCATTTTTATTTATTTTTGTATAAGTTATTTAGTTATAGATGCGGGAGTTTTATTTTTCCCTGCACTTACTTTTACTTTAGCATGACGTATAACCGCACCATGCAAGAGGTACCCTTTTTGAAATTCTTCAATTATAACCCCTTCAGGTTTATCTGATTCTACTCGCATCAAAGGTTCATGAAGATAGGGATCAAATTTTTTCCTTTCTGAATCAATCGGTTTTATTTCATATTGATCCAAAATTTCAATTAATTGAGCGTAAATTAATTCTATACCTTTCACAAATTCGGAATCATTATTCGTACTTACATTCTTAAGGGCAAGCTCCAAATTATCAATAATGGGAAGTATCTGTAAAATAATATCTTTGGCTAAAAACTGCTTCATTTCTTCCATCCTTTTCTCTGTCTGCTTGCGATAATTCTCAAAGTTTGCTTGGGTTCGTTTTAATAAATCGATGGTTTCGGCTAAAGGGTCTTTATCTGTTATTGGTTCTTTAACTCCCATCTCCAATTTCACATCTACATTTTCATTCATTATATCATTCACATTTTGAGATTGATTGTCTTCCATATATAAACCCCTCACTTCACGTTGACTTTAAGTTAACAAGGTATGCCTAAAATACACACACTATATAAAGATTGTGGAAAAAATTTAAAAATAAGCCCATATTAACAGTAGTATGAGCCACCGCATCACTATTATCCAAGTGAGGAAAACTCCTACTGAGAATATCAATGAAGAATTACAATGGCTAGGAAATTCTTTAGGATTATTTAATCTGCGCGATAGAGACAGCAGCTGTTTTCGTGTTTTTATAACTCTGGTTAAAGCTGCTAAAGCAGATCATCCCTTGTCATCGGATGAAATTTCTGAACATTTACGATTAACCAGAGGAACAGTAATACATCATCTAACTCGATTGATGGAAGCAGGGATAGTTATCCATGAAAGGGGAGGATATTTACTCAGCGAAACTAACTTACAACGATTGATTTCTACCATGCGTCGGGATATGGAAGGGATGTTTGCAGAATTAGAAATTGTTGCTAAAAATATTGATGAAAAATTGGGATAGAACTCGGGAAGATAATTTTTATTTGGTCCCCACCTCAAACCTATGTCGGCATTGATGACAATAATAACTTCTTAACCCCGAAAACATGAACATTTGAAAGGTAAATTTGCATTGAGTACATTCAATATTTTGGGGTTTGATTTTTATTCACCATTTGGAAGGATTATTTAATATTATATAAATATTGTTGAATAAATCATGAAATTCATTTAGAAATTAATTACCAGATTAAATCAAGTAAAAAATGTCAAAAAAAAGATTATAAAAAATAATAAATATTTATTTAGAAGCTAACTTCCAAATAGTTTTTAATCCCACGATAATTGCACCAGGAACAACAAAGACCACAATATTGCTTAAAGCTTGTCGTAACCATGGACCAACAAAGGGAATTAATCCTAAGTTGACTATTCCCGCCAGCATTAAAGCAATGGCCGCAATCAAGAAAGGCGTTGTTTCCTTGGTGGTAAGATTAAACAATCCCACTAATAAGCCTAACAATACTAATGAAGTTACCAATAATTCCGTAGAAACATATGCTCTAAAAAATCCCGCAACCAAGGATATAATCAATCCAGCAAAAAAAGCATAATGAGCAATCCTGTGCAGCTCTATTCCTTTTGGTTCTCTTTGTCTTATCATGAAACTATCACCTCTACTATAATATTTGTAAGAAACAATTTCAGTATATAAATCATTCGGTCAGGAAGAGAGAAGTGGCGAGAAAATGGGAGTTCGCAAGCTAGAAACTTGACTGTATAGAAAAAAAGCGAAGGGATTTTAAAGAAACAAGACCTAATGACCTTATGAACCAAGACTTCATCCTAGGAAAATGTAAAACTAACGCTGCGTTCTCCGCTAAGTTAAAAAATCCTCATAAATTGAATCTCAACAAAATAAAACAAAAATTCGAAGTTGTGCTAGAAATACCCATACTTTTAGTTATCAAAGAAAAAGGAATAGAAATTATTGTTCATGGTTACGGTGAATTGATGTTTAAGAATTGTAATGATACTGAATTAATGGAGAGGATAGCGAAGAAGGTTTATGTTGTAGGATTGGAAAAATGAGAGTGGCTGGTTGTTTTATGCAGTATAAAGATAAATTTGTTATCCTTCATCGAAAGCCAGAAAAATCACAGGGGGATAAATGAGGCTTACCCGCAGGAAAAGTTCAACACGGAGAAACGGATGGTTCCAATGCAGAGCGTACATAGACACCGGAGCTAGTTACAGTTTATTTCATGCAGATGTAGCTGAAATTTAGGTATATCTCTAGAAGAAGGCCAACTTCATGAGGTAACAGTTAGCGATGGAAACACTTTTAAAGTATTCCTCCATAAGGTGAAAGTATCTTTAGCTGGACAAGAGTTTGAAGCGACAATTGGATTCTCAAAAGGACTTGGTGTTGGCTTCCACATTTTAGGAAGAAAAACCATTTTTGACAGATTTGGGATATACTTTAACGAAAAAGAAAAGTATGTAGAGTTTACACCTTTGCAACTCTTAAAATAAAAACCGCCCCAGACCAGATTTGAATTCACCGAATCCCAGAACCATTCTAAGACCCGCTGGTGACCTGATGGTTAACAGCCATCCGCTCTAACCGGGCTGAGCCACTGGGGCATAAGTTACAATTAAGACGAATTATTTATAAACATTTCTACGACCCATGACAATATGGAAATAAGCAAAGGTATTCAGATAATCGGGCCATCTTTGTGGATAGAATCGGAAAAGATCTTGATAGTTAATGATCTGCATCTGGGATATGAAGAATCATTACATCGTAAAGGCATTCTAGTGCCAAGATTTCAAATTAAAGAAATTATGAGAGAGATGGAAATTATTCTCTCCAAAGTCAAACCAAAGATTATTATCATTAATGGAGATTTGAAGCATGAATTTGGAATGGTTTTACCACAGGAATGGAAAGAGGTACTGCAATTGTTGGATTATCTTCTACTGCATTGTAAAGAGATAATTATCATCCGTGGTAATCATGATCCCATTATCACTCCTATTGCCAAAAAAAGAGGAATTAAAGTAGTTACCGAATATCTAACCGGCAAGGTAATAATAGTTCATGGAGATAAATTAGTAAAAACCAAAGCAAAACAAATCATTATCGGCCATGAGCATCCTGCCATAACTATACGCGAAGGGAGTAAGTGGGAAAAATACAAATGTTTCCTCAAAGGAAAATGGGAAAAAAAAGAATTAATTGTCGTACCTAGTTTCAATCCATTATTGGAGGGAACAGATATTTTGAAAGAAAGATTATTGAGCCCATTTTTAGATAATATTAACTCGTTTGAAGTATTTATTACCAATAAAGGAGAAGTGTTTAAGTTTGGGAAAGTTAAGCATATACTAAAATAGAGGCATCTTTTATACCCTAAAATAGGTAAAGTAAGTAGAATTAACGAACTAGAATTAGAACGATATCTCAATTTTTTCAAACACTCTTCAGAAGATAATCTTCAGCATTCATTGGCAGTTGTATCGACCTTCCCTCGTTGGAGCATAATTTCGGGATATTATGCCATGCATGATTGCATTAAACTTTTTCTGACAAAAATATTCAGATTAAAAATAGAATTGGAAGTGCGCAGTACCACCATTAAAGTTCTTAGAGAAGTACTCCGGGATATAGAGACGATCAAGCTTATGGAAGATGGTTACTAAGAGTTTATTTCCATGGCAAATGATTTAGCAGAAGCTAAGAAAGAACGAGTAAAATCACAATATTACACAGGTTCTGCTTACATGAAACAAGAATATCAAAAACGAGCCATTTCTTTCCAAGAGGAAATAGTTAATCCCTTTCTGCAAAAAATAAATAAAAAATCCCAATCGCAGCACAAGAAATACAACCGCAATTGTATTTCTGTGCAGAAATGAGATATTCTTCTCATTTCTTGCAGAGCTGCGGGGTATTTTTTAATCTTGCTTGGAATCAACATCGTAGTAGAACTACGGGGTATCATACCCAAGCAAGAAATAAATTAGTAGAGGAAAATAATGATTAGCCCTCTCTTTCACTCTGATTGTTTTAAAGTACTTTCCCTCTACGGCATTTTTCTAGGTTCACGGTTTAACCGATCTGAAATAAAACAAAGGACTAAACTTCACAATGTTCTTTTGGATAAAGCATTAGCTTTATTGCTCAGCTCAGGAATAGTAAAAAAAGAGAAGAGATATTTCTCTCTCAATTTTGAGAATGAATATACACAACTGATTATGGAATTGGTTCGCAAACAGTATAAACAAATGCGAGAATTGCCTTTGATGATTTATCATCTGATTATGGATATTGTTGCGGCGATTTCAATCTTTAAAGAAATGGAAGTCTATCTATTTGGTTCCTATGTCAAGTTAATTTATACAAATAAATCCGATATAGATTTGGCAGTAATATATACTCAAAAATTTAATAAAAAAAACCAAATTACTAAAATTGTTTCCAAAATAGAAAAAAATTATAACAAAAAGATAGAAGTCCATTATTTTGAAAAAGAAGTGTTTTATAGAAATAAAAAAGATATTTTAGTCAGAAGTATAATCAAAGATGGAATACGCTTGATTTGAATTTTACATTTAATTTTTTGGGAATAATATATTCGCTATTTCCCCGCTATCTCCTTGCCTTCACATTATATCCTTTCTGTTTCAATTGATGATATTCACAGAAAATAATTCCAAAAACTACTGGCCTATTGCACCGCACACAAATACCCTCTTTCTTTTTCTGAGCATAAGTTTGATGCCTTTCAGAGATTATCCTCTCTTTATTCAAATGATAAAACTTCATAAAACGATTAGGATATTCTTTATGACTTTTGCTAATTTCTACTTTTTCTTTCACCAGCTTTTTAACATTCAAACTTTGTAAACCAACACTCTTAACTTTTCCCCTAATCTTCTCAAAAAAGCGGCGGATCATTTCTGGCATTTGGGACAGTAAAACGTCCCTCTTCCCCCTTGATATATTTTTACTAATTTGTGCTTCTTAGGACAAACATCTCTTTGATACACTAATAAATAATTCTGAAAATCTCCCGAACCTTCTAAATGAGAATAATTATCTACTGAACTGCCTTTCTTTTCAATAGCCAACTTCAATAGCCGTTGCAAAGAATGATGTAATTTGCTAATCTCAGACGAGGACAAAGATTCAATCTTTCTTCGCGGATCTACTCCCGCTATATATAATGCCTCCTGAGCATAAATATTACCCATGCCAGCAATGAATTTTTGATCCATCAAAGTAACTTTGATATTGGCCTTTTTTCTTTTCTGGAATAAAACGCGTAAAACACCTACCATAAATCCTTTAGATAATGGCTCTGGACCAAATGAATCTAATATTTTCTTTAATTTACCTTCGGTATAAAGTCGTACTGAACCAAAACGGCGAATATCATTAAAAGAAAGAGTGGAACCGTCACTGAAAGAAAAACTGGCCACCAAATATTCTTGAGGGGCTTGCTTTTCTAACTTGTCAGCATAATGAAAATGCCCAGTCATTCCTAATCTAAAAACTAGAAATAATTTATGGTCATATAAAGTATCTTCTAAATTAATAATAACTGCTTTTGCCCTTCTCCATACTTTTACTATTTTTAAAGAGACCAACTTGTTGATAGAATGATCGGCAATTCGTTTATCAAAAGTTTTGGCTTGAACTATTTTTTTTCCTAATACTTGCTTTCTAAGTTGCCGTGTGATTGTTTCTACTTCAGGTAGTTCGGGCATAACTTCAAGAAGATAACAAAATATATAAACATTTAGGGAATAACACTGATAGTATGATACACTCCCTAGTTTATATAATAAAGTGTATTGAGGGAATTAAATGAGGGAATTAAATGAAGAACCAGATAATGATGAAGCTAAATTATTAATGTCCTTACGCCGATCTAGAAAAGCATACTTCATTGAATATATCTGCGGGTTTGTATTATTACTTTTATTGACCGCCCTTTATTTTAAAGGTATAGACATACCCCCGGGAGTTAATTATATAGTAAGTGGCATTGCCATCATAGCTATAGCCTCGGCAGAAATATCCCGACAAGTTTTGCGGTATAATATCTATAATACTAAGATTGAGGTAATTAAAGGAGTCATAAAGATTAGTCGCAAGAATATTAATTTTCACCCTCTTGCTTTCGTACCGGATATCACTTTGAAACAAAGTTTACCTCAGAGAATTTTAAATTATGGAACGGTAGATATACCTCTTTCTGGAAGTCATACTGACGCATTTGAGTTAAAGGACATAGACCAGCCCGCAGTGGTCTTGGAACTATTGGAAAAGTTGATTGATACTGCCAGGAAGAAGAAGTGAGAAATTTCACACTCGGTTAAACTAAAATGCCATAAATTACGAACAGATAATGGCATTTTATATATACCAAAAATGAAGATGAAAACTTCATTTTTGTACAAGAATATGATCGATGTCATATTCTTTGTATAAAACTCCCTCTAAACTATTCAAAATTTAGGGAGTTTTAGTATAAATGAGGAAAGTATTAAAAACAAGAAAATATTACCAATCACATGAAGAGGGATGATATCAAAATATTAATTAGTTCTATCTTAATCTCAACAATTGGTGTATTTGGCATAGACTACTTCTCCCATTTACTGTTCTTCAATCCCATGGAAACATTAAGTTATTTCTTTGCCAAAATGACTTTCTATTTTGTTTTTTCTATCCTATTCCTCTCTCTATTTAATTTAAAGAAAAAAGAATTTATCAAAATAATCATCGCCGGAATTGTCGTTTCCTTTATTTGGGGTTCCTACTATAATGTTTTTCCGGCAATATTTGACTATTACCCCTGGGGAATCTCTCTATCCGGATTGAGTTTTCTGGGAATGGGTTTAGTAGGAACGGGACTTGCCTTTGGAACTGTCCACACCCTCGCTTTTATCATAGGATATTATATCTCAAAATACCTCCTCATTTTCTTCAAAAGATGAAAATTGGAATAATACTTTCTGGAAGTTAAACTAATATCCTAATGAATAGAAGTATTCCCCATCACCAAAAGGTTTATTAACCTCTAAAGTTTAGATAGAAATGTTAAAAAAATGAGGTGTTTAGGATGCACGATCAACAATACAAAAGCCCACATCGTTTTCGCTTTTACTTGGTTCTTACTACTTTAGTAGTAGGAGTTATATTATTCTTACTTTTGATGAATGATAGTAATGGTTCTTTGAACATAACTACTTCCGCGGTTAGAGATATAGTTGGTCAGAGAAGCAATGGTGGAAGTGTAGACGCCGCAGTTGGTGAATCAGATTCTACTATCGAAGAAGATTCCACTTCCCTATTTGGGAAAACCGTTCCCGGTAAGGAAGTTGATTTTAAGCTCAGTTTCAACGAAATTCCCATCATGAAAAAAGATGCAAAAATAGATCAAATGGAACTAACTTTTACCGATTTTAACAGGAAAATATCCATTAACAGTGATCAATTAGAGTTAGGCAACTTGGAAAAAGCCAACTTAAAGATAAGTGGTTTTGTAGGTAAACTGAATTTAAATGAAGGGGGCTTATCTTTAAACGGTAATGCTAAGAAAATAGATGTTAATGGGGTTACTTTATCATCAAAAGGGATTGAAATGTCTTTCAGCAATCTTAATTTTGACACCCTAATTATTGACTCCTTTGAAGTTAAGGAAGGAGTATTATTATCCAGTGGGGATGGCACTCTCACTGTTGGAAATAAGTTAAATTATGCTTTAGAACAAGATACAGTAAAACTAGCGTACTTCAATGGAAAATTAGACATTACTACCGAAAATGGTGTTAGCACCAATATGGAAGGAATTGCTAAAGGCATAGATGTTGGCGGTTCATTGCTAAATATGAACCTAAGATAATTCATGGTGGTTTAGTTAATAAAGTCCTTTTTGTATTAATTTTTCTTTTATTGCTTCTCTTCTGTAACCGGCATATTTGTCATCTAACGAGAATTTGGGCGGTTTAGGAAGAAGAGTTTTATTCTTACATTGGGAACATTCTTTAGACATAGTATAAGAATTACAAGAGGTGCATTTATGGATGTGTTCCATCTTTAATCTTGCTTCTCACGAATAAGAGATGCAGTAGAAGATTTATCTATGAAAGCAGTGATTATTTCTTCAACTTTGGAAAAAGTCTTTTCGGCAAGTTTGTAGTCCAAGTCTTCTATAGTGATCTTATATCTCCCGCCACCTAAATAAGTCAGCCGTATGGTAGGAGAAACAGCCTCTATTTTAATTAAAGTATTTTTTATCTTTTCCAAGCCATCAGAATGGTACGTTTCTAACTTAATATCGCCATACAAAAATATTTTAGGAGGTTTAAATTTGTCAATAACTGCCGTAGTTAATTCTTGAATTAAATTTTGATCAAATCCTAATTTGTCCAATTTAACCGATTCGGAGATGATATCTTGAAATAAGAGATAAAGATGAGAATATTCAGAGAAAGTTTTGGTAGTGATCTCATTATACAACTCTTCGTAGGGTTTATTTAATTTCTTGGCCAAATTTTTGACCAAACTTTCCGACTTTAATTCTTGTTTGATTTCATCCAATTTTTCCTGACGTTGATGAGAATTAACCCGACGCAAAGAGAGATCAATATGTCCTTTCTCTTTATCAATTCTAAGAACTTTACAAATAATTTCCCTTCCTTCACTTACATAATCACGCAGGTTGCGGATTCTTCCCGGAGCTATTTCAGAAATGTGCACCATTCCCTGACGGTGGTATTCTAACATTTCTACAAACACAGAATTGGGAAAGATAGTGGTAACTTTACATAGTACTATTTCATCAACTTCTGGTATTCCAGTGCGTTTATAGAGCATTGTGTGAGGAAAGAAGAAGAACTCTTTATAAAAGTTTGGGGAAAGATTTCAGCGGGTAGCATACTTCATAATTTCACGAGGGAAACGTGGCTGAAGAGGTGTGATTATTGCATTGATTTGGTCCACATACTTTTTGGTTTTATCTCTGATAGATTTCTTTGCTCTACCAAAATCAAGAGGGAGCAATGGTTCACCAGTCTTTTCACTGACTTCTTCGAATTCTTCAGATATTTTATTTTCAAGATTTGTTAACCCCGTCCGATTAAAATGATTTAAATCATCTGCTTCATGAAGTAAATCAATCGCCTCTTTCAGTTCCGAATGAGCAGCATAGAAATCACGCACATCCTGAGCTGCCCTAGACGCTTCAGCCATACGCTTTATGGTGGGATTATCAATCGGGAACGCCAACCGACGCTGATGAATAAATAAAGTATAAGGAAGACTATAATTATGACGAGAACCTAAAAATAATTGTGGTTGAACTGCCATCCTGTACGCTTTACTTTTATAACCTCCATAATCTTCCAACCTCAACTCCCAGGCGGGACTAACTGGCTCATTTTTCAGCAAAGCTTCAGCGATAAGTGCAGCCTGTTCCATACACCAGTCTTGTCCTTTTTCAGCGTAAAGTTCATGAACACCTAAATCAACCGCCCCGCATAATTTCACTTCTTTAATTACATATTTAGGAGAAACTTTTGGAGAAATATCTGAGATGCTTCGAGAACGATCTCTCCTCATTGAAGCAACAACCCGATCACAAGAAACAACCAGTTGAAGCCACTCTTTGCCAGCATCGTGGTCCAGCAACACATCAATAGTTCTAGGAGTAGGATAATGAAAATCATTTGGAGTTGCTGATTTTACCGTGTAAGCTGACAAAGTATCCAAATAAGATTTTAAACCTGGCCGTATCAAAGGAAATATCGAATCTGCCACTGCGTTTTGTCTTTTCTCATAACATATCCCAGAAGTATTAATTAAAGTTACTGCGTCATAAAATTTTTGATCTTCGATGGGAATAGGCGGGCTAAACATCGCCGTTACAACTTCTTTTTGAATATTTATTTTTGATCGATGAACCATATATTTGTTAAAAACGTGGAAGGTTTATTAATTTAACTCCTTTAAAAGAGTTAATTAGGGACTTAGTAAGCGAATTAATTATTAGGACAAAGTTTTTATACTAGTTGCTCTTTTCTTTTGCTAAGGTGATCAAATGAAATCAGCAACAGAAAAAGAACGTGA
>Ga0209542_10014990_pt1 | contig 13094 bp, 13 predicted proteins | sample RifCSPhighO2_01_FD_184028 | JGI IMG/M metagenome (GOLD analysis project Ga0209542, IMG submission 184028) | Soil microbial communities from Rifle, Colorado - Rifle CSP2_plank highO2_0.1 (SPAdes) (version 2) | ecosystem: Environmental > Terrestrial > Deep subsurface > Rock core/Sediment ... | reverse complement strand
GAGATAAGACATTAGTGGATATACCAGCCCCATTCTGATAAGTAAGCTCCCCTGAATTTTTGGGAACTGAGTTATATTTAAGGCAGCTCTTTCTTGAAATGTACCATATAACCTTGCATTATCTGGGTTGATACAACCAGTAAAGTACTCTTTACATCTTCCAACTAATAATTTTTTTGGAGTTGGGTCCTGTATACTCTTGCTATTCTCAATCTTTTCTTCAAGGTCTTCTGCCATTTTTATTTCCTCCTTTTTAGGTCAAATATTGGCTTTTATTATCATTTAGTAGTAATACCAACTATTTAAATATTACCTTCCTAAAGGGGGGAGAGGGTTAGTCCCCCCTAAAGGGGGAAAGTTTTAAATACTAGAGGTGTTTATTAGTATAATATGGACACAGAACCGCTTAAAAAGCTCGGATTAACAGATGGAGAAATTAAAGTATACCTGTCTCTAATTCGCTTAGGGGAGACTACCTCTGGACCTCTTGTTGATGAATCCGGTGTCTCAGTATCTAAAGTCTATTCTATTCTTGATCGGCTTGCCAAAAAGGGACTTGCCAGTCATATTGTCAAACGAAAAACCAAGTATTTCAAAGCTGCTGACCCTAACCGGCTTATCGTTTATATTCAAGAAAAAGAAGCTGAGCTTAAAGAACAAGAAAATAAAATCAAAGAAATGGTTCCTTTATTACAAATTGAGGGAGAAACTGCAATTACAGCGGAAACCGCTCAAGTTTATGAAGGAATGAGAGGATTACAAACGGCAAGAGAGAGGACGCTTAAGATTATGAAGGAAGGTGATGAAATGTGGATTATTGGCATTGCCAGAACACCTTACGAGGGAACAATGACACCATACTTCAGGGATTATCATAAACGACGTTATACCAAAAAAATCAGATGCAGATACATTTACAACGAATATGCACGCAAACCATATGGAGAAACATCCACAAAATATCCTTTAAGTGAAGTAAGATATATGCCAGAGGGATTAATTACTCATGCTTGGATGGAAATCTACGCTGATACTGTAACTATTGGAATTAATAAAGGAAAATCTTTTTCAGTTGTCATTCAAAATCAGGAAGTTGCAAATTCTTTCAAAATTTATGCACAACTTTTATGGAGTATGACAAAGCCATAAACGACGACCCCCGAATTCTTTAATTCTAAGAGCCTTCGGCTTTGATGAGACAGAAATTGCCCTTTGATAGTTATTCTCGATTTATCACTTCGCTAATAAGATGGAACGGACTTCAAATTTACTTCTCCGCTCCTCGAACTGCGGAACTGCGGTGCTCGACCCTACATCCAGACCTCGCCATCTCTGAAAAAACTTTCGTTTTTTCGAGGGCTCGGTCGGGTAGGGGTATATAACATCGTTAGTTTCAATCGCTACGGGGCAAATTTATTCCTCTAGAAATGCGCAAAGAACTACATCTGGTTTCTTAATTCCCCGAAAATATTTACAAATAGAAATATTCTTAACGGCACACTTATGTTTATTCGAACCTTCAGATTCGTTCCAAGGACACTTTCCTTGTTCCCAGCGGATATCTTCTTTTTTAGAGGTTAATTCAATATCCATATTTGCGCCTTTTATCTCTTTCATAAGAAGTTAATTTGTTATTCCATATATAAAATTTGTCCCTCCGCGACTCCTCCGTTCCTCAGCCTGCGGGCTTGCGGTACTCGGTCGTTCCATCTCTCAGCCTCGCACCTCTGACCTCTTTTCCAGTCGGTCGAGGCTCAGCTGGAGGGAACGAGAAACTAACATCGTTATGTTCAATAAGCGGGCGGGCTAAAAATACTCTCGCAACAAGTTGCTCGAAAAATTGATAGAAAACCGAAAGATTTATCTCCACTCTAAAATTATAGGGGTATTTTCTGGAAGAGCTTTAATATAAGCGAGAATTGCTTCATTTTTTTGATGAGTTTCTGGATGCTTAAAATTTCCCATTTCTCCTGCCATTGCATATACCATCTCTTCTCCGTATGGATTTTCTCTTGTCTCTTGTAGACCTTCATCCCTATATATTCCAACTTTTACTTCTGGAGGTAATGGATGAACTGGAACCTTATCTTTTAGAACATCAAAGAACTCAGAATCTCTTCCGAATTCCAATCTTTCATAACCAAGTACGATACCACCTATACCATCTAAAGATCGTACAGGCATAATTGTTAAATCTAGTCCCATTTTAATCTCCTTGTAAGTAGAATAACTAACTACTATATAAATCTTTCTGTTTATTTACCACCTCTAAGGAACTACACTATTAACGCCCGCCCGCTTACTCTTCGTCGGGCTACGCCCTCCTCGTCTCGGTCTCCCTCATTATCTCGCTTCGCTCGATATGGGTCGACCTCGAGAACATAACCCAGTTATACGCAATTCAAAAAATATTTTTCTTGAGGTAAAATGAAGATAGGCTTTCAAAATATGGATAAATTTGATTTTTTCTTTATTTAAAAAGGGGGATAATACTGTGTTTTCTCCACTTCGTTCCGAAAACCTTTTTAATAGGGGCAAACTATTAGTTCATATATGACAAACAACATGAAGCTGATTAAAACTTTCCAAGACATTTCCAAGAATGATATAAAAATCGCTGGCGGAAAAGGTGCGTCTTTAGGTGAGATGACTCAATCTAAAATTCCTGTTCCGCCCGGCTTTGTAATTCTTTCTAATGCTTTTGATAAATTTTTAGAGGCAAACAATTTGGAAGCAGATATAGACGCTATTTTGCATAATGTAGACCATACGAAAATTCATACTGTTGAAAATGCTTCTGAAAAAATAAGAGCATTAATTTTAAGTGCCAAAATTCCAGAAAATATAGCAAACGAAATTCTACATTTTTTTCAAGAATTAAAATCCGATTTTGTAGCTGTTCGTTCTAGTGCAACGGCAGAAGACAGTTCTTTTGCGGCATGGGCGGGTCAGTTAGAAAGTTATCTGAATACCACTAAAAAAGATTTACTTGAAAATGTAAAAAAATGTTGGGCTTCTCTCTTTTTGCCAAGAGCAATAATTTACAGATTTGAAAAAAATCTCCATAAACATCCGATTTCTGTTGCTGTCGTTGTTCAGAAAATGATTCAGAGTGAAGTTGCAGGTATCTCTTTCTCAGTACATCCCATAACACAAGACAAAAACCAGATATTAATTGAAGCAGGGATTGGTTTAGGTGAATCAGTTGTTTCCGGACAAATCACACCAGACAGTTATGTAATAGAAAAGAAGAACTGGAAAATTATTGATAAGAATATTGCCAAGCAAACTAAAGCATTAAAAAAATCTGGTGAAAAAAACATTTGGAAAACCATTGATTCCAATAAGCAAAAACTGATTGACTTGCAAATAATAGAATTGGCAAAACTTACGCTTCGGATTGAAAAACATTATAATTTCCCGGTTGACATTGAGTGGGCTTTAGAAAATGGCAATTTCCATATTGTCCAGAGTAGACCAATAACTACCATCAGCGAAACCACGATAGTAAGAAATGAACTTGATTTTGTTCTTAGCAAAGATTGGATTTTTCTTGTAGGCAGACCTTATACTTTATTTGGTGCTTCCTTGTATCAGCGTTGGTTTGATCCACCACAGATACAAGAATTATTTGGTGAATCAATTCTTGATAATCTCTATATTGAAGAACATCCAAGTGTTGTCAGAAGATATGTTATTAAAAACCAGCTTGAAGCATTCAAAAAAGCGATTGAAAAAATAGTAAAAAATGACAAGAAAAAATGCGAAGAAATTTTAAAAAGAGGACTAGCTTTAAGTGATAAAGCAAAAGAACATCTCAAGAAAAATCCATTTTCTGACCTAAAATCTGCGGTGGACTTTCTCGTGGAACTTACACTTCATGCAACAGTATTCTCGTATTTTTCATATCCAATACTTACAGAAATAAAAGACGAAAAATTATTGCCGATTGCTGAAAAATTAAGAGGCATTTCTTATTATCCTGATATTGTTCAAGAAATCATCAATCCATTGGCAAAAAAAGAAGCTGGAGAAAACTTTAACTTTCTAACTGTTACTGAAATATTGTCTAAAGATCTAACACAAGCAAAAACAAGAAAAAAAGAAAGCCAGACAAAGCGTTTTGTCTATGCGAAAATCAACAATAAAGAACACATACTTTACGTTGATGATGTCTTTGAGCTAATTAAAAAATTAGACCACATTCAGGTTAGCGATAGCGTGAGAGGACAAACCGCATATCCCGGAAAAGTAGTAGGAACTGTTAAACTTGTCCTTAGCTCCACTGATCTTAATGTTAATTTCAAAGATGGCGATATTTTGGTTGCAGTAACCACAAATCCAACATTAATGCCATTGATTCGCAAGTCGTCAGCGATTGTTAGCGATGAGGGTGGAGTCACTTGCCATGCCGCAATTGTAAGCAGAGAACTGAAAAAACCATGCGTTATTGGAACAAAGTTTGCCACCCATATTTTTCAGAATGAGGATATAATTGAGGTTGATGCAACCAATGGAGTTGTAAGATTAGTTGAAAGAAAAAAACAATAATGAATTTGAAAAATGAAATTCACCCCTAACCCCTCTTTCATTTTTCAAAACGGAAAAAATCAAATTTATAAGAATTTAGGAAAGCCTATCATAATGAGTAAGAACGAAAAATATTCTTTGAACTCACTCCGCTACGCTCCGTGCCACGCTGCGCTCTCCTCCCTTCAGTCGTCGGGGCGTATAACTCAGTTATGTTCAATATTACTCGCCGTGCCGAGCCTCTAAGAAAAATTTAACCACACATGCGATACGTGTACCAATATCCATCTTTTCCTAACATTCGTCTTCCGAAGAATTTTGGTTGTGATCTACCCTCATAAACAAAAACTATATCTCCTTTTTGATTCGTAAAATTTCTCTCAATAATAGTTATATTTGTTAGATTAAACCTTGATAAATCTTCGAACTTTAATCTAGCTAAATATATATTCTTTGCATCTCCAACACTATTTACCTGACCAGCGTAATCATTGGTTCTCATCCACCCTTCAGTACAAGAATAAGTCTTTACCCCACTTGATTTAAAAGTTAATTTTGAACACCCTACAAGAAATATAATCATGATTAATACGCCAACAAAGAGTGCTTTCTTCATGATTAAACCAATGTTTACGAACATATATAAATCTTTCTTTAACTTCAAATAGAATCGGCTCGGCACGGCTCCATCATACTTTCTCGAGCCTTCTGCTCTCGAATCTTGCAACTCTGAAAACCCAAACTCGGGCTCACTATCGTGCGCCGAGGGGTCTTTCGAGGCTCAGTCGCATAACATCGTTATGTTCAATTTTTGCGTTGCCTCTTCGACGATAAAGTCGAATATAATCCTGCTTCGCTTAACGGGACTGCCGTAACGAACTAAAACGACGAGGGGGGAATTCCGTGACGAACAACCGCCGGACAATCGAACGCAAGATTTATATAGGAAAAGGGCTGCGGACAAGGATATAATGAGTGACCTCATGGCTGTTTCGCGCTCGCACATAAGCATTCTCGCAATCCTCTCTGTTCTCTCTCTTTTACTGTCAGGCTGTTCTGGCCAGAATTCCCTGTTCGGTAACAGGGCAGCAAGAGGGGATGTCTCAGGCACTGTGTATCACTCAGGAAACCAAGGCCTTGTGATGAGATTCATCGAAGGAAGCCCTCCAGTATCGTTATACCAGACAGATCCTCTGGATGTGGTTGTGGAATATTCCAATAAAGGCGCGACAAATATCGAGAGCGCTTACATGTACATCAGCGGGTATGACAAGCAATACATCACTTTCCTTAATGACTGGACAACTTTCAGGTCTGACGGAAAGAGCGAATTCAATCCTAGAGGGGAGATTGTGGATACGTTCACTTTCCATGATGACGCGGTCAATACCCCTTTCGGAACAGACAAGTATACCCCTCAGTTTATAGTCAGTGCCTGCTACAAGTACAAGACTGAAGCTTCTGCCACGATATGCATAGATCCTGACCCATATAATATCCAGCCGAAGATCAAGGCCTGTAAAGTGCAATCAACCTCAATGAGCACTCAAGGCGCGCCAGTGGCAGTAACTGGTGTTGATGAAGTCATCTCAAGGAACAGGGTTCAGTTCACAATAACTGTCAGCAATGTCGGCGGTGGAGACTTGATAAGCAATACTGCAGCCATAGAGAACTGCCATTCATTGCTTCAGACTGTAGATATGAACAGGCTTGACATCAGGGCTTCATTCTCTGACAAGCCATTGATATGCCGCCCCTCGCCCGTGAGATTGACAGGCAGCTCAGGGATTGTGGTATGTACTTATGAAGGAGATCTCGGAAAAGATGCCTATCAGACAGCGCTCAATATAGAGCTATACTACGGCTACCGCTCCAGCATAAACACTAAGACAGACATCTATCGCCTGCCAGGCCAGGAATAAGGTTCAGAAAGGATTATGCGTGAAGAGCTTTGTCCGAAATCGTTATTTTTATCTCTTCAAGAGCTTCTGCAAACAAAACATTTATATGTAGGCATATCCCTCTTGCCCGAAGAGGTGTGATATGGATAAGCTCTCAATAATTTCGCTCAGTGTTCTTTTGATAGCTATAGTTGCTGCAGGCTGTGATTCGTCAGGAAATACGCAGAATGGCGGCCCAGGATCCCCTTATATAGGTGGAACGTACGGCATGATCGCTAATTTTGAGAGCTTCGGAGTCCTAGAGAACAATATCCCGACGATATTTGAGGGAGAGACTTTCCCTGTTGAAGTCACATTGAAGAATAAGGGGGAAGAGCCCATAGAGGCAGGCACTGCCCAGATTAATATTGTCGGGATAGCCGCGACAGACTACACAGGCATCGACTTGGAGAAGACAAACATCAATATTCTCGAGAAAGTGTCGGACATAAACCCTACTGGCGGTGAAGAGACTGTTGATTTCGGAGACGCGCAATACGCTCATGATATCAAGACTTCATTCTATGACGCGAAGATATTCGCACAGTACCAGTATCCTTACGCTACGCATGTTACAGTCCCTCAAGTCTGCTTCAAGGAAGACACGCAAGACACAACTATTTGCACTGCTGAAGAGAAGAAGACTAGCTATTCTTCAGGCGCCCCAATAGCAGTGACAAATGTTGAAGAGAAACGAGCAGGTGCAGGAATCATCGCTCTAGAATACACTGTCGACAATATAGGCGGTGGAGAAGTTGCCGCTCCTGACAAGGATTTCGACGTGAGATACGGCACAATAGCCTTCTCGCTTGACGAAAGCGCCAATCCCGGAGATTGGGAATGCAAGATGGGCGGTCAGGAGAATGGTGGAAGGCTCACTGACAATAAAGGAGTGATCAGGTGCAAGCTCCTCCAGCCGATGGAAGAGAACACCCTTTATACTAAACAGATAGACATGACTATAAGCTATAAGTACCGCAATCTGATACAGCAGGATATAAGGATAAAGAACAAGGAAGAGTGATTCTATCTTATTTATTTTTATTGATTTTATTCGCAGATCAGGTAGATCTATAGAAAAACTGAGATTCTTAGAAATATGATTCATAGCAAAAGGGGTTATGATATGCTTTTTACACCCAGATTTTCCTCTCCCCCGACAGAGTCAGGGAGAGGAAAATCTGAACTGAAGCGGCCTAGCCCCCGCAATAGCTAATAATAAACTTAGGTCTAACTCTAATCCATACAAGATTTAGAAGGCTTCGCTTATTTCTTCATCCCTGCAAGGACTACCTTGCTGAGGAACGCCTCTAACTGAACAAACTCATCGCTCCCTTCTGAAAGCCTGAACTCTGCCTCTCCGCAATCAGCGACTAATTGCATCCTTATCCTTCCGTCAATTTCAAGAGTCAATAATTCTTTCTGGATCTGTTTTATCAGATCAAGCCCGCTAAGGCCGTACCTGAGCATGACGTCAAGCATGACATTCCTCGCCTCTATGAACTTGTTCTGGAGCGCTAAGTCAAGGAATTTGCGCACCTCTTTAGGCTTTGCTACTGAAGCCATCGAAAACACGAGCTCTTCAGTTATATTATCAGAAAGGGCTGCGCAGCTCTGCAGGACATTCTCCATCCTGCGGCAATCTCCTCCCGAGATCTCAGCAAGCGCCTCTTTCGCTTCCTCATTGATAGTGAGCTTCTGATCATGCGCGATTGATGTTATGATTGTTATGAGATTCTTCTTGTCCAGCGGCCTGAAGCGGAATATCGCGCACCTACTCTGAATCGGATCGATGATCTTCGAGGAATAATTCGCTGAGAGTATGAACCTGCAGGTCTGGGTATAATTCTCCATTGTGCGGCGCAGTGCCTGCTGCGCTTCTTTGGTGAGTGCATCACACTCATCGAGATAGATTATCTTGAAAGGGACGTCCCCTATCGCTTTCGTGCGCGCGAAATCCTTGACCTTGTGCCTTACGATATCTATCCCTCTCTCATCTGAAGCGTTGAGCTCAAGGACGTTCTCATGCCAATGCTCTCCGAACAATTGCCTTGCGATGACCAATGACAGGCTGGTCTTCCCAGTGCCTGCAGGGCCTGCGAACAATAGATGGGGGAGATTCTTGCTCTTGACAAGCGCTGAGACCTTATGCACTACCTCTTCCTGCCCTTTCACGTCGGAGAAATCTTTAGGTCGGTAGCGTTCTGTCCAGATCGAGCTTGTCCCCAGCATAGAAAAGTCTCAGCTAGTGGTGGTATAAAAAGTTATCCGCAGTGAGCTCTGCCCTGAATCTTTAAATGAAGACTTTTTTGACGTTGCTTAAATAATCAGACTTCGAGCAGGATTGAAGCAAAAACGCTTATAAGCAACGTCAAAAAAGAATGATTCGGGACAGAGCTCACAAATGCAAAAGAGAATTACAAGAAGACATAATTAATAAAAAGAATCAGATAAAAAATAAATGATAAAGAATCTCACATTATGTCTTCTTCGGCAATGACCATGAAATCGCCTACAGCGATCACTGCTGAGAACGGCACAAGGATATTGCTTTCCTTGTCTTTCTCAAGCTCAAGCTTCTGAGTGTAAGGGGTAGGGTTGACAAGGACGAGGTGTATGAGCTCCCCGCTCTTCGCTTCAAAGACAATATCTCCTACCTCTCCGAACCTCTTGCCGCTCTTGCTGATGATTGTCTTTCCTAGAATCTCATGCGCAAAACGTTTTTCTTCTTCAGCCACAGGTCTCCCTCTTCGGTAACGCATTATTCTTCGTCGTTGCCAGTGTATTGAGCGAGAGCGAATTACTATATAAATGTTTCGGATGCGTGGCGATGCCTGGAATCTACGAAAGAATGCTTTATTGACGTCACGCTATAGCCAGGCAATGATTGTTAAGTGTACAGATTAAGAAAACAGCGACAAAAAAAGTAGGGATTCCGGACAGAGCCGCCAGCCCTCCAGCAGCCCAAAAGACCGATATTACCCATTTCTGCGCCCTTAACCACCATAATATTTAAATAACCTCAAAGCTATGCCAATCCTATGACTCCTGAAGAGAAGGCAGAGCTGATTACCCGCAATAGCGCTGAAGTCATAGGCAATGAGCGCATTCTATCCCTGATCGGGGGCAAGAAGCCGGTTGTCTATTGCGGGTATGAGACTTCAGGAGAGGTCCATCTGGGTCATTTAGTGACTATTACAAAGCTTCTGGACCTTCAGAAAGCCGGCTGTGAAGTGATTGTGCTGTTCGCTGACTGGCATACCTGGCTTAACCGTAAAGGGGATTGGGACTTCATCCATGAGCAGACAAAGCATTGGGAGAAAGCGTTCAAGGCAGCAGGCTTGGAGAAAGCGAGATACGTTCTTGGATCAACATTCCAACGCACCCCTGGATATATGGATGACGTCATGGCTCTCGCTTTAGCCACAACAATGAATCGCGCGTTGAGAAGCATGCAGGAAGTCGCCCGAGATATAGAGCACGCGCATGTCTCCCAGGTTCTTTACCCTTTGATGCAGATCGCTGACATGAAGCATCTCAAGGTTGACATGGCAACCGCAGGACTGGAGCAGAGGAAGATCCACATGCTCGGTCAGGAAAGCCTTTCCGCGATCAATTATCCTGCACCGGTATTCATTCACACCCCTTTGATCCCTTCATTGAAAGGGCCTGAGACCAAAATGAGCTCTTCAGTCCCTGAATCACTGATCTCTGTGAGAGACAGTGCTGAAGACATCAAGAAGAAGATGAACAAGGCCTACTGCCCTGAAGGCATCACTGAGAATAATCCTATAATACTTATGGCAGAGCTGCTGATATTTCCAAGAATGAAGACTTTCGTTATTGATAGGCCGGAGAAATTCGGGGGTAAAGTGCGGTTTGATAACATCGCAGAGCTGAAAACCGCTTATGAGAGCAAGAGATTGTTCCCTCTTGACCTGAAGAATGCTGTGGCTGAAGAGATGATAAAGATCCTTGAGCCGATAAGGAAGGCTTTCCAGAAATAGTCGCGTTTTGAATCGGTTTAATCACAAAGGGGTGGATGTTTGAATCTTAAACTATTCCAGAAACAATTGCGCTCCAGAAAGATCAGCTTCGCGTTCCTGTTCGGTTTCGGAGATCCTTTACCTTCGAATTATACCTATCTTTCAGGATTCTCAGGCCATGGAATCCTTGTTGTTCCATCAAATTCTTCTCCGTTCCTCGCTGTTCCTCTCATGGAAGCAGAGAAAGCGCGTGAATGTATGAAAAATACTGGAATAAATTGCAAAGTCATTCCTGCGAAGAACAAGCTTATGGATGAAGTGCGGAAAAGAGTGCGCGGAAGAATCATCGGCATAGATAAGGGAGCATTGACTCTTGACCTTTTTGAGCGCGCGAAGAAGATATTCAAGAAAGCAAGATTTGAAGATATCGGAGTCGATATCTACAGGCTGCGCAGCGTAAAGAATAATGAAGAGAAGAAGGATATCGCGCGAGCATGCGCGATAAGCGATGATATCTTAAGATTATGCATCAAAAGATTCATGAATTTCAGGACAGAGAAAGATGTCGCTGATTTTCTCGAGGGAGAGACGCGGAAAAGAGGGTGCTCGCTTTCTTTTCCGACAATCATCGCTTCTGGTAGCGGAGCTAGCCAGCCGCATTATTCTCCTAAAGATATCAGATTGCGCAAAGGTTTCTGCATTATTGATTTTGGAGTCAGGTTCAACGGTTATTGCTCAGACACTACGCGCACAGTTTTCATAGGCAATCCAACAACAAAAGAGCAAGAGCTTTATGCTAAAGTCCTTGCGGCGCAGGAAGAATCGATAAAATCCTGCGCGCCAGGAAAGAAATGTTCTGAAATAATGAGTATCTGCACAGAAAAACTAGGATATCTTAAGAAATATTTCATCCATGGCCTAGGGCATGGGGTTGGCACTGAGATCCATGAGTTTCCCTCTCTTAATACAGGCTCTAGTGACACTCTCCAGGAAGGAATGGTGTTCACAATCGAGCCAGGCATCTACTTCTCAGGAAAGACAGGCATACGCATAGAAGATACCCTTTTTATGGGTAAAACCCCCGAAATACTGACGAAAATTCCGAAAGATTTATTAACTATCGAGAAAACCAGAGCATAAGGAAATAATCAACAACCAAAAAAGGTGATTGAATGGGTAAGAAAATAGCGAAGGTTGGGATAAAGAGAGAAAAAGGATACCTGTATTTCGTGGACAAGAGCGGAAATGTCGCTCGCTGCAAGATGGTCCGCGGAAGAAAGAGCGGAAAGCAAAAGCAGGAAGTGCTCGCGAAGACAGGAATCAAGCGCGAAGAAGGCTATCTCTACTTCATTGACAAAGAAGGCGATGTGTCAATGACCAAGATGGCACGCAAGTAAACTTTCAATATTATTTTATTTTTTTATTTGTTCTAAAAGTTTATATTGATTTTAAATAAGGGCAGTCATATACGGTTTTTCTAAGAAATGCCGGTAGATATCCCCAGAACTCTTGAAAATTTAGCGTCTCACATCTTGAAAAGGAACTTGCCATTCTTCTGCACGAGCTTGCCGTCAAAGAATAACTGCCCGCCATCGCGCAATTCCTTGATCATGTCCCAATGCACCGCTGAATTGTTCTCTCCGCCAGTCTCCTTGTACGCTTTGCCCAATGCGAGATGCACTGTGCCGCCGATCTTCTCATCGAAAAGGATATTCTTTATGAATTTCTTTATGCCGTAATTGACTCCGACTCCGAACTCTCCGACAAATCTCGATCCTGCGTCAGTGTCAAGCATCTGGTTCAGGAATTCCTGGTTCTTGACTGCTGTTGCCTTAACGACTTTGCCGTTCCTGAATTCCAGCCTAACGCCATCCACCTCTCTTCCATTATAGATGGCTGGATAGGTGAAAGTTATGAATCCATTGATTGAGTTCTTGACAGGCTCTGTGAACACTTCGCCGTCAGGCATGTTCCTTTTGCCGCAGCATTTCACGGCTTTCTTCCCCTTGATGCTGAACCTGATGTCAGTGTCTTTGTGGAGTATGCGCACATCATTGGTCTTATCCATGAGTTTCTGCAGTGTCTTCTGGCGGCGCTCTTCTATGAACCAATCCTGAAGGCATGCTCCGTACACGAAATCCTCGAATTCCTCAAGGCTCATGTCAGCTTCCTGCGCGAGAGCATTGGTAGGATATTCGCAGATGACCCAGTTGTCAGAGCCTACGACAATATCTGAGATCTTCTTAGTTGTCCGCTGGCGCAATGAGAGCTTTTTAGGATCAATGTTTGAGAACTCTCTGGTGTTGTATTCTGTGCCAATTGAGATCCATGCGTCAGTGTTCTTGGCCTCGAATTCTGTGATCTTCGGGAAAGTCTTGAGCTGCTCATCAGTCGCTAGTTTATAGAAAGAGTACCCGAATCCTGGAAGGTCCGCGTGCGCTCTAGGAAACGCCCCTTTCTTCACGATACGCTTATACACTTCAAGCGCAAGCTCTTTTGCCTCGAACCCGAAACTTAGCTGCACAACATCCCCTTTCTTTATCTTGACGCAATAGTCTGTAAGCATAGCTGCGAACTTTGCGTGCCTAGAATCAACCATTGGCTTACTGAATGAGAAGTGCTATTTAAAGATTGTTAT
>Ga0209542_10014989_pt1 | contig 13094 bp, 12 predicted proteins | sample RifCSPhighO2_01_FD_184028 | JGI IMG/M metagenome (GOLD analysis project Ga0209542, IMG submission 184028) | Soil microbial communities from Rifle, Colorado - Rifle CSP2_plank highO2_0.1 (SPAdes) (version 2) | ecosystem: Environmental > Terrestrial > Deep subsurface > Rock core/Sediment ... | reverse complement strand
CGCCGCTTTCCGCTTGATGTAGCGGACTATTTGCGTTCAAAAGACGTCGTTCTGAATGTAAGAACTCCGTTTATGCCTGAGCGTGCAATAAAGTCGGCCGATGAGATACAAAATATAACAAACGCACTCAAGACGACTTGCGAGGCATTTAAGCTTATCGAAAACATTTTGCATGATACGCAAATTTACGGCAATAGTCTTTTGTATCGAAAAGAAATTCTCACTAGCGAATTCATAAAAAGTGAAGTGGGATTATTCTTGTACAAAAATGGGATGGATGATCCGGAGGGGATGATAATTTCTTCCGGAGCGCAGGCGGCCATGCCGCATCACAAGGGCGCTGGACCTATTCGGCCGAATGAGACCATCGTCTGCGATCTGTTCCCTCGCAGCCGCGAGAGCGGCTACTTTGCGGACATGACCCGCACTTATGTGAAAGGAACGCCTTCGCCATATGCCGCAAAAATGTACGAAGCAGTCAAGACTGCCCAAGATCAAGCTTTCGAACTAATCAGACCAGGCGTCCCCGCGAAATACGTCCACAACGCAGCTGCCAAGGTAATCAAAGAAGCAGGCTTTGATGTGGGCGAAAAGGGATTTATTCATAGTCTTGGGCACGGGCTTGGAATTGATATTCACGAACTGCCAAGCATTAGCTCAAACTCTGGGGATGTTTTAGAGGTCGGAAATGTAATCACAATTGAACCCGGGCTTTATTATCCCGAATTCGGCGGCGTCCGCCTCGAAGATGTGGTAGTCGTAAATGCCGAAGGATATCAGCTATTGACGCCATCTGATAAGCGTTTTCTTATATAAAAATGCATGCTATGCTATTTCCGCAACGAATGAGTTGCGCACAGAGGAGAATTTCGTGGAAAAAGTGCATTTTCGCATCAAGCGTTTGAAAAAGTCCAAGACTAAGGGAAAACACTGCGACTATTGCGGCAATCAGCCGCGGCAAGTGGCAATCGCAAAAAAGGGCAAGCTGAAGGTGAAGTCCCTTCTTTGCGAGTCCCCAGCGTGCATGGCGACCGGCAAAGCCAATGTATTGCGGCGCGTGGACGCCTAAACAAAGCGGCGGAGGCCAGGAACCTCCGCCGATCGCTTTCATATCAGGAAAGATTTGATACAGTCCTTTTACCACGTTGCGTGGTCAACTATAGGGGGTCTTTTTTATGGACCGGGAGCACCGCGGTCGGAAGAACGCGAGGCTACTAAACGCGAGCGCAGTATCAAGCAGTTGCGTGATGTGGCACGCCTCGCCATTCGCGAAGGACGGGATCACGTGGCCGTAGAGGCAATCCTCGTCATCGCGCACCTTCAGGAAAAAAGGGACGAGAAGTAGTAGATTTGCTTCATGCGGGTCTCGAACACGGCGGGGAACCTGAAGGTGCCTCGCCGAACCATTTCTACTTTTTCTTCGATTTTTAGCGAGGTGGGTATGTATCTACGAGGGGGTTCGGAGCGTGACGACGCGAGACTTCAGCGATTGACCAGCAGGTCAAATCGCGTACCCGAGTAGACATCTATTCGCGAGCGCCCATTTGACAGGTGAACCATAGTTCACTTATGATGGGTAAATGTATAAAGACTACAAAGAGAAGATAATTTCATTTTATGAGAGAAATGGGCGACTACCGGGATACAAAGAAATAATGACACTCACCGGATTCCGCTCCAAAAATGCAGTTTTCAAATTAATTCAAAAACTCACTCAAGACGGAACAATTGCTAAAGATAATTCAGGCAAAATGATTCCGCGCGGGATTCGAGGCGGCGTGCGTTTACTAGGTCTGATTGAGGCCGGCTTTCCAAGTCCAGCAGAGGAAGAATTGCTCGACGTAATGAGTCTAGACGAGTATTTAACGCCGAATAAAGAATCTTGCTACATTTTGAAAGTGAAGGGCGATTCGATGATAGACGCCGGAATACATCCGGGAGATATGGTCATTGCAGAGCGCCGTGCCACATATAAGACCGGACAAATCGTCATTGCGAGCATAGACAACGAGCACACGATGAAATACCTAAAAAAGAAGAACGGCAAATATTTCCTCGAGCCGGCGAATAAGAAATACAAACCAATTTATCCCGGTGAAAGTTTTAGAGTAGAAGCGGTTGTAACTGCGGTCATCCGCAAGTACTAGCTATGTGGGGTGTCTCTTCTTCGTTTCCTCGCGCAATTCTCCATATCGACGGCGATTCTTTCTTCGCCTCGTGCGAGGTGGCGAGAAATCCTGCTCTAAGAGGGAAGCCAGTAGTAACAGGCCGCGAACGCGGCATCGCTTCCTCAATGACCTATGAGGCCAAACGCATGGGCGTGAAGCGCGGAATGATGCTTTCAGAAATCAAAAAAGTTTGCCCGGATGTTGTGATACTGCCGTCGGATTATGAGACATATGGTTTATTCTCAAAACGAATGTACGAAATTGTGGGCCGATACACGCCTTCAGTAGAGGAATACAGCATCGACGAATGCTTCGCGGATTTGACTGGCATGCGCAGAGTAAATCGCATGGGATATCCAGAAACGGCGGCCGCCATAAAAAATGACCTGGAAAGGGAATTGGGAATGACTTTTTCCATCGGGCTCTCGACGACAAAAGTACTTGCAAAGATCGGCTCTAAATGGAAAAAGCCTGATGGACTTACTATCATTCCGCTTTCTGATGCGCGGCAATTTCTGGAGAAAACTCTCGTAGAAAAGATTTGGGGAATAGGTCCCAACACTACCGCTTACCTGAATAAATATGGCATCAAAACAGCATGGGAATTTTCTAAAAAAGAGGAGGGCTGGGTGAGAGAGAAATTATCGAAGCCCTTCTTCGAAATTTGGAAGGAATTAAACGGAGAAGTCGTGAATGAACTGAATGTCGAAGGCAGGCGCACTTATCAATCAATTGCCAAGACCAAGACGTTCACGCCACCATCCGCCAATCCTGCTTTTGTCTTTTCACAGCTTTCCAAAAATGTAGAAAACGCATGCATAAAATTGCGCAGATGGAATTTGGCAACATCAGATATATGTTTTTTCTTAAAGACACAGGATTTTAAATATCATACGTGTGAACTAAAACTTGCCTTTCCGACATGCGTGCCGCAGGATATTCTAAAACCGATAGGGAAGCACTTCCCCGATATTTTCCGCAAAAGGACGCTTTATCGAGCAACTGGCGCTATCCTTATGAAATTGAAGGACGCCTCTTCCGTACAATTGGACTTATTCGGCTCTATAGGCCGCTCCGAGGCCGTTAAAAGGGTACTTGAGAGCGTAGACGGCCTATCGAGGCGTTATGGCAAGCACGCGGTATTTCTTGGCTCTAGCTTCCAGGCAATGGTTCATTCTGCCCATCTTGGCGAACGCGGGGATGCGGCAGAACGTACTACAAACCTATTTAAAGGCGAAACTATACGTCGCCGCCTTGGCATCCCCATGCTCGGAGAAGTCGCATAATTACTTAAGAGGATGGAATTTTCTATGCGTGCTTTCCGCGTATTTATCTGATGCGTGGACGTATCTAGTCGTCGTATCCAGAGATTCATGACCCAAAAGTATCTGAATAGCGGCCGGATTTGCGCCTTGCTCTGCTAGATAAGTTGCAAAGCCGTGCCGAAGCGAATGTGCGCTTGTCGGAATGTTCATCCCCAATAATTCCCGATATTTTTTGATTTTCATCTGTAGATAGTTCGGCGATATATGTTTGTTTTTATTTTTCGCGTTAATGCCTTTATTCGGGATAAACAGGTAAGGTGAGTCATCTACCCGGACTTTGAGATAGTTGTCTATGTGCTGTTTGGCTCTCTCTGTAAGATATATAAATCGCTGCTTCTTTCCCTTTCCCTGAATAAATATTTTACCGGTTCTGTCTAATTGAACCTTTTTGATATTAATAAGCTCGGAAATGCGCATGCCGGAGGCAAATAATGTCTCTAGAGCCGCGCGATTGCGTAGAGCGACCGTTTTATCCTTCTCAAATTTCATCGGAGATTCTATTAATTTAACCAATTCAGCAAGTTCGGACACTTGTGGATGCTTTTTCTCCATTCGCAGTAATTTGACCGACTCCGGCGCTATGGGCACCTTTGTGTCCATATCTATCAGATAGGCCAAATAGCGCCTTAAAGAGGTCAGGGTGCGGTTAATAGAGCCACTTTTAAGCTCCTGGTGTGTCGCCGCGCCTTTGGCAGTCTTCCGATCACTAGAATTTAGATACGCCTTAAACTGCTCTATAGTTCTTTTAGTGATATCGGAAAAGGGGAGCTGGTCCACTTCGTTGGTCAAAAAAAATTCAAAAGTCTCAAGATCACGCTCGTAATTGTATAAAGTCTCTTTGGAATAATTATTGGCCTGTATATAAAGGAGGAAATCGTCAAGATAGGGCAGGACGGATTTGCGGCTTTTTGTATTCATACGTTAGTGAGTATAATATCTCTAACACTCACTATCAATATAAGGATTGTGGACAACTCGGCGGGCCCAGAAATATTAGACCACAAAGCGTCGGACGGCGCTTACGCAACCCACAGCCCTACGAAAAACGCCAAATTAAAAATGGTGAAGTCGAGGATATATAAAAATTGTCAAAATAAATATTTTTTAAATTTAACCTTTTCATTTGGCACTTTAATTTTTGTATTTTTCCCTGTCCCCTACCCCGGGGGAGTGGTTGCTCACTTTTTCCAGGGAATTTCGTATTGCGCGAATTCCGGCAAGAGTTTTCTTCCGTATAGAAGCCGTGAAATTACTTCAGCATGGGAAAGAGCGCCGGTTAAAGCTTTATGCGGCATTGGTTCTTCCGGGATTCCGCAATAGATAAGGACAGCATCTAAGTCGAGCGCGGAGCGTTTGTTGGCGACCGGCGGCTGGATTCCCTTATTGATCATGTGCATATAGCAGAGAGTGTGAGTGTCAATAGTCCGATATGCGAAAGGCCACTCTGTATGCCCCGCGCGCTCGGCTGCATACTTTAGGAAGTCGCGATCGAAAGACACATTTTGACCTGCGAGTGTACGTTCCGCGAAAGAATCGCTCCAATGAAGGAATGCTCGGATAAGATCCCCCTCACTTTGTTTTTTGGGATCACGTATTTCACTCTCGCTAAAGCCGCAAACGGCAAGAGCTTCAGGCATTATGTGAGCTCCGTCCCAAATCCTGCATTCTTCGTAAAAACGATTACTAGGATTAGAAAAGTCTATTGCTCCGACACTGACTATTGAATGCTTATGCGCTTCTGTTCCCGAAGCTTCGACATCAACGACTAACATATCTGGAGCATTATATCGAATTGCTAGTCATTACCTAGCCCTTTGCAGTTTTTGGCGGCTACATAACCTGCCGCTTGTGCTTCCCTGTAGCTTTTGAACCACACCTTATTCTTGTCCAAGATTTTTGACGCACCGGAGCACCACGGATAATGGTAAGAGCTCCCTCCCTTCGACGCAACAAATAGGCCTCCCGCGGGAATTGAAAGCGGTACGTTTGCGGAAGCGGCCGAAGTTATAGCAACGGCAGGACGCACTTTCTCTGTCATGGAAAGCCGGCCGAGCCCGAAAGACGCGAAAGCCACAAGACAGATAATAATGACTATTCCCCACTCTCCCGGCACTTTTTCCACCCAAAGCTTGATATTCGCCCGCATTTCCTGTAAACTCCCCATGCTCGTAACTATACGGGACAAGTGTTTGTTTTCAACTAATAACTAAAAACTAATAACTATCAACTAATTCTATGGCACATACAAAAGCAGGAGGAACAGCGAAAAACCTGAGGGATTCAAATCCTAAGTATTTAGGTATTAAGCGCTCGGACGGGACTTATGTCGGCGTCGGTGAGATAATCGTTCGCCAAAGAGGAACGAGAATCTTGGCTGGCAAGAATATCGGTATTGGCTCCGATCACACTCTATTTGCAAGAGTTGACGGCGTCGTAAGATTTCGCACGAAAAATAAGACTAATTTCAACGGGCAGAGAAATAAACGCAGTATCGTAGACGTACTCTAAGCCGCGGCGACATCAATCTTAAAAGATATTTTCTGCTCGCCGCCGACGGCGAGGGTTGCGTCATGTGTTCCCAATGACCTTATGGCTTGCTTTGTAGTGATGTTTTCGGCAGGAGTTTTGATTTTATAAAGCCTTTCAATTTCGCTTGCGATCATTTCGAGGGTTACGCTTTTATATAAATGCCCTTTATCATTTGCCTTTGCCGTGATGGCAAGGGCCTTCCCTTTCAGTTTTTCCGCAAGGCCCACTAGCTTCTCCTTCTGCGCTGATAGATTGATTTCGCTCTGATGCATTCTTTTTTTTAACGCGTCAATTCTATTTGGCGTCGCCTGCTCTCCTAAGCCTCGAGGAATCAAATAGTTCAAGCCGTAACCATCAGAGACATCAGTTATGTCGTCCCGCTTCCCTACCCCGCCTACATCCTTTAATAAAATAACTCGCATACGACGCCAATCACATCGATTTAATAATTTCTACCGCTTTATCTAGCTGTGGATCCTTTTCGGCCTTAATATCTTCATCAGTTATTTTTACTTCTATGTCTGGCACTATCCCTGTATCTGGGATTTGTTCGCCGCTAGGAGAAAGCCAGCGAGCAATCGTTATCTTGAGGGATGTTTCCGGTGTGATTTCCACTAGTTCTTGTACAGAGCCTTTTCCGAATGTTGGAGACCCGATGAGTTTTGCCTTACCATAATAGCGCAGCGCATCGGCTAGTATCTCGGATGCCGAGGCTGAACCCTGATCGACGATGATCACCATCTTCAAATTCTCGTCAAACACGTTGTATCCGCGCGAGCGATGCACGATGGTTTCCGCATGGCCCGCATAGTCTTCGGTTACTATCACCTTTCCCGTAGGAAGAAACCAGCTCGCCATATCTACCGAAGCTTCGAGATATCCTCCTGGATTTCCGCGCAGATCTATGATCAACTTCGTGCTCTCTGAATTTACAAATTCTCGAAGTGCTTCTCTGAAGAGATCAGGGGCATTTGCCGTGAAGCTCATTAGCTCTATTACGAAAATGTCATCATCGCGAAGTGTTGTTGTAAGCGTGGGAACATTAATCACGTCCCTTATAACCTCAATCTTTTTTGATTCAGCCAATCCCTCGCGTAATATCGTAAGCGTTACAGTGCTTCCGCGCGGCCCGCGGATTCTTTTTACTGCATCCCCGATATCCATTCCTCGAGTGTCGGTGTCGTCAATTTTTAAGACTTGATCTCCGCTTTTTATACCGGCTTTTTCCGATGGCGAGCCTTTAAGCGGCGAGACGACTGTCAGAACTTGGTCCTTAACAGCTATTTCCATCCCTACTCCCTCGAAACTGCCGCTCATATCGTCAGCAAATTGCTTGCTTTCCGCGGGAGGCAGGAAGAATGTATATGGGTCGTTCAGAGAGCCCGCAAGCCCCTGGATCATGCCCCACACCCTTTGCTTATTCGATTCTTCGGTAGTAGTTGCCATCGGCGTGGACGTTGAGACTGCTGCGGCTACAAACTTCTCATCTATGATTGACCATGCTTTCCAAACCGGAGAAAAATCCACTTCTTCAGGCGGCTGACTTCTGAAAGTTGAGGCGAGAAGAGTTGAAGGAAGATGCTCAGCAAAAAAACCGCGGGCGCCTACAACATACCCGAATCCAAAAATAAGCCCGGCGACAACGCATGCTACAAAAATCGAGGACCGCGATGAAGTGCGGCTTTGTTTTTGCTCTTCAAATAACATCGCGAAATTATCGCACCTACGCATTTATTTTCCAAATAGGGCGTCAATGTGAATAGCAAAATATTCTGCCATCAAGCGGTATATAATATTTAAATGCTTAAGACCTATGAGCACGCCGGGATTACATGGATAGATTTGGAATCTCCCACGCGTGATGAGGTGCACACGATGATCGAGAAGTTTGGCATCGGTGCAATGGTTGCTGAAGAGCTATTGCTGCCTTCCACTAAGCCGCGTGCAGAATTCTATGACAACCACGCCTATCTGATATTTCACTTCCCTGCCTTGAGGCATTCGCATATAACTCTTGAGCAGGAAATCGATTTTGTCGTGGGCAAGAAATTCATAATTACCACGCACTATGATACTTTGGATCCTCTGCATAAGTTCTCGAAAGTGTTTGAAGTAAATTCGCTACTCAATAGAAGCAATATAGGAGAACACGCCGGGTACGTCCTTTATTACATGCTCAAGCAGCTCTACAAATCGGTCGAGCATGAGAGCGATCACGTCCGGAGACACCTTGGAACGATTGAGGAGCATATCTTTTCCGGCCAAGAAGTCCGCATGGTCGAGGCATTGTCGCAGAGCGCAAGGGACTTACTAAACCTGCGCCAGACAATAGAACCCCATAGAGATGTTTTGCATAGCCTTGAATCGGAAGGGTCGAGACTTTTTGGTGATGAATTCACCCCTTTCCTGCGCTCAATCTCAAACGAATACTACAGAGTCCACAATCGTGTGATGCGCAACACGGAATCTCTTCATGAGCTTAGAGAAACGAATAACGCACTCCTGTCGACAAAGCAAAACGAGACCATGCGTGTGCTAACCATCATGGCACTTCTCACCTTCCCCCTTTCCCTCTTCGTAGCAATATTTGATATCAATGCCGAGTCAAATCCAATTATCGGTAAGCCCAACGATTTTTATATTATCGTCGGCATTGTTCTTGCCGCAGGACTAATCATGCTTTGGTACTTCCGGCACAGGAAGTGGCTGTAGGTAGCTTGTAGCCTGTAGCTTGTAGCTGATAGGATACACAAATGCATTGGCTGAAAACCCTGTTTAGTCGCGGAAAAACGGACACATTGCCCCTATATTTGTACAACACTCTTGGAAGGTCTAAGCAGTTATTTTCACTTCCGCCGCGGGCAAGTGCAGTTCGCATGTATAACTGCGGGCCGACCGTTTACGACGTTCAGCACATCGGCAATCTTTCAATGTTCGTATTTGCAGACGTGTTGCGGAGAACTCTTGAGTACAACCAATTCAAGGTAAAACAGGTAATAAATATCACTGACGTCGGACATCTCAGCTCTGACGCGGATGAGGGCGAAGATAAAATGACCAAGGGCCTTAAGCGCGAGGGCAAGCAGTTGACCCTGGAAAATATGAGAGCGCTAGGCGAGCGCTACTCAAAAATATTCATCGAAGATCTGCGCAGGCTGAATATAGATACATCCAAGATCATTTTTCCGCGCGCGAGTTCATACATTGCGGCTCAAATTGCGTTGATTTCGACTCTGGAAGAAAAAGGATACGTTTATAAAACACTCGACGGGGTGTATTTTGATACTTCGCGGGCAAAGGATTACGGAATACTGGGCGGGATAAATCTTGATTCGTCAGCAGATAATTCGCGTCTGCGCAAAGCAAATGCTAAACGAAATCCGGCAGATTTTGCATTATGGAAATTTACTGCTAAAGGTCCTTCCGCTTTGGGCTGGGACAGTCCTTGGGGAAAGGGGTTTCCGGGATGGCATACAGAATGTTCGGCAATGATTAGAGCAACTCTGGGTGAGCAGATAGATATACACACGGGCGGTCTCGAGCACATTGCCGTGCACCACAACAACGAAATTGTTCAATCAGAAACTGTCACCGGCAAAAAGCCGCTTTCGCGATTCTGGATGCATCGCGCTCATGTCCAACTCGAGGGAGCGAAGCTAGCTAAGTCTGAGGGCCGAGTAGTTTATCTGTCCGAAATCCTGGAGCGCGGATATCATCCGCTGGCGCTACGATATCTGTTTCTGGGAGCGCACTACAGGACGCCAAGTAATTTTACATGGAATGCGCTCGAGGCCTCACAAACTGCTTTTTTAAAACTGCGGCAATTCACTATTTCGTCGAGCGAGGTTGGCATACCGCCGGCAAACTCTAAGAAGAGAATACACGAGCGATTCAATGATGACCTGGATACAGCGGGCGCTATAGCTGCCCTCTGGGATATGCGTAACGATGCTTCTTTATCCGAACCGGACATCAGAGCGGGAATATTAGAAGCCGATAAAGTGCTCGGGCTCAACTTAGGAAAAGGAGACAAGGAAGCTGATGCGGCGATAATGAGACTTTTCGGGACAAAGATCGAGCTTGATGATCTCCCAGAACAGGTGAGAAAAAAGCTCGATGAACGCGATAAAGCCCGGCAAGAGAAGAACTGGAAGCAGGCTGACTTGTTGCGCAATGAGCTTGAATCTTCCGGTTATGTCTTGGAAGATACTGCGGACAAGACGATAGTTTTCAAAAAGTAATCAACTATCAATACCATAGGGCTGACCTATGGGTAAACGCGTTGACCCTATGCTCATTCGATTACGAAGTTTACTAAACGATTTGGCACGACGATAGTTCTCGATATCTGTTTGCCCTGAAGGCGATCCTCTATTGCTTGCCGGGCCGCCGTTTCTATCGCTTGTTTATCTGCGTCATGAGGAACTTGAATGCTGCCGCGCATTTTTCCGTTGATCTGCACCACTATCGTGAGATTTTCGTCTCTAAGCATTTTCGCATCAAAGCTCGGCCATTTCTCGATATGAATTGATTTTTTGCCAATACCGCTTCGCCATAACTCTTCGGCAAGATGAGGAGCAAAAGGTGCCAGCAATTTCAGAACACTCCTCCACTGCTCCTTGCCAATACTTCCAACCCTTTCTGCATCGTTCAGAAATATCATCAAGGCGCTAACGGCAGTATTAAATTTCAAAAGCTCGATATCTTCGCCGACTTTTTTTATTGTTTTATGCAATTTATTATCCAATTCTTTTATTTGATCGGATACGACGCTTTCGCTCACTTTGAGTGCTCTTTCTAGGAATCTTCTGATACCCACGACTCCGTTGGGATTCCACGGATAATGGCCAACTTCATTGTATGGGCCTATAAAAGCCAGGTACAAACGCACAGTATCCGCCCCCAGTTGTTCCACGAGGGCATCAGGATCTATAACGTTTCCGTGCGATTTGCTCATCTTCCGACTGTCCGGGCCAAGTATCAGTCCGTGACTCATGCGGCGTTTGTACGGTTCGGAGTCGGTGACTAGTCCTAGGTCAAACAGCGCCTTATGCCAGAAGCGGCTGTAGAGAACGTGCATGGTGGTATGCTCGGGACCGCCTGAATAAAAATTAACCGGCATCCAGTTGTCCTGCTTCTTAATGGAAGCGAATTCTTTCTTGTTCTTCGGATCGGTATAACGCAGAAAGTACCACGATGAATCCACAAACGTGTCGAGTGTATCTGTTTCTCTCTCTCCCCTTCCCCCGCATTGTGGACATTTAACGGCGACCCATTTTTTTGCTTTAGCGAGAGGCGATTTTCCGCCCCCTTCCGGAAGGTAATCCTTTATCTCCGGTAGAATCACAGGGAGGTCTTTCGCAGGGACTTCAACATTGCCGCATTTTTCACAATGAATAATTGGGATAGGAACACCCCAGTATCGCTGACGTGACACCACCCAATCGCGCATTTTATATGTCTTCTTCGCACGCCCGAATTTTTCCGTTATCGCCTTTTGTGCTTCTTCGCTTCGCATGCCAGAGAATCCCGCAGAATCCCAAAGCTTTCCCTCTCTAGAGTAATGGTCATTCCATTCATCTGCATACTTCTCCCAAGACCATCCCATCTGAACGCTTCCAGCTGAGTGCACAACTGGAACAATTTTGAGATTGTATTTCTTTGCAAATGCAAAATCACGCTCATCGTGTGCTGGCACGGCCATTATTGCTCCGGTGCCATAATGCCCTAAAACATAATCTGCAATGAATACAGGGATCTTCCCGCCTGTCGCTGGATTAATTGCTGAAACTCCATCAAGTCTTATGCCCGTTTTTTCTTTCTCTCCAGTTTGTCGTTCGAGCTCGGTTTTTCGATTCGCCTTTTCAACATAGGCTATGACTTCTTTTTTATTTGTGAGAACGTCGTGCCGTGCGTCAATCGCCAGATGAACCCATGGGTGCTCCGGCGCGAGCACCATATATGTGGCGCCGAAAAGAGTATCCGGACGTGTAGTGAATACGGTTATATGAGGAAGCAACTGGGACAAAATTATTGGCTCGGCTTTTCCAATAAAATGCTCTTTTTGTGCCGAACCTTCCACAATTTGTGCCCCGAGCTTGTCCGCAAGCGATTGAATGTATGAACCGCGCTTCGCTTGCTCTCTCGCGTCTGACAAAATGAGACGGAAACTGCTTAGTTGTTTGAGCTTCGAATAGTCTATGTCCCATGAAAAATCGTCCCAATACGTTCTTTTCTCTGCGCCCGAAAATCCTTTATCAATAGCCGGTGCTACAACAACGAGCCCGGCAATTTTCTTGTTAGCTTTTTGCAAAGCTTTAAGCGCCACCGTGGCTCCTAGCGAGTGCCCGACGACTACAGTGTGCTCATCAATACGGCAATCATTGAGAACTTTCGCAACCTGTTCATTTTCTTTTGGATGCGAGGGGTTTGGCAAATCCGGCGCTTGGACTTCAAATCCTTTTTTCTCCAACTCCTCTTTTAGCCATGGGATGAATGCTCCACGTGAACTAGACTCGTAACCATGGATCAAGAGATAATTTGGCTGCGCGACTGATTTCTGCTCGAACTCGATAGGAAAATCGATTTCCGCACCCTGTGAGCGGCCTATCCAATTTCTCTGCGATTCTTTAATTTCTTCGGGCCAATCTAATTGCTCCAGATCATCTATCAATCTATCAGCATAATCAGTGATCTTAATATTCCATTGCAGCATCTGTTTCTGAATGACCTCCGTATCGCAGCGCTCGCATTTTCCATCCACTATCTGCTCATTCGCGAGAACTGTTTTACAATTCGGGCACCAATTTACAGCCGTCTCTTTTTGATAGACGAGGCCCTTATTGAAAAGCTGCAGGAAGAGCCACTGTGTCCATTTGTAATAATTCGGATCGCACGTGATGACTTCGCGCGACCAATCGAATGAGGCGCCCATCGAACGTATCTGCTTCCTCATGTAATCAATATTCCTTTCCGTCCAGATGCGCGGATTCAGTTTATTTTTTATCGCAGCATTTTCGGCTGGCAAACCGAAGGCATCAAAACCGATCGGATAAAGAACATTTTTCCCTTT
>Ga0209542_10014988_pt1 | contig 13095 bp, 12 predicted proteins | sample RifCSPhighO2_01_FD_184028 | JGI IMG/M metagenome (GOLD analysis project Ga0209542, IMG submission 184028) | Soil microbial communities from Rifle, Colorado - Rifle CSP2_plank highO2_0.1 (SPAdes) (version 2) | ecosystem: Environmental > Terrestrial > Deep subsurface > Rock core/Sediment ... | reverse complement strand
CTTCACCAACCGGTGAACAAATTAAAGAAGAAGGAGAACAGGTCCAACAGGAAGAGACCCCAACTCAAGAACTTACAACGCGCGAAAAGCTTTTTCTGGCACTAAGACGCGCCGGAATCGCGGCCTTGATTGCTCTAGTGGGCATTATTGGTCTAGTGTTTGTAATTACAAGATCAAGGGGCTAGAGGCACTTCAAACCAAAAGTTGCTTCCCTTACCCGAATCCGAATCCACCCCCAACTTACCACCAAATTTTTCAACCAAAAGCCTCGAAATATATAGACCCAATCCAGTCCCGGTACCTAGATTTGCAGGTCTTCTCATGCTGTCGGGTTTTATTTGAACATATGTGATATACTCTTAAACAAATAGATCAGTTTATTGTGGAAAGACTGGCACAAGTCACTACTCCAGATTTAGCATCATTTTCTTCAACTGAGTCCAATATGATATCTGAAAGAGGTAATTTTAGAACTTTATCAGCACCAGTTACAATACAATGGGAAGTTACTCCCTGGTGCAATGAAAGATGTGTTCACTGTTATAATTATTGGAGAGATCCCGATACCCAAAAATTGGAGTTATCAACTAACACTGATGACTTCTTTGACGCTTCAATTAGAGAAATTATTAGTAACAGGATATTCCATGTTACTTTAACTGGTGGGGAACCCCTGGCTGTCTTCAAAACACTGTTTCCTTATTTAGAAAGGCTTTCGGAAAGCAATACAAGCATAAGTTTAAATAGCAACCTAACTATGCTCACAAAGGAAAAGGCTGCAAGAATAAAGTCAATAGGAATACGATCAATATTAACTTCTCTTATGTCGAGCGATCCAGATAAAAACGATCTATTAGCAAATAGGGAAAATACCTTTAATGACGTCGTAAAAGGTATAAATATCGCTCAAGAAGAAGGTATTGGAGTTGCGGTTAATATGGTTGTAACTAAAGTAAATATTCAGGATATATATCAAACAGCAGAATTTGTTAAGAGTCTGGGGGTTAGAGCTTTTTCGGCAACAAAAGCTTCCTCTCCTATTAGGGATATAGATTTTAGTGATTATTCTCTCTCTCAGGACGAGTTTAAATTCATGCTTGGTGAATTACTGCGTGTAAAGTCTGATTTGAAATTAGATGTAGACTCTCTCGAATTTTATCCAATCTGTTCTTTTGAAAATCAAGAAAGCGTAGATACTTTTGGAGGACGAATGTGTAATGCAGGAAAAACGGCTTGTACGATAGGCTATAACGGTCAGGTAAGACCATGTTCTCATGCGAGTCAAGAATATGGGTCAATCTTTGATGCTGGAGGACTTAGTACGGCATGGCTTAATATGCAGCCGTGGAGAGACAACTCCTTAATACCCGAAAAATGTAAGGATTGTGATTTAAGTCAAATTTGCAGAGGCGGATGCAGAACAGAAGCATTTGTTTCAACTGGTAATCTAAATGGAAAGGATCCTTATTGTTTATTCAATATGCACCCAAATAGGAAGACAAAAAATGCCTTATCGCTAGTTAATGAAGGTCAAATATTAAGATTTAATAATAAGTTAAAATACCGAGATGAAAATTTTGGAGCGATTATATATCATAGCCCAACTAAATGGCTGCCAGTGGACAATACTCTTAAGAATTTTTATTTAAACCATCAATATGAATCTTTTAATCTTGAAGAACTGGCGGTAGTTTTTGGTGCCGGTCTGGCTGAAGTTACTCCTACAGCTGGAGTAATGCTTCAGAAATCCTTAATCGAAAGGAGGTGAGACATTGATGAACGGCGCTCTCGGATTGGTATCTCTTATCGTTGAGGGATACCCGGTCGCAAATAGCACGCTTGCGTGCGATACCGACTGCTTCGGCGGTAGTTGTGTTGACAGCTGCGTCGATAGTTGCGACTGCTATGACTCGGGTGATGGCGGTTCGGATGACGACTAAGGTCATTTTACAGCGCAATTTACCCGCAACGACGAGCTTGAGTTGCTCTTTGTGAAACATAGCACAATATTGCTATAAACACCAAACAAAAATTACAATAACACAAAGAGCAAGTCATTTATTCTTATGAAGATAGAAGTAGAGTATTTATTTGAAAGGGATGCTATAAACTATTTAAGTTCGGTTTACAAATTCAAATGGTCGAAACATGGCAGGAAGGGTTTGGAGGACAGAATTGCCAGATATTTACCTGAAAGTTTTTACAATGGAGTAAGAAAGGCGAAAAGTGAGAACGAAGTCAGACAACTGATAAAGGAATATTTGCAAAATAATTACAAGGTGAATTTAAAACTTGCCAAAGAGGTTTCAAATAATCTAAAAAAGACCTGGAATCTTTATGGCAAGAAAATTGAGAAAGAATTAGAGGTGGTATTTAATGAGAAATTTCCTTTTAAAAAGTTAAATATTTATTTGACTACAATTCCAATTAGTCCTTATAAATATCCGGACTGGATTTTGGTTTACATAAATCTTGCGACAGAAAAACAATTAAATGTAATAAAACACGAACTAAATCATTTTATGTTTCATCACTATTATTCATATTTAGAGGAAGAGATCGGAAAAGATCAATTTCAATCATTAAAAGAATCATTAACGGTTCTAACAAATCCCGAAGAAAGGGGCTATCCGACAGAATTAAAACTGCGTGAGTGGTTGAAACTGCAAAAAGATAGTTTGCACGACATAATCAAAGAAGAAACGTGGAAAAAGTTCTTAGTACGCAAATAGTATTTTAACGAAGTTTACTTGCTATTCCGCTCTCAGAAAGAGGCAGTTCAAACCAAAAGTTACTTCCTTTTCCCGAATCCGAATCCACTCCCAACTTACCACCAAATTTTTCAACCAATAGTCTTGAGATATATAGACCAAGTCCGGTACCCGTAGTTTTTCCAAGATTGGTTTCAACGCGGTAGAATTTCTGAAATAATTTAGTCTGCTCTTCCTTGCTTATTCCCGGGCCCGTATCGATGACTTCAACTCTGACATTATTTCCTTTTGCTTGTTTTAGTTTTACCTCAACACTTCCGTGGTCGGTATACTTCAAAGCATTGCTAATGAAATTTGCTAAAACTTCATGTATTCGATCCGGATCTACTCGTACCTTATCTTTGACTTCGTTCGGTAAATTTAAAGAATAAGCTAATCCCTTTCTTTCGGCTTCCGGAACAAATTGGTTATAAACGGAGCGGACAACGTGAGACAACTCTTCAACTTCCCATTGAAAAACCATTCTTCCTTCCTCAATCCTTGAGACATTTAACATATTGTTAACAAGTCTAACCAGCCTATCGTTTATAGAATTGGCATCCGCCAAATATCCCCTCGCCTTTTCGGGAATGTCACCCGTATCCCCTTCCATAATCATCGAGATATATCCCTTGATGGCTGTCATGGGAGCTCTTAGCTCATGCGCTGCCATCGAAATAAATTCATCTTTCTGTGCATCCAAGGCTTTCAATCTCTGAGTAAGCTCCTCAAGTTGCAGTCTTTGTCTAACTTCTCTCATTACACTCCTGACAAGAAAGATTCCTGATATGAAAACAACGACAAAAATAAATATATCTGTGACGGCTTCAGAAATCGAAGCAGCAGCAAATATCCTTGAAAATAAAACTACCCACATGACTCCTGATAATACTTGCGCGGCGACAACTTTTATATTGAAAAGCTCGTGCTTAACTATTGCATAAGACACAGAACCTACAAGAAAAATGCTAAACAATGGTCCAAATGGAACCAAGCCCGTTATCCCAAATAAATTAACCAGGACAAAGTTAGTAATAGTGGCCATAACAAAAGTAGCTAGTATTCCCCCAATTAAGTACTTCAGCTGCATTTTTTCTTTACCCTGAAATCTTTTGTACTTTTCAAAGAGCGTATATATTGTTAAAAAGAGAAAGGTAAAAACATTAACAGCAAAAATAGGTAATGCAGGACCGGGGACAGGAGACACTGCACCATTCCTGATGCTCACCCCCGTAAAGACCAACGATAAAGCTACAAGAATTTGAACGAAAATAGTGAAAGATAAAATTCCTATCAATGCCTTATTGGATACTCCAATTTGTTCAAAAGGAAAAGTTTTTGATAAAAGATAAAGAATTGGAAACATGGCACCAGTCACAATCATTATTATCCTTAACCAAACAAATATCGTTTCGGCAGGGTAATTCTGAATTGAGAAATAGTTGCCCAAAGCCCAAATTGAAAGAATAATTGAAAGCAAAAAAAAGATCTGATTAGTGGCGCTTTTTCGATTATTGATAAATGCAAAAAAACCTAAAACTAAATTACTCAATACAACTATCAGCGTTAATATCAGTACCATACTCTACTCTTTACAGTCTAAGTTAAATATCATTAAAAATAAACATTGAGGATAAAAGATAATGACAATTGTTAATATATAGATATAATATTCATGAATCTTATATTTATATGTCTAACGAAATATTCAAAGGAATTAGAGAAAATCTAATATGGCCAAAAACTAAGGAACTAGATATATATCATAATAGAAAAAATTTCGCGGCTTGGGAAATTACACCATTAAAAAACTTTCAAAATAAAAAATTCAGGGAGATCGCGGAATATTTCGTAAGTTGGGGCATACTTGCCCCCAGTGCACACAATAAACAACCTTGGATTGTGGATCTGGATGAGAATGAAAAAAATTTAACGGTTTATCCTGATCCTAAAGCTCTTGGAACTTCATCAGATAAATACGGAAGACAAGCTAATGTTGGTATTGGATGCTTCACTGCAAATTTATCTTTGGCTCTAAATGCATACGGATTAACACCTATTTATTCTCTGCAGACGAACGGCCGACATAAAACTAGCAAGGTCCAATTTGACTTGGGCAATATTCATAGTGGCTATTTAGTAAATACAAAAATACTCGAATTAATTAAAGTTAGACGCGCCTATAGAGGACCCTTTGTTGAAGGATATGAAATTGATGAATATCTATTAGAACAGTTTAAAACTATTGCATCGAATGAAGGAGTAATGTTAAAAATAATCCAAGATCAAGGAAGAAAAAATAAAATCGGTAAAGCTCAAGCATTAGCTGATATGGCGGTTCTGAAAATTCCGGCTTTTAGAAATGAGTTAGCCGGTCATTTAGTAACCAACGATACTAATGAAACAAGGGTCATGCCTGGGAATACGTTCGGGCTAAATGACGAAGAAGCACAAGAAGTTCACGATGCACTTATTTCCTCCAAACAGATGCCTGGTCATTTTGCTGCCGGATTTCCACGGTCTGATCAAGAAGGCGTGATCAAGTCATCTGTTGCATTCACAATTCTGGCTCATAATCAAAACGAGAATTCTTTTATAAGATCAGGAATTGCTTTAGAAAAAATTTGGCTGATGTGCCAAGCCAATGGTTTGGGGGTTAGAATTATGGCGGGAATGATTGAAAGTCCACTTCATAATCTAGCATTAAAGACAATATTGAATGAGATGTCTAAATATCCGGCAGTATTCGCGTGCATAGGTTTACCGGAAAAAGATTCCTGGCCTAAATCCCCGAGGGAGCAAATCAAGTTTTAATTGGAAATAAGTGCGATCCAAAAGCCTCAACTACGACCTCCTGTTTCTCATCATTATAAAGTTCCCTGTAAACATTTCCTGAACGATCTGCTTGGGTAAACTCAACACGAAAATCCGAATCTACCAATATTACCTCATGTGTCATAGTGCCTTCAGACATTCTTTGAGTGTCTCTTGTCAAAACCCATGTGTCAAAATATTTTTCCTGATACTCTGTAATTTGGACTCCCGAACGAAGATCTACAAAGTATCTATTCGGTTGTTTCCATCCTAGTAGGGTCGAGGCCATATGTAAGGCGGTATGGCTCGCCCCTCCTTCCGAAGCGATAGCAGTTTGGGGAATTCCTTTTGTAAAGGGTGTTTTATTTCTTTGGTATATAAAATCGGCAAATTCCGGATCATTTTTCCAATGGTTCCCAACAAGTGCAAAAGCGAAATCGAAAAATAGTTCTCTGTTTGCAGGATTATTTTTCCAAACTTCGCGTGTCTCAAATAGCCGATCGTCCCTTACTCCTATTGCTAACGGAAAATCTGTTATTTTATCATATGGGTAATACTCTACTTGAAAAGTTTTGCCAAAGTCGGTTAGTCTCCATAATGGTATGCCATACTTTTTACAAACTTGACCGACGTCAATTTTCCGATCGGGATCATCGCATACTTCAACCGCAAGGGTAAGAGCAGGCTCGCCGATCTTTTCGTTACCTAACATAAAATTATTTATATTTCTGGGGTAAATTCCTTCTTGATAAATTGAAATCGGAAGCCAAGGATCAGTTTCGTGAATATGCATTGCAGCGACCTCCGACTTATTTTGCATCGAATCTCTGTATCCGAAACGGACCCGGTTTCTATTTGCATCATCGAAAATGTCAGGATCGGCAATTTTTAACCAGTTATTTAGAAAAACGTCTCTGGTTCTATCTAATATATCCTTTCCTACACTCCCACCTACAACACCTACTACTTGTTTCCCCAAAACTTCTCTTTGCTCTTTCCAAGAAATTTTTTGATCAGGGTCCTTTAATTGAATTTCATTTCTCGCAAGCCAAGCCAACATTTTTAAACCGCGTGGAGCAAACCACACAAGGTCGTTTTTTTGCGGATAATAGACCAATTCTCCATAATTAAGTTTCCGTATATCACCGCCGCTTTTAATCAAGGATTCTTCGTATCTATCCTTTTCCGTATTAAATAATTCTTCGTATTGGGAACCCGGAGTTAAATTTCCCAATAATGCATTAATTGTCGGCTCAATACGTTCTAATTGATTTTCCGAATGAATATTAACTTTCTCCCCGTTTGGAAGATTAATAACCGCATTTCCTGATCTAGTCCAATGTATAATTCTATTTTCCTTAGCCTCAGAAATATCTCCTAGAAGTATGGGTTTATTTGGGTAATCTAAATATGGGTTGACCTTTTCTGTTTCAAAATGACGTGCTTCGGAATCAATACTCATGAATCTCTTCTTTTACCATTATCTAACGAAAAAATCAACAACTATGAGATTATTTATTCCGTCACTTCCCAAGGGGCAATATAAACTTCCGGCTGTTCCCAAATATTACTTTCAGGTTTCCAGTACTCTTTAAACTTAGATCTTATACCAAGAGCATAATCGCTTTCAGTAGGAACAATACCTACAACATCTTTGGGAATAATTCCGGCTGAAGCAACAAATTCTTTAACGTGTGGAGCTAGAATAAAATAAGGATGTGTTACACCATTCTCTCTCAATAAACTCATACCTTCCGGCCACATTTTTTTAAGCAACAATTTTTTAAAAGTCCTGGAGTCTTCACGCAAAAGTGGATTTTCAGGGCTGCCAATAATATCAAATATTGGATGTAGACTAAACCTACCAAGCTCACCAGGAAAACTTATGGGAAAATTTTCCTGTGTGACTTCTGCACGATGAGGCCATTCATTCGGGAACTCTGCTTCGAACAACTTGAAAACGTCCAGTTCAGATCCATAAACCACTCTAAATGTAGCCAGGACCACACCTTCTCCTCCAACTTGTTGTTTGGCTATAATTATTTTTGAATTTCCATCAAAATCCAAATTATCTGTGGCCATATCGACTACCTCTCCGCCATTTCTTACATATCTCGAATTGTAGGCAAAATTAACTACTTCAGCTGCTTTATTCCCGCAATCTGTGTCTCTTTCAACTGCGCTCAATTTGATTCTTGAAGTATCTAGTTCAACTTCTTCTTCCAAGAAAGGAGTAATAAGTTTATCAAAAAGAGAGAGGGTATCTTTACCTTCGTATCTTGATCTGAATTTATCGTATTCTTGAATTATGTTTCCTGTTTGGATAACTTTCCGATCCGGATCTTCTAGCGACAAATAATCTTCAGCGTTAAGCTGTTTATAATTATTTGTATAAATTTCCAATGTCATTTATTAAACCCGGAGATCACTATTAGATTTTTTAAAACACTATTTTTAATTTTTTAAAATGCAATTTAAAGACTCTCTGATATCGCCAAAGTTATTTAATTATATCAAATTTACGTTACTTTTTGAATAGAAGTCAATATATTTAAACCAGATAATTATTTTTCTCGCACTTTGACATATAAATAAAGTTAAAGAGTCTGCACACTGTTTTAAACTTCGTGTTATTGTGAGATATATGAATTTCAAAATATTTAACAAAAAATATTTCTTAATCTTTCTCGCAGCAGTGGTGGTAATAATTATTTCTGTAGTAATTACACAAGAAAGTAGCAATTCAAAAAATAAATCTGGTGGAGAATATAAAGAAGTAAGTCTAACACCAACTGAAACACTATATCCGATTGATGATGTAAATGACGGAGTTTACACAAACTCTAAATACGGATATAAATTTGAATACCCAAAAGATAAATTTGAACAAACTTTCTCTGATGAAAGAGGGGCGAGTTGGATTTACAAATTAGAAACTGGCGCAAATGGTAATGAACAAATTATAAATTTAACTGTTTTAGATCAAACAAATGTTAATGATTGGATTAAATTTTATTCAACTTTGTACAGTTTAGAGCCAAATAAATTTCTAAAGAATAGATTTGGAAAGTCAGTAAAACTTTCAAGCAAGGAGGATGGACCATACAAAACAGTTACTTTATACTTTGAAAGCGATGAAAATTCAGAAGCAGAACAGAATGCATCATTCCAAGCCATCTGGTTTAAAGACGATTCTCCGATAATTGTTTTGCAACTTTTAACTGATCTCGATCAAAAACAAAATTTAAAGAACAACAAACCCATATTCGACTCTGTTATTAAAAGTTTTACACTACTCCAGTAATCGTTGGGTGATTTCGATTAATATAAAAGTTTCTTAAACAGATATTTTTATATGGGTCGAAGTTTGATCCATAAAGCTCTTTAACAAGTTATAGATTGTGTGTCAACAAACTAACCCAAGCCTTTAACCCAGTTAAATTTATTTTTCTGAAGCTTAACTAATTATTACTTCGTTACGGTAACTGTTCTCGTTTCACCCGAAGCGCTGGCTGCGAGTCGATCATTGGCGTCAACCATAATTAAATATCCCGTGTCGTCGCTGTCACCCCCTTTGGGGTCGGTCGGCATTTCTCCCATGTATTCGGGAATTATCGTCTCGCCAGTTTCTCCCGCCGAAGATAAATCAAAACAGGATAAATCTGTCCCTATGCAGGTTAGGGATGTGGGGAAATTACTCGTTAACGGATCTCCGTCGGTATCGGGTAATTCGCCGCTATGTTCCGAAGTATATTGGTAAACCGCACCCAAAATTGCAATAAGATCGGTTTCTCTTTGGACATCGCGGGCTTTAGCTAGCTGCCTTCCCGGATTAATAACAACAACAAGTACTGTAGATAAGATTCCCAAAATCGCCATTACTAAAAGAAGTTCAAAAAGTGTGAACCCTTTTTCTATATTTCTTCTCATTTGTCAGCTTCCTTTTTTAAGTACCCAATTATACGCTTCGTCAAACCTTTCATTATTAAGTTTAAGATTGCTGTCTAAATTTTCCTGGCTTATTTCGTAAGCGGTTAAATAAGCCGAAAAGACTCCCCGAAAAGCATAGATAACCAAACCCGACAAAAATATCAGTGTAATAATCAAAACTACAAAAAATTTATCTATAGATTTAAACACAAGATTTATCTTTCCTCTCCAAATCTATCAACAACATAGAGTAACCCACCGTAATTAAAGTGTACTATATTTACATCTTCTTTATCGGGAAATATTTCAATTACTACTGGTCTGAAGAGATACGGTAGTCTCTCAATTTCTGCAAGGTCAGCAGAAATTAAATCCCAATTACCAGCTAGTTCGATAATCGCCGGTATTCCGAAATTTCCGGTTTTGTCATTTACTGCCTTCTGGCTCGTAAAAGATAGCTTACTAATTGAACGTGCCTTTGCCTTAATGACTTCAACGGAATTAACAAAATTGACTATTCCTGATTCATCCAAAAAAAGTTTATCCATGTCCTCCGCTTTTTTCTTATACTCCGCAATTTCCGTATACTCAAAACTCACGTTAGATGTATTTTGAAAGTTCTCGTTACGAAGTTTTTTCAGCTCATTTGCCTTATCAGGGAATCTGACTAGGATTATTATCAAAAATATTATGGTAACCAAATTAATTATTCCCAAAATAATATCTTTGAATGAAAAAGGGGACTTCGTTTTTTCCTGTTCGCCGATATCATCAATACTATTTTTATCGCTTACTTGGTTAGCAGGTATTGTTTCTTTTGGCTTGTCTTCTGTTTTTTTCGTTTCAACCACCGTATTTTGGATTTTATTTTCGCTAGACGGTTTTGTCTTTACTGTTTCTTCCTCTTCGGGCGGTAACTCTTTCATCTCGGTAATATATTTACCAATCTGAGTTTTCTTTTTAACTGGATTTACTTCGTTTGCCATTATCTTTTTACTGCCGGCACGGTTGCCTTAATCGGTTTATACTCAAATCCTAATCGAAATTGTAAATTAGTTTCGGTTTCAAAGCTCGTCACCGGTATTTGGATTGAGGAAATGTCGGAATTGGCTTCTAAATTATCTTTGAATGTAATAAGTTCCTGGCGGTTAATCGCACTGCCTTCAACATCAATCTGGCCTCTATCCAGGTCCAACTTGTATTTAATAATTGTTACTCCGGGAGGCTTTGCGGAATTAACAAGCTGGAGCATGTTCTGGGGATAAAAAGTACTTTTTTTAATTTTCGTCACCTTATCTGTTACACCATTTATATACTTTACGTCCGAAATAGCTTTCTGTCTCTGATCAGCAAATGAGCTGGTGGAGCCGTTTTTTATTTTCGCCTCGCTAATCTGCTGGTTCATAAAAAGATATGCTCCCAGTGTAACCAAAAAAGAAATCCATACAAAAAGTGTAATTGTCAGTGTTAAACTCCATATTTGTAATCTTAATTTGGCACTTTTATATTTATCAACAAGATTGGGCGGTAATAGGTTTAAGGAAAAGGGGTCAGAGGGCTCGGTCCATTGGTTAAACTGCATATTTAAGGGGATAATAAATTCCTGCATTTGTTTTTCATTTATTCCCGATATTCTGGATTTAATTAACTTGACCTCTCCGCCAGTGATTTTTCCCAATTCGTTTGCCAAGTTCTCCGAAATTTCAGCACCCCCCAGATAAATTTTTTCCACTTTAACGTCTTTATAGTGTGAAGCCATTCTCTTGACAGTGTTTAAATAACTTGCGGAATCCTTTGTTTCTAAAACCGAACTTCCGAATATTTTACCTCCTTGGGTTAAAATAATGACTATCTCACCAAAATTTTTATAGAAAATAAGTTTCCCTACCTCATCTTTTTCGTCTGCGGCTCTGACTAAACAAAGAGAAGGAATTTCAACCGCGATCGGATAGAGTCCGGCTAGCTCCGCAGATTCAACATAATCGGACAAAATCTTTTTTTCCAAGGCGACGACCAGAACCTCGTACTCCCTATCTTTTCTTGACACAATTTTCCAATCCATCGTCATCTCTGTTAAATTTGTGGGGAGAAATTCTTGAGCTTGCCAGCGAACAGCTTCGTCCATTTCAGATAAATTTATCTTTGGAATAGTTAGAAGTTTTGTAAAAGTTGATAACTCCGGAATGACCAAGCCTACCGATTTCTCTTTAATCTTTAACTTTGACCAAACACTTCTTAGAGTTGTTGCCAATAATTCCTTATCATAAACTTTATTTTTACGAAGAACTCCTTCCGGCAAATCCACCGACGAATATTTTTTAACTTTCTTCTTGGAAGCGTCGAGTTGCAGTAAAAGTAACCTATCTGAAAAAAAATATAAGGATACAAACGTTTTACTAATCATGGCAGGTTACTTAATTATGGCAAATGATATACTTAATATCAATTGCTAATGCGAAAATCTCTGCCCAAAAGAAAAATACGTTTACGTGGTCAAATTCTTCTTTCGATCCTCATTTCAATAGGTATTTTTGCAATCCTCGCACATGCACTTTTTACTTTAATTGCTTCTTCATTTGATTTGGTTAACTTTAATAGATCAAGAATTACAGCAAGACACTTGGCGCAGGAAAGGATTGAGCTAATTAGAAACATGCCGTATGCCGATATCGGTACAGTCGGAGGAATTCCTGATGGGACTATCGAAGACGAAGAAAATATTGTGAGAAATGGACTTAATTTTATTATAAAAACTACTATTATCTATATTGATGATGATTTTAACGGAAGCGGAATTGGTAATAATACGGATTATAAAAGAGTAAGAGTAGAGGTTTCCTGGGAGGGGTTGGCAGCGTCTAAAAAAAATCCGGTCGTTTTAATCACGGATATAAACTCTCAGGGGGCAAACGGAGCCACCAGCGGAGGTACATTAGTTGTACTTGTTTTTGATGCAAACGGTGATCCGGTTCCTCAAGCGCAGGTAACAATTGTGGCTTCGTCAATCGACCCCCCCGTTAATTCGACTTATGATACGTCCGACGAGGGGGAAGTATCTTTACCTGGCGCAATTGCCTGTGATTCATGTTACGAAATAACTGTTGAAAAGACAGATTATTCGACAGACAGAACCTATTCGACAAGCGAAGTAACAAATCCAATTAAGCCTCACGCAAGTGTCATTGAAGGTGATATTACTCAAGTAAGTTTTGCGATAGACTTGACTGGAACCATAAATATTTCGTCAAAAGATAGTCGGGTTAATAATTTCGCAGCTCTGGGTAATGTACCTTTCCGTCTGCGTGGAAATAAGATTATCGGGACCAACGCGTTTGGTCAATACGTCTATAAGTTCGATCAAACTCTCTCTACTGATGGTAGTGGAAACTATAACCTCGACGATGCCGAGTGGGATACATATTCAATAATCATGCCCGCTCTCACTTCTTATGATATTTCCGGTTCAAACCCTGTTCAGCCTTTGAGTCTGCTCCCCTCAGATACCATTAATGTAATTTTTTCGGTAGAACCACATACAGACCATAGTTTCTTAGCTATAGTCAAAGATCCTTCACAAAATCTGGTTGCGTCTGCTTCGGCC
>Ga0209542_10014987_pt1 | contig 13096 bp, 22 predicted proteins | sample RifCSPhighO2_01_FD_184028 | JGI IMG/M metagenome (GOLD analysis project Ga0209542, IMG submission 184028) | Soil microbial communities from Rifle, Colorado - Rifle CSP2_plank highO2_0.1 (SPAdes) (version 2) | ecosystem: Environmental > Terrestrial > Deep subsurface > Rock core/Sediment ... | reverse complement strand
CTGATTCAATTGAAGCCAGAAAAGCAACACTTGCAGTTGCCAAAAATGGTAAACCTTCATATATCAGACTCTCCAGAGAAAAAGTACCGGTAATTACAACAGATAATACTCCATTTGAAATTGGTCAGGCAATTGTTTGCACAGAAGGTACGGATGTGGCTATTATCGCTTGTGGGACTATGGTTCATAGGGCACTCAAAGCATCAAAAAGGCTTCAGGAGAGTAAAATTAGTGCTCGAGTAATAAATTTCCACACAATTAAGCCTTTAGATAAAAAAACAATCCTAGCTGCAGCAGAAGATTGTGGTGCAATAGTAACAGTAGAAGAGCACCAGATTCACAATGGTTTGGGTTCAGCAGTAGCTGAGGTGGTTTCGCAAGGTTATCCAGTACCAATGAAAATTATAGGAGTTGAAGATCACTTTGGGGAATCGGGTGAACCGAATGAACTCTTAGAAAAATTTGGTCTAACTGTAGAAGCAATAATTAAAGGTGTGACTCAAGTAATCAGGATGAAGGAAAAATAAAAAGATTTACATTGCCGAGCTGTGGCGCAGCCGATTGAAAAAGCTTGGGCTTTGCTCTTGTTCTTTTGCCTCTATGTTATATTCATGTTTAATAATTGGTTCCTTATTCTCTCCTCTTAAGTTTGCATTTTCCAGTTCCAGGTTATAGAGTTTTTCCTGTAATTTAAAATTATCCTGTTCAATAGATTTAATTCTAGTTTCTTTATTTTTTATTGTAAAAGCAGATATGATCCAATCAACTGTATTTATTATCCAGGAAAGTAAAAGACCAAATAATAGTGAACCTAGAGCGATTAGATAGAGTGGAACATTCGTCCATACAAAATTACCTGCTTGGAGATTAGTTACAGCTGTATTTTGAGTTGCAAGATATGCGAATCCTAAAGCGGTAATAACTACTAAAATTAGAGTTGACATAACTTAAGTTTAATGGTTAGTGGTAAGAGAAAAAGTAAATATGGGTAAGAAAATGGTTAGAATTAGATAGCCATTTTTTTAGCTTCACCAAGTTGAACTAATTTATCAACCAACTCCTCTGGTTCAAAAATTGTAACTTCTGGCTCTAAAAGCATCGTCTTTTTTAAGATGATGAATAGAAAGAATTTTAGGAAAACGCTCACTAGTACTATCAGTAATATTTAATGTAGAATGAATAAAACTGGTGTCAACGGTCACATAAGTAATGTTCTCTATAAATACACCGTGGACATTTTCATAACCTGGCTCTCGGCAAAATAAAGTGACTTTATTCTCGTCAATTGTCAAAACATCAGGGAAAAGTTCAAAAGGGAAAGTGGCTTTAATACACATTAAAACTTTTTGAGATTTTTCTACTACCTCGTCTAGCATTTTGTGGTTACCATTTGTAAACAGAGATGGTGAAGACTTAATTATTTGAAATGGAGTTTGTGTTTGATTTATAGGTGGAAGTCCACTCATCTGTTGTGGCGGAGGTTTATTAAACAAGATTTGTCCTAAAACTTGTGTCATACATAATTAATATATATGTTGTGGGGGTAGTTTTCAGTGATAATTATCACAACTCTCTTTCCAGTTTTTGAGGATCTTTAACAGTTATTAACTTTTGATAGTAAGATATGATTCCCGCTTTGGTAAGTTTTTCCAATTGTCTACTTGTGGTTTCCCGAGTTAGATTAACCCAGGTAGCAATATCCCGGTGTGTGAGCGGTAATTTAATTACTATATGTTTATCTTGTTTTTCCCCGAATTTTTCGGATAGATATTGTAGAAGTGATATGACTCGATTGTAAGCATCTTCATACATTAAGTTTTCTAATCTTTTAACCAGCCCGTTAATTCCAAGAGCAAAGCGCCTAGTCAGATCAAATAAAACCTCAGGTTCATCTTTCAAAAGTCTGATTACATCTGCCTTTGGTGCTCGTTTTAATTCTACTGATCCTATTGCCTCAAAGTAATATGTGTTCTCCGATTCACCAACTACCAGCATTGTTGGGAAAAAAGAATATGGTCTAAAAATATGAATAGTTACTTCATTGCCATCTTCTGTAATACTATACTGTTTAATATTACCACTTCTTAGGAGATAGATTGAAGAAAGTTCGTCGTCAGGGCGTATAATAATTTCTCCCTTTTTATATTTAACTTCTTTATATTTTGAAAAAAAGCTCTCTAGTTTCAGTTTGACTTTTTGATCCATACCCCGTTTAGCTTAGCACATGAAGTGACACAAAACACTTGAAATTTGTGACTGAGAACACTGCAGCTTTTTGATAGAAATACTATTCTTAATTCATCAGGCAAGGGTAGGGATTACAGAATAAAGATCGGTGAAAGCATTTTAACAATTTGATTTCTTTTACACAAAGCTGCTTTACTTTCTTTGACCTACCCTGCCTGATAGATACAGGAGTTAGAATGGAGCTGTTAATTGTTGCATTAATTGTAATAGTTGCAATTATATTAGGATTACTGGAAGTTTTTGTGGAGATGAATATTTATACTCATTCTAAATTCAGGAAAAAAATTGATCAATATTTTTTTAGTACTATGTGTATATCCTAGGAGAGGGGGATGTGAGTATGGCAAAAACTGAAGAATTTAAAGTAAGTGGTGAAGGTTTACTTAAGAAAATAAAAGAGCTTGTTGAGGAGGGAAATATTAGAAAGATCACTATTAAAGATAAAGAAGGTAAAGTATTGGTAGTATTTCCTTTAACTATTGGAGTTGTTGGAACGCTGATTGCTCCGGTTTTAGCAGCGGTTGGAGCTATAGCTGCACTGGTTACTGAATGTACAATTTCAGTGGAAAGGGAGGGTAATGAGATGTGACGCAAGTCACTTATTTTACTGCAAATTAGGATTATTTGAATGGTACAATTTATGCTCTGGCACATTATTCCTAATAGGACAATTCACAAAACCAAGGCTCACTAAGACTTCACCTGATGATCCGATGGAGAATATGTAATAATAAGTAAGAGGAGGTGATTTTAAATGATGGGTTATGGTTTTAACAGTATGATGGGAGGATTTGGATTTGTAGGAGCCATATTTTATATAGTAATTTTAATAGATACTATTTTGCTGGGAGTCTGGCTTTGGAAACAAATACAGAAGAAATAACTGATTTATTGTGGCTTCTTTAGATTAAAATTTTCAATCGATGGAGGAGTATTCCCAGTACTATCAGAAAGTCCAAAATAAAAACCACAATATTTGTATATATGATTGGTTTTTCTTTGTGAACCAGGCCATAAATTAACCAGAAAATAGAAGCTATTGAAAATCCGGCCCAGGTGGTGAGGGAAACTCCATCCACATCTTTAGAAAACCAGATTCTGGTCACTTGTGGAACAATGACAGCAGCACCAAAACCGCCAACAAAGAAGATGAATTTATTCATAAAATTTTTTAAGGCCTCGTTATTTTCTATTTCATGGGTTTCAACACCTCTTACCTTTTTAAATAAATGATGCAAGCCAAAATTCATGTGAGTCATAAGTTATTTATATCAAAAAAATGACTGGATTTAAATAGCTGCTTATTGTATTGTTAAATTAATGGATAATAAAGTTAAAATATTGGTTTTATTTTATTCATTTACTGGCTCAACTGCCAAACTGGCAAAGTATATTGCCGAGGGAGCCAGGGAAATTGATGAAGTTGAAGTAGCTGTTAAACAAGTTCCGGAATTACTTCCAGGTGAGTTTTTTGATAGCAAGCCAGAGCTAAAAAAAACCCGTGAGGCTTTTACCCATATTCCAGTAGCCACTTTGGAAGATTTAACCTCAGCAGATGGAGTAGCTTTTGGCACCCCGGTTCACTTCGGTTCTTTTGCCAGCCAGTGGAAACAATTTATTGATCAACTCTCCCCGGTTTTTATTAAGGGAACAATGGTCGGAAAACCAGCAGCTTTTTTTACCTCAGCTGGTAGTACTCACGGCGGGGAAGAAGCTGCACTTTTATCTATGATGATTCCGCTTCTTAATTTGGGAATGATTCCAATTGGTGTGCCTTACCCTATCCAGGGTGCAGGACATGATTTTGATGCCGGGAGTCCATACGGGGCTATCTATGTTTCAGGGCACAAAGGTGATAAAGAAATATCAGAAGGGGATATGAAAATCGCAAGAATTTTAGGCAAAAGACTGGCAGCCATGGCTAAAGTAATAAGACATGGTTGTGATAATTTGCCTCAATGTCAGTTCTTGTCAAATGTTTATGATTAATGTTACTCTAATGATGTGATAGCTCCTGTTAAATACTTAGTTGGAATATCAGCTGTAATTATTGCAGTTTTCAGTTCCTTGGGTTTTTATCTGGTTCGAGGAACACCAGTAAGTAAGGAATTGGTCGCATCAGGACATAATCATATTTTAAGTTTTGCGTATGGGGCAATTTTATTTGCACTACTTCTTAAAAAACTAGATGTTTCCAATACTGTAAAATGGATTTTGGCTGTTTGGATGACACTTAGTTTTTTGGGTCCGCTGGATCTGATTTATGCAGGTTTTACAGGGGATAGAGCATACCTAAGTTTTACTAGCCCAGCCTTTAATGGCTCATTTGTTGTCCTGTGGTTGGCTATGGCCTATTTTGTTGTTACTTCTAAGGATAAGAAAGAATAAATCCACTAAATATAAACCGATATAATTATAATGGCATACCAGCCAAGCAGTGAGAAATAATCTGAGATTGTTGATAAAGTTGTGAATGTTTCTTTTTTGGAACGTAGCCAGGTATTAATTAGGATATGGTTTGCCAAAAGCAGTCCCACTAAAACCAGTTTTAATATAAACCCTGGATTATTAGTTAACATATTTGGATCTCTTCCGAAAAGTCCCATGCCGGAGATGATAATTAAGGCAAAACCAATATTTAAAAGCCAAGTTATAACTGGAAGAGAGCCACGTTTATGCATTTCAGCAGGATGCCATTTAAAATAAAGTTCCCTGGCATAAGCTGTGGTAACAGCTCCAGCTCCAATAACAGTTCCAATAATATGCATTAGAATCCAGATTTTGTACATGTAATAAATATACTATACTTTCAAAAAATGTCCAACAAGTAGTCCGATTGTTGTTGCAATACCGCCTATAACAAGAAGTTCAGTTGCTGATCTGAGAGGTTTGGATTCAACAACACGTCCTTTTATAAAGCCAATAACAAACAGACCAACAAGCGCTGCCACTATTGCAATATCTCTGCCCATGGGCTGCGGAAGAATGATAGTTGGGATAATTGGAACCATTCCGGCTAAAAAATAGGCCAAAAACATAATTGTTGCTCCAAGAATGAGATTATCTGTATGTTTGCCGGTTTTGTCCATTTGATGGACAGCTTTTTCAGAAGAATACTGGCCCGCTGCCATAGAAGTTGCCTCAACTGTTACGGCCACCAAAGATGCCAAAATAATTATAGACTTATCATCAACACCTGTGCTAATTCCAACAACAACTCCAGTTGTTGAAACAAGCCCATCCTGGAGCCCAAACATAGCAGATCTTAAGTAGTCTTCATGAATATGCTGCATAAAATTAGTTTAGCATATTAATGAGTGTAATTTAGCGCCCGGGAGTATCTTTGTATAACATCAACCATGAGCCGCCAAGGTGAACTGGTGCCGGGTCACAAATTGTTTTTCCTGACTGCGGTTCTAACCTAAATCCTGGCTCATCTTGAAAAGTTAACCCATCTTTAGTTTTTGCGCTTTTGATTTTTCCCTCAAAACAATAGAATTGTCTCCAGAAATCTACATCAACATAAACTGTATTAGAAACGGAGCCTATTTCTCTGACTGTATTCTTCAGTTTAAAGGTAAGTCCATCATCTGAGGTTGCTGCAATGAGTTTTGGGCCCTGTGATAAATACATAAACCATTTATCATTTATAATACTTATATCAGGATCAGTAATTTTTGGATATTCAAACCTTATCCCTTCATCCTGGTTAAAATTTACACCATCAGTTGAAGCTGCACTCAAAACTTTATTTTTTGCTCCAAAAACTATGTAAAAAAGTCTGATAGTTCCGTCATTTAATAAAATTGCTTCAGGATCTGTCCCGGCAAAGCCTGATTTACTTTTAATCTGCAAGGAACCTAAGTCCCAGCTTTTCCCGTCATCATCAGATAAGGCTACTAAAATTCCTGATTTAGATCTTTTGGCGCCGTCTACCATATAAGCAAAAATTCTACCATTGGGAAGTCTTATAATATCCGGAACAGAAGCTTTGTCAAATAAAACATCATCTTCTTTTGTAAAATTTAATCCGTCAGGTGAACTTGCCAAAAAAACTTGATGATAGAAAGGTCCATTTGGATCATTAAACGGGTCTTGTTGAGAAGCTGTAAAATCAAATTTTAAACTATTTTTAGAAGAGAGTTGTGTTTTTGTTGCTGTAGGGTTTACCTGTGTTTCAGATTGAAAATCTTTAATTAAAAAAAGAGAAATAAATATAATAGTCACAAGGGTTAGAATGATTAAACCAGAAATAGACAACAAACCTTTTTGAGCAGACATAATTTTAGTTTAACATACAATTTGGTAATACAGATTACAGAAAAAAAACCCGAAATATGATATAAAATACACATGGAAGCTGTGAATGTATTTTTTCTGGTAATGTTTATGGTTATGATGGGTTTTACTATATTGGATTTTATTATGGAAGAAAAAGATAAAAAACTGGAATCCTCTCAATAATTTTCTCTTGTGTTAAACTTAAGTTATGTTCGATTTAATCTCCATTGGGGATGCTACCATTGATACTTTTATCCAAATTCATGATGCAGAAGTAAAATGTGATATAAATAAGCAGGATTGCAAAATTTGTGTGGATTATGGAGATAAAATTGCTGTAGATAAGCTAACACATCTTGTTGCAGGTAATGCAGCAAATAATGCAATTGGTGCCAAAAGGCTTGGGCTAAAAAGTGCAATATATGTAAATGTCGGGGATGATTCCTCCGGTAAACAAATATATGAAAAGTTGAAAGAGGAAGGTGTTAGTACAAGGTATATTGTGGTAAACAAGGGTATGGAATCGAACTATTCAGCAGTTTTAAACTTTAAAGGAGAGCGCACAATTTTTGTTTATCATCAAGCCTGGAAATATAAACTGCCGGATTTAGATAATACAAGGTGGGTTTACTATACCTCTATGTCAGCTTCATTTACAGATTCAAATATTTTAAACGAAATAACAAATTTTCTTGAGCGAACTGGAGCTAAATTTTTATATAATCCAGGAACATATCAGATTCAAGCAGGAGTCAAAAAAAATCCAAAACTACTTGCCTTAACTGAAATTTTTATAGTTAATCTGGAAGAATCAAAAAGGATTCTAGGATACAAAGATAGTGAAGATATCCAAATAAAAAAATTACTAAAAGAAATTTGTGATTTAGGTCCAAAAATGGCTGTGATTACCGATGGGGGAGAGGGGAGCTTTGGATTTGATGGAGAAAACTATTACAAACTGGAAATCTTTCCGGCAAATTTAGTAGAGATGACAGGAGCCGGAGATGCATTTGCAACTGGTACTTTGGCCGGTTTGTTCCATGGTGAGAGTTTACCAGAGGCCATGAGATGGGGAGCAGCAAATGGAGCCTCAGTAGTGGAAAAAGTCGGCCCCCAAGCTGGACTTTTGACTTTACGTGGTATGCAGGAAAAATTAAAAGAAAATTCTAAGATTGTGGCTAAGGAGATTTGATGCCTTCTTTTTTAAGATTATTTCCTGGTGGATAGATTTTAATCATGAAGGCAATGCTGGGAGCTACTATGTCTATGGTCAAATCGTCATTTGCTTTAATATAAGTAACTTCTAAGTCAAGAGTACAAAGTCTTGCACCTAAATTTAGATCAGGTGGTTCTTCATGGAGAATCCATCCCTCTTCTATCTCCTTAGCGATCCATTCCAGGTCAAAATAAAGACTAGGTTTAATAGAAGTACTACCATTTTGGCTTGTGACCCCAACAATCTTGATTGGACCCCTATAAGAAGCTGCGTATAATTCCATTTCGATATCACAGCCGATAACCCCTCTAGCCAATAAATCAATATTTTTAGGTGAATATATGATAGGTGAATCTTCTCCGTGAGGAATATGATTCAAGGATCGCTCGGCCATGGGAATATGATATCATAGGTTTATGGATTTATCTAAGTTTACTAAAAATGGTAAATTTTTGATGTTGGCGTTGGATCATCGTGGGTCATTTAAGAAGTTAATGGATCCAGTGAATCCTGAGTCAGTTACAGATGAACAGGTAATCTCACTTAAAAATGAAATTATAGAAGCTTTAAAGGATCAGTTTAGCTCACTTTTGATTGATGATAAACTTGGACTTGAAGCCTGCCATGAAGTTTGTAAGGTTAAGCCGTATCTTCTACCACTGGAAAAAAGCTCACACACAGGAATTGCCGAGATAGAATACATTGCAGCGGAGCTAAAAGATCTTGGAGCAAGTGGGGCAAAAATCTTAATTGATTTTAACCCCGGGGATGAGAATTCCGGGAAACAGCTGGAGATTGCATCCGAAGTAGTTGCAGATTGCATGGCATCTGATTTTCCGTTATTTCTGGAAATTGTGACACACAATGAGGGATTAGTTACTCAATCTGTTAATGAGTTTCTGGGTGAAGGGATAGAACCGAGTGTTTGGAAATTGGAGTATCCAGGATCAGAAGATAAGAGCAGGGAAATAACTGATATGGTTGGAGAAACACCATGGATACTTTTAACAGGGGGAAAAGATTATGAAACTTTTAAAAATAGCTTAAAAGAGGCTGTGCAAGGCGGTGCAAAAGGGTTTTTAGCAGGTAGAGCTCTTTGGCAGGAGGTTTGTACAATGAAAGGGGAAGAAAAGAATAAATTTTTGAAAGAGACTTTGCCGGATCGATTTAGAAAAGTATCAGAAATAATTAGTAAATCCTAGAAAATCCCCGTTGTTATTTTGGTAAAAATCTGGTAAAAATAAACTCTACAAAAGGAGGTGATTATAATATGGCAAATACAGGGAAAAGAATTACTGCAGACTGCAGGAAGTTTCCAAGTGAAAAAGACTGTCAATTTACAATTTCATGTGATAAGAGTGAGGAGGAAGAAATGGTAGATGTTGGTGTATACCATGCTGTTAAGCATCACGGACATACAGACACCCCGGAACTTCGTGAGGAAATAAGGAAGACTATTAGTGAAGATTGATTTGATGGTGAAATCCGCCTTCGCTAAGGCTTCGGCGGACGAAGGGAGGTGAAGAATATGAGTTTAGCAAATGCAAAAGCAGTAACAACACTAACAGCTTCTGATGTAGATAGAGCAAAATCTTTTTGGACTGAAAAACTAGGACTTAAAATGGCTGCTAATCAGGCTGATCCAGCTGGTATTACACTGGAAGCAGGAGATGGGACAGAGATTTTTATTTATAATAGTGGAGCACCAAAAGCTACAAATACAGTAGTTTCCTTTAAAGTCGATAATGTTTTGGCAACAGTAAATGAGCTAAAAGAAAAAGGGGTGACTTTTGAAACTTATGATATGGAAGAGATAAAAACTGATGAGAATAATATTGCTACATGGGAAGAGAAATATCAGGCAGCATGGTTCAAAGATAGTGAAGGAAATGTTGTTTGTGTAGGAAATGTATAGTATCTTGACAGCCAGAAAGTTTTAATTTAGACTACTCTGGCTGTCCAAATATTATGGCAGAAGCGATAGAATTTAAACAAACTCCACCTGAAGAACAGTTACGTGATTCCCTGGAAAGAGATGGACTAAAATATAAGAATCTCCTCACGCAATGGATGAAAGAAAATAAACATCTCTTTATAAATACAGGACAATGGGATACAGGTATAGTAATGAATGAAGGAACTCCTGAGCAAAGATTTGAACTAAAGCCAATATTAGAGCTTGAAGATGAAGGTGAAGGAAGTCAGCTCTATTATTTCCTCACTGAAGAAGGGATTTTTCTGACAGGGCAAGCGATAGTAGGTGGATATGGTTATCAACCGATATGGGATGAGGATGTAAAAGAGATTAATATTTCTGAATATCCCAGTCATGCAGCATGGGCACTTCGTGAAATGCAAAATCGTCAAGAGAGATTTGAATTTTCTAAAAGTAAATAATTTTCCTATTTATGTTATTATATTTTTAAGGTAACTTCTCTACTTCGTTCGAAGAAGAATTATCAGTATGTCATCCTGAACGTAGTGAAGGATATATTCTTCGCCTTCGCCTCAGAATGACAATTTATGGATTCCCGCTTTCACGGGAATAACAAAGAAATATATGAAAGTAGTTGTAACCAGAAAAATACCGGGAAATGGGGTTAAGATGCTTCAAGATGCCGGGTATGAAGTTATAGTAGGGGAGCAGGATGGGCCAATGGAAAGAGCCCAGTTGCTTGAATTTATTAAAGGTGCAGATGCAGTACTGGGGCAACTTCAAGACAAAGTTGATGAGGAATATTTAACAGCAGCTGGACCACAATTAAAAATCGTGGCCAACTATGCGGTTGGATTTGATAATTTAGACCTTACTGCCCTCTCGTCGCACAATGTGGTGGGGACTAATACTCCAGATGTTTTAACAGAAGCCGTGGCAGAACATGCCTTTGCTCTAATTTTTGCAATTACCCGAAGAATTGTCGAAGCACACAAATTGGCTCAAACCCAGTCTAGTTCTTTTGGACCGGAGGTAATGTTGGGGATGGAGTTAAAAGGAAAAACTTTGGGGGTACTTGGGCTGGGAAGAATTGGCTCCCGGGTGGCAGAAATTGGAAAAGCCCTGGGGATGAAAATTATTTACTATGACATCAAGCAAAATAGCGAGTTTGAGCAAAGTGTGGGAGCGCAGTTTAAAGCTACCCCGGAAGAATTACTTTCCGCGTCGGATGTGGTAAGTGTTCATGTTCCTCTGCTTGATTCCACAAAGCACTTGATTAATGCTGATAGACTTAAGATGATGAAACCTACTTCGTATCTGGTAAATACTTCCCGTGGGCCAGTGATTGATGAAGTAGCCTTAGTGGAAGCCCTAAAAAATGGAACAATAAAAGGGGCAGCTTTGGATGTTGGTGAAACAGAACCCAAATGGGCACCTGGTCTGGTGGATTTGGATAATATTGTGCTAACGCCGCATATTGCATCAGCTACCAATGAGGCCAGATCAGAAATGGGAGTCCTGGCAGCGGAAAATATTATAGAAGTTCTTTCCGGCCGTCCTGCAAAAACACCTGTTAAAAAATAATTATGTCTACTAAAACTATTGGAATTATTGTTGCTATTTTGATCGTTGTTATCGGTGGTGGGTATTTATTAACCAGACAACAGGGTCAGCCAGCCACACAGACTCCACAGGTTAACCAGCAGTCTTCTGGGATAACCGGCACTGACTCTGCCAGTCAGTCCGAACAAGTTTTGGCTGGGAATACATCTAAATTATATGTTTTTAATAAAGCTCAGTATGATGAGGCACTCAATTCTGGAAAGCTGATTGTTTTGTATTACTATGCTAACTGGTGTCCAATTTGTAGAGAGGAAGTACCAAAATTATACGGCGCTTTTAATGAGTTAGCTTCTGATCAAGTAATTGGGTTTAGAGTAAATTTTAATGATAGCGAGACAGATGCTGAGGAGGTAGAGTTAGCCCGGGAACATGGGGTGGCTTATCAACATACCAAAGTATTTATTAAAAATGGGGAGAGAATTTTAAAGTCCCCAGAAACTTGGGATAAGAAGAGATATTTGGATGAAATAGAAAAAGCACTTTAAAGTATTGACACTCTAGTACTATATGTAGTACTATCTTTTGGTGGCTAAGCGTGAAAAAAGGATTAGGAGAATCTTTAAAAATCCAAGGACAGTTCCTTTTAAAGATTTGGATAAGGTACTTAAGGATTTTGGATATGAAGTTAGACAACCGGGTTCAGGTAGTAGCCATTTTGTCTATACTAAAGGAGAAATTCAAATCTCGGTACCTTTTAGAAGACCCTTTGTTAAAGAAGTTTACGTAAAAAGAGTTATAGAATTAATTGGAGGAGATAATGAATAAACAAAGTTTGTTTTCTAACGAAAATAAAAAGCTCAAATATTATTTGAATTTAGATTATACAATACGTCTTAAGGAGAATATGGACGGAACTTATTTTGCAGAAATTGAGGAACTTCCAGGTTGTATGACTGAAGGAGATACTAAGGAAGAAGCTTTAGAGATGTTAGAAGATGCAAAAAAAGTTTGGCTAAAGGTGGCTCTTGAGAGAAAAATTTCTATACCAGAACCTTCAGAAGACGGATTTAGTGGTAAATTAAATTTAAGACTACCTAAGTTTTTACATAGAAAACTTACATATAAAGCCAGACAAGAAGGGGTGAGTCTAAATACTTTAATTAGTACAACACTTGCCTCTTTGGCTAAATAGAAGACTATCCTGTAACTAAAATTACAATGTTTGACAGAGTAGCTAAAGTGTGGTATTATTTCTATCAATATGGCAGAAAATGAGCTTAGGATAGCTTTGATAGATCAAGATGGTAATACTTTAGATATAAAACCAACCGACCAAGTTGGTTCAGCTGATAGATTACTTGTTGTTAGAGCTGCTTTAGTGTCAGGTTTAAAAAGCGGCTTACTTGAAACTAGTCCATTTATTCTCCACCAACCCGAAGCGTTAGCAATCATTAGAGAATCTAAACGAGAGAATCAATCAAGATCAGTAAAACTCCCTCAATATTATCCAGCAATTTCTCTTGATGGTGAACTAGAAAGACAAAGAGTGGAAGCAGCAGACAGAATAGCTGTTCCTTTGGGAATAGACAGAAATAGATTCCTGGCTCAACTTCCAGCTAGATTTCCTACCAGAGGTCCTAACTATGATGAATACGCCTTGCATATCCCATTGATTGCTGTTGATACCACACCTTTTGGGAAAGATTGGTTTGAAATGACTGAGGCTGCTTTATATTATGATCCAGATAACCCAGAAGTTTTACTAAAACCCTATATCTATTCAGGGTTAAGAAACGTAGAGGTATGGAAAGATCCTAGAAAAGGAGTTGATCCTTTTCCTGAAGCTCCTCATT
>Ga0209542_10014986_pt1 | contig 13096 bp, 15 predicted proteins | sample RifCSPhighO2_01_FD_184028 | JGI IMG/M metagenome (GOLD analysis project Ga0209542, IMG submission 184028) | Soil microbial communities from Rifle, Colorado - Rifle CSP2_plank highO2_0.1 (SPAdes) (version 2) | ecosystem: Environmental > Terrestrial > Deep subsurface > Rock core/Sediment ... | reverse complement strand
AAGATATACCCTCCCATATAGTTTTCAATATGTCGGGTACGAGCCTGCCCGAATCAAGGTTAAGCCAGTCTACAAGTATCTCGTACCAGACCTTTAGTTAATACAGACGGAATGGTATACCCTCCCATATAGTTTTCAATATGTCGGGTACGAGCCTGCCCGAATCAAGGTTAAGCCAGTCTACAAGTATCTCGTACCAGACCTTTAGTTAATACAGACGGAATGGTCAGCCAAGGGTTTTGAAGCGATTTTGGCCTAAATTATTAAATTGCGGTAGATTAATCTTTGGGTAGTGGGTCTAATAACTCTTTTGGTTACATAAAATGAAAATAAAAGTAGGCCATTTATTGGCCTTTTCTAAAATAAGGACTAAGATTGCTCACTGTTTCCGACCACAGTCGCCTGTCTAGCTCGGGGTCCATGTTTCGCCAGTTAGCACGCTCCGGACGCCCCAGCATATCCGCGACAGCTATTCGCAAATACTGGGGAGGTGCTGGAGGATCCCAGAGCATAGTTGCCCCCACACTATCCCGCCAGAAAAGATAGGGCTCTTGTTTTTGCTCATTGTTGCCGAAAATCGTTTGCGGCCATGGCCTATCGCCAAGATATTTGGTATCCCGCCCGGGAAAATCTCCAACAACTCGATCCTTAATTATTCCATTAGCTGGAATAACATGAAGGTGCGCATGAGTGATGGTCTGTCCTACGATTCCATGTTCAAAGATAATTCCCGGGAAGACATATTTTTCGCAAAGCGCAAAAACCATATAGTTCTGCCGCCTCTATCTGCTCAGACAAATCAAGCAATCTGAGGCACAATACATGCCGCTTGGGTACAAGTAACACATACCCCCCATCGGTAATCTGTCCCAGAGTTGCAATGACCCAGAAAAGCTCGGTTTCTCCAACAAGTCTCTCTTCGAATTGGTTGCGGTCGCAAAACGTACACGGCCTTTCAGTCATAATATTCCAAAAAGATCTACAGATAGTATAAAAAACGTACCGAGAATGTCAACCTACATACCATCGCTTATCCTCGCTTTATGAGTAATATTTTTTTCTCAAAACCCCAGAAGGGTTCATAGATAACTTCTATTTTGGTCGGCTGCAGACAATACCACGATTCGCCCTCATCCAGTATCTCACCTACTTTCTTCGGTGACTTCTTTCCCCTTTTCAGGCGATGTTGTTTTGCTAGAGCCAAAATATCTCCTTTGATCTTTTTTGCCTTCCCTTCAATCTGCAATCCGACATTTTTCTCACCTCTACTGTTGCTTAGGGTAATGGTCGCCGCTACTTTTGAATTTACCGCAACCGCTTTTGAGTGTCGTGTTTTTGTTTCCGAAAGCCAATACAGATTGAATTTCTCGTCATATACATAAATCACATCACTCACCCACGGGCCGTTTTTATCCGCTGTTCCCAAGCTCATGAGATATCCCTTTTTTAGAATAATCTGAATAAGTTTTTTTAAGTCTTTCATTAATTACCTTTATACTGGAATTTAACAAGATTATTAAAGAGTTTATTGAAACTCAATAATTAGACTTGTGCAATTCTTCCTTCTTCGGTCTCATCTACCTCTTCAATTTCGTCTTCTTTAACTTCATCTTTGATTTCTGGTGTGGAATCTGATAGGTGAGTAAAAAATTTAATATTATTTAAGTTTTTGTTTGGATTTCAATTTTTTGATTTTCTCCTCGAGTAGTGCAATTTCTTCATTTTTTCCGCCAAGCGCCTGCTCCAAAAGCTTTCGAGTGAGTTTTTGCTATAAATCGTCGATTTTTTTCTCTAAAACCTGATTCATACCCCTAAAGCCAGTTTTTGGCATGAAGTCCATTTCGCGCCGCTTCTTCTTGCGCTATCTGTTTGGAGGGCCCTTCGCCTTCGGCGACTTTTTCTTCGTCCAGATACACACCCACCACAAAATGTTTATCATGATCCGGCCCCCACTCGCGGACTACCTCATAGGTGGGAGTAATGCCGACCCTCTCTTGAGCTTCTTCCTGAAAAAGAGATTTGGGGTCCTTGTATAGCTTTTTGGAGAGAACACTCTCAAGCTTCGGCATGAGGATCTCCATAATAAACTTTTTTGTGGCATCGTACCCCAAATCAAGATACATGGCCCCGATGAGTGCTTCAAAAGCGTTGGCCAAAATAAATTGACGGGCCCTCCCAACGTCTTTTGCCTCTCCGCGCGAGAGTAGCATATACTCGTTTATACCAATATCAACCGCCACCTCGGAGAGCATTTTGGAATTTACCAAGGCCGCACGAAAACTGGTAAGCTCTCCCTCCGGCTTATCCGGAAATTTTCCGTACAAATCTTCGGTAACGATAAGTTCCAAGACCGCGTCTCCAAGAAATTCCAAGCGCTCATTGTGCCCGAGGCGAAAACTCGGATTTTCGTTCAAATACGACCTGTGGGTTAAGGCCTGGAGCAGAAGGTCTTGATTATTAAATTTAAGAGAAAACTTTTCCTCAAATTGAGATAAATTTTGCATTACAGAATCAAGAGTCAAAAATTAAGAATCAAGGAATAAACTCTGCTTGATTCGTGATTCTTGCTTCTTAATCTCTAAATTGTTTATCATTCTTTGTCAGCTTCCTCGGTCACTTCTTTTGTTTTTGTTTCTTCTTCAGCTTTTTTCTTGGCTAGCTCTTCCCTTGTCGGATATTCTTTTCCCGGCTCTCCTATTTCGCGATACACCGTGCCCAAAACTCCATTTACAAATTTACCGGAAGAATCTCCTCCGAATGATTTGGCAAGTTCAATTGCTTCGTTAATCGCGACTTTGGGAGGCACCTCTTCGCGACTGCCAAAAAGCAATTCATATAGTCCCAAACGAAGCACAGACCTATCTACCGAAGTAATTTGCTCAATCGGCCACTCGGGAGCCGCCTTCTCAATAATCTGGTCTATCTGTGGCATGTTCTCCAAGGTCCCCGCGATTAGACGGTCAATAAACGGATACTCTTCGTCGAGTCCCGGACCAAATTCTTGTTTATTGCGCTCCACAATCTCCGGCAAGACTTTCAAGTCTTTGCCGTTGAAATCCCATTCAAAGAGAGACTGCATGGCGATAGAACGAGCGAGATGGCGAGAAGCCATACGAGAATTATGAATTATGAATTATGAATTATGAATTTTTGTATTCCATAATTCCTAATTCTCAATTCCTGATTCGTTATTCGGCCGCCTCCTTAGTGGCGAGTTCTTTTTCTTTCTTTTTCTTCTCTTTTTTATCGAGTTTGGCGAGTACATCCACCACCTTCCTTCCCGCGTAATACCCGCAATTGGCGCACATTTGGTGGGGTAGCGTCTGGATCTTGCAATGCCCGCACATAACAAACCTACCGGCCTTTAGGGCGTGGTGCGAGCGGATTCGGTTCCGCTTGCCCTTAGTGTGTTTCATTCGAACTACCATAAAACACATGGTAGCAGAAAAGGGGATTTTTAGCAAATATAAAATCCGGTGTTTACCGGATCAAAATTTGTGACCATTCACCACTCTCCTCTATCTTTGGGTAGGTCACCCAAACTGTTTTCTGTAAAATAGGCAGTTCCCTTGTCTCCTAAACGCCAGAAACCGAGCGTGTCGATCGCCACTGCCGATTTAGTTTCGTTCATCGCCTCCAAAGCGCGACTTAAGTTCCCCAAAAGAACTTCGATAAATTTTTTTGCTTGTTCTTGATCAACACCGCTCGCTTGTACACATTTTATGAGCTCGCATTCGGAATCGAATCCAGATACCGAAGGAAAAGGTTCATGGTGAGAAGCAATAATCAACCCTTCGATTGGGTAACTCCTGACTAAAAGTTCGGAAATGTCTGTCAGGACCCTCCTTGTCTCTTCTCTAGTGAGATGAATTTCGTCATCCAGATCAAGCCAATCCAGGATATTTGCCACACTAATGCGTACTGTGGCCATAGCAGGAAATAACCCCGTCGCATCCGCTACCTCTGTACTCGGTTGATGTCGATTAAAAATCCAGTCGGTAATTTTCATTTTCGTTTCTTGAGTACCGCCATAAAGTATAGGGGGATTTCCGCATTAAGTCAACGAAATGAAAGGTACAACTTATTAAGTGTAAGACTTGAAAAGCGGCCTCGGGGCCACTTAATAACCAATGTATCCTGTTCCTCCAAAATGTTCTTCTTCTATATAAGGGAAGGAAATAATCCTATGCAATCCCTTGTGCATTTCAAAATATGAAGTCCCGGGTTCCGGCCCTTGCCGGTAAAAATCATACACGCCAGTACAAAGCTCTTTTTTGAATCTTTGCCGACACAGCGCGCATCTGCCCACGTGTCTAATGGCACCAAGCGTTTCCCGAACAACAGAGTCTTGGTCGCTCTCGGGAAGTTTTACTCGAAGTGAGTGAAATTTTATAAGCTTTTCCCACGCGTCTTCGCACGATTCCATTTCTCTTAAAATATGGTTCTACTTTCATACTAGGGTTATTTCGGGCTTCAGACAAGTTTTACTCGAAATGATTTTCGGTGTATTTCTGACGATCCAAATTGGGCAATTCTTTCGCGATGCAATTTAGTCCCGTATCCTTTATGTAGATCAAGCCGATAATCAGGATATTTTTTATGGAGATTTTTCATGATACGATCCCGTGTAACTTTGGCAATAATAGACGCGGCAGCAATGATGGGAACTTTTTCGTCACCCTTGATGATAGTCTCTTGCGAAATATTTTTTGGCAAATATAAACTCCCGTCCAATAACGCGTGGCTAGGTAAACTACCCGCGAGTTTTTGGTGAACTTTTCGCGCGCCAAGCAAAGTCGCTTGATAAATATTTATTTTATCTATAGTCGCCGATGATACTTTTATCGCCACCCATTTAACCGCCGGATGCTTCGTAAGTATTTTGTACCATTCCTCCCTCTGTTTTTCAGTCAATTGCTTGGAATCCTTAATTCCTTTCAAAATCCCTAATTCCTTATTCCTAATTCCTGATTCCATCCTAATTCCCCCAACCACAAGCGGACCTGCGAGAGGACCCCGTCCGGCTTCGTCTATGCCGATGATGTATTTAGGAAGAGACCGGACTTGTTTTTGGCGGCCAGCTTCATCAATACCAACGTGATAAGAAGACAAATTCATCAATACCATTATACTCCGAAGGTTTCTCTTGCAAACGCACTACTTATACCACGATTCATGAGAGAAATCAACGAAAAAAGTATTTTCCTAAATTTTCTTCCCCTCTGCAATTTATGGGAGTATAATTTGATTGCATAATAGAATTAGAAACTAGGAATTGGGAATCAATGATCCCTAATTCATAATTTATAATTCATAATTCATTGCGCTTCACCCACCTACACGTACATAGCCACTACAGTTTACTCGACGGCCTTGCCAAAATTGACCAACTAATCGCGCGCGCGAAGGAACTAGGCATGGATTCGCTGGCAATTACCGACCATGGGGCGCTATACGGTGCTCTTGAGTTTTATCAGCATGCAAAAAAAGCGGGGATCAAACCGATCATCGGTGCGGAAATGTATATTGCGTATGAACAGATGTCGGACAAGAGGCCGGGAATTGATGACAAGCGTTATCACCTAACCGTCCTTGCTCAAAATATCACGGGGTATCACAATCTCATCCAATTGGTCACGAAATCTCATCTTGAAGGATTTTATTACAAACCAAGAATTGACAAAGAGCTTTTGCGACAGCATTCCAAAGGACTTATCGCTCTTTCCGGGTGCTTCAGTGGGGAAATCGCCCGCGCGATTCAAGCTAAAAAAATAGACCGTGCCGAAGAGCTCATTCGCAAGTATCAGAATATTTTCGGCAAGGAAAATTTTTATCTTGAAATCATGCCTCATTTCGCGTTTGCCGATCAGCGAAAAACCAATGAGGCGCTCGCCAACCTTTCCTTAAAAACGGGAGCGAAACTCGTAGCAACCAACGATATTCATTATGTTCATCCCGAAGACTCGGAAGCACAGGACATTCTTGTCTCGGTACAAACCGGAGCGCGCCTGCATGACGAAAATCGGCTCACCATGAAAGAAGCCAATCTTTCTATGCGTTCGGGTGAAGAAATGCTGGCTCTCCTTCCCGAATATCCGGAGGCAATTGCCAACACCCAAGAAATAGCTTCGCGGGTTAATATAGAAATTCCGCTTGGGTCCTGGACTTTCCCCGATCTGCGATTACCCGCAGGACGCACCTATGACGAGGAGCTTCGATTCCTGACAATGGAAGGAGCAAAACAAAAAGGACTCGCGAGTTCTGAAGAAGCGCAAAAAAGAATGGAGTATGAGTTGAAGATTATTTTGGATAAAGGATTTTCTCCCTATTTTCTTGTGGTTGCCGATCTCCTGCGCTACGCCCACGAGCACGGGATTCTAACCGCAATCCGCGGTTCCGTCGCGGGTTCCCTAGTCACTTATCTCATCGGTATTACCAAAATAAATCCGCTTGAATACAAGCTTCCCTTTGAGCGATTTTTAAATCCCGAGCGTCCGTCCGCCCCCGATATAGATATGGACTTTGCCGATGACCGAAGAGACGAGATGATTCAATATACCAAGCAAAAATACGGCGAAGATAAAGTGGCACAAATTGGAACATTCGGAACCATGATGGCTCGCGCCGCCGTACGCGATGTGGCTCGCGCACTCGAATATCCGTACGGCGTGGGCGACAAAATTGCCAAACTAATCCCGCTCGGCTCGCAAGGATTCCCCATGACGCTTGAACATGCCATAGAGACGACACCCGAACTAAAATCACTTTACGGCAATGATAAAGACGTACAAAAAATAATTGACCAATCCAAAAAACTGGAGGGTTGTGTGCGTCATATATCCGTTCACGCGGCCGGAGTTGTGATCTCCCCCACTCCACTTCAGGAATATGTGCCGCTACAACTAGACCCCAAGGGCGGTAAAATCATCACTCAATACGATATGCACGCGGTGGAAGCCGCCGGACTTTTAAAATTTGATTTTCTTGGCATCCGCAATCTGGCGATTCTGGGAGATGCCGTACGGCTAGTAAAATACCATCGCGAAGAAGAGGTAGATATAGAAACTATTCCCCTAGACGATAAAAAAACTTTTTCGCTTCTCGCCAAAGGTGAAACTGGCGGACTTTTCCAACTAAACGGATCCGGCATGACAAAATACCTGAAAGACTTGCGACCCTCTTCTATTCACGACATTAATGCCATGGTCGCCTTGTATAGACCGGGACCGATTGAGTCCATCCCTGAATATATTGAACGCAAGCATCATCCGTATTTGATCCAATATCTTGACCCCAGAATGAAAGAAATCTTGGATAAGTCATATGGCGTTATCACCTATCAGGATGATGTGTTGGAAATTTCCATAAAATTGGCAGGTTACTCATGGCTGGAAGCCGACAAATTGCGAAAAGCCATGGGGAAAAAAATCCCGGCCGAAATGGAGGCGCAAAAGGAAAAACTTATCAAAGGACTGGTTGAGCACGGCATGACCCACGATAAAGCAAAAATATTGTGGGGGCTAATTGAACCCTTTGCGGCATATGGGTTTAATCGAGCGCACGCCGCAAGTTACGGGCGCGTTGCGTACCAAACCGCCTACATGAAAGCGAATTTTCCGGGGGAATACATGACAGCCGTACTTACTGCCGACTCCGGCGACATAGAAAAAATCGCCGAGATTATCACGGAATGCATCCGCATGGAGATTCCGGTTCTCCCGCCGGATGTTAACGAAAGTTTCGCTAAATTCACTTTGATCAAAGGCATCACCCACAAAGAAGACAAAATTCGCTTCGGACTTGAAACCATAAAAAACGTGGGAGCAAATATCGTTGAAGCTATTATTGACGAGCGAAAAAAAAGCGGAAAGTTTTTCTCCATTTCCGAGCTTGTGGAGCGCGTGCGGCATAGAGATTTAAACAAAAAATCTCTTGAATCGCTTGCAAAGTCCGGAGCGCTTGATTGCCTTGGCGAAAGGAACCAAATACTACACAACGTTGATATGCTTTTAGAATACAACCGCGAATCAAGCAGGGCCTCCAATGGCATGCAAAACAGTCTTTTTAGCATGACACCCGAAATTAAAGTAGCATCCATACGACTTCAGGATGCAACCCCCGCGTCAAAAAAAGAACGACTCACTTGGGAAAAAGAATTGCTTGGTTTGTATGTAACCGAGCATCCGTTACAGGAATATGCAGAAAAGTTGAAACAAAATCACGCGCTTGCACTTAACAATCTCACGGGAAACCTGCGCAATCAAACGGTAGCGGTAGGAGGACTTGTTTCTGGGATCCAAAGAATTAACACCAAAAACGGAGACCCGATGCTTTTTGTAAAGCTGGAAGACCTGACTTCGCGCATGGAAGTTTTAGTTTTCCCGAAAGTGCTCGCCAAAAATCCTAACATCTGGCAGGAAGAAAAAATACTCTTGGTTCGCGGACGCCTTTCTGACAAAGACGGAACCATGAAAATTTTGTGCGAGGAGGCAATAGAGATTTAGTAACTACTGACAAGTTACAAGCGCCAAAAATTATAAAAACGGCTGAAAAGCCGTTAAAAAGTTACTGTATATTCCCTATAACGCTCCAAGATATCGCCATCACCACAACTACGTCCGGTTTCCTCAATTTTACATGCTTGGCAAAACTCTATTCTGTCGAGATTTACTGCGTGCACACCCTTTCTTCCAAGTACAACTTGTTGGTTTCCTTCTACAAAGCCCTTGATTTCAATCATGCCCTCAAAGTCCACTAATTCACCCACAGAAATCACTGTCATCTTCATACGAGACAGAGTCGCAACAGCACCTCTTCCGTCCTCGGCCGGCATATAAAAAGTGTCACCACTGCTCATGACAATCCGATATGCTCGCATTGATATCCCCTAAAAAATGTGCTAAAATACTTATATCATGGCTGAGGAAAAAGGTCAAGCTAAAAATGAACTTCTAACCAACGATCATCGTGCCCTAGGGCAGGCACTAGATTTATTTTCATTTCATGATGTTGCCCCTGGGGCGCCGTTTTGGCATCCAAAAGGAATGGCAATTTTTCGCGCTCTGGAGAAACATGCAAGAACCATCAACGACGAGAATGATTATTTGGAAATTTCCACCCCCATCCTCGTAAAAAAAGAGGTGTTTGAAACCTCAGGCCACTGGGACCACTATCGAGATAACATGTTTTGGTTTCAGAATCCTACCGATGAAAACGAGACGCTCGTGATAAAACCCATGAATTGCCCGGAATCCACCTTTGTCTACAAATCCGGAATTCGAAGTTACAAAGATTTGCCACTGCGCATGGCGGAAATCGGAAGACTAAATCGCAATGAGCGATCCGGTACGCTTGGGGGATTATTTCGTGTACGACAAATTACTATGGACGACGCCCACATTTTCGTACGCCCGGATCAAGTCGGAAGCGAAGTTGAAAATGTAATTCAAATTATTGAAAATTTTTATGGAATGTTCGGCTTCACTCCGCGATATGTCCTAGCAACCCGCCCCGAAAACTCACTCGGCACTGCCGAAGACTGGGGACTCGCCGAACACGCTATTGAAACCGCTCTCAAAAATAAAAATATTTCTTACGAAGTAGAAAAAGGGGAAGGGGCTTTTTATGGGCCCAAAATCGAAGTTCACATGAAAGACTCACAGGACAGAGATTGGCAGATGGGAACAGCCCAACTTGATTTGGTGATGCTTCCGAAACAATTTGACCTTTCCTATATTGACGAAAACGGAGAGAAAAAAATGCCGTGGGTAATCCATCGCGCAATTTTTGGTTCATTTGAAAGATTTATCGGTATTTTGCTTGAACACTTCAGCGGCGCTCTTCCTTTTTGGCTCTCGCCGGTGCAGATTAAAATTCTTTGCGTGAACGACACGATTCTCGCATACGCGAAAACGGTGGCCAAAGAGCTTTGCAAACAAGATTATAGAACAGAAATTGACGAGCGCAACGAATCCATCGGCAAAAAAATCCGCGAAGCGGAGATGCAAAAAATTCCTTATCTCCTTATCGTAGGCAATAAAGAAGTAGAAGCGAAGACTATTTCTGTCCGCGAACGCGGCGGCAAGGATCATGGCGGGATGAGTCAAGTAGCATTTCTTGACCTTATAAAAAAAGCCGCTTAAGAAGCGGTTTTTGGGTTGGTAGTAGGAATGGCGGTAAGTTTCTGTTTTGAATAACGATTTTCTGCTCTTGCCACAGCCAATACAACCCGCGGAAGAAGAGCAATAAACTCTCCATCTGAAGCAGCTCTAATCCTGTAAAGTACTTGCTGTTCAGGAACTAATTCACAAAGATAGAGATCACAAAAAATTGTTCCGGATTGCTCGCGCCAGCCAAATAGATACCAATCACTAGCCGGATCCCATCTTTCACTAAGACCGATAATATCTACATCCCCGCGCGTACCACACAACCTCCATGCTTTTTCCATGACATAAATAGCAGCATAAGGATAATTATTTAGCGGTATAGTATTTGCAATGTGTCGTTTTATTTCATGAACAAGTGATAGTGAAAAATATATACCCATTACTCCCCGTTTGTTCTAAAACCTTTATATCATGCTTCCATATAATATGGCAAGAACTGAACTCATCGTCATCGTCGGCCCCACGGCTTCAGGAAAATCCGAACTTGCGGTTCGCCTTGCCAAAAAGCTCAACGGCGAGATAATTTCCGCGGACTCACGGCAGGTGTATCGCAGACTTGATATTGGCACAGGAAAGGTTAACGGCTCGTGGCAAATGGCTCGTGGCAAATGGCCCAAAAGGACTTTTGTATACAAAAAAATTCCGCACTATTGTATCAACCTTGTGGATCCAAAAAAGGTATTTACGGCGGCGGACTTTAAAAAGTGTGCCGAAGGAGCAATTTTGGACATTACAAATCGAGACAAAATTCCGCTTCTTGTGGGCGGAACAGGATTTTGGATTGATTCGGTGGTGTATGATTTATCTTTTCCCGAAGTTCCTCCAAATTGGAAACTAAGAAAAGAACTTGAGAAAAAATCTACCGCGCAACTTCTTAAAATTTTGGCAAAGCTAGACCCTAGAAAAGTAAGAAATATAGATATTCACAACCGGCGCCGTCTTGAGCGCGCCATAGAAATCGCCAAAGCTTTGGGAAAAGTGCCGATTATCAAGAAAAAAAAACCATACAAAACACTTTGGATTGGGATAAATCCAACTCCGCAGTTATGGGGGCGGGGACTAGAAAAACGGGTGGTAGAAATGATTAAAAAAGGTATTTTATCTGAAACCAAATGGCTCATGAAAAACGTCAAAAATAAACGCTTCCGAGAATTTGGCTTTGAGTATCAGGAGGCAAAGAAATTTATTGATCAGGAAATAACTAAAAAGGAATTACTAGAAAATATAGTCAAGAGAAGTAAGGATTACGCCAAACGCCAAATGACGTGGTTTAAAAGGAACCCGAACATTGGCTGGATTAAGAATGATACCAGTGCCATCAAAATAATTAAGAGATTTATCAGCGCTAATTAAAAATGTAAAAATCAAAATGCAAAATTACAGTTCAAAAACTAAGAATAAATAATAAAACTATCCCGCTGAAAGCGGGCTACCAAAATTTTTCAATTTGCAGTTTTAATTTTAAATTATCTTATCATTTCCCTATCCCACCTATACGGCAGGAGCAAAAGCTGTACATTGGCTTTTTTCTTTGCCTCGCTAAACCATAAATCAAACTCATTGCCAAGTGCATCTTTGAGAACATCTATTCTGGCTTGGGGTATTAGCACAAGTTTTTCAAACCCCTGTCCGTCAAGTCCGTAGAGTACCAAGGCCGCTTCACTAGTGTCAGGTCTTTCCGCAAAAACACCATCAACTCTTTTTTTTGTAAGCTCTTTAAAGTCGGGGAGTAGTTCAGACCCCCCCCTCTCCAGCACAACATCCTCAATCAAAAACGTAAGTGTGTCCTTTTTTATATCGCGAAGAATTGGCTGATTTTCGGGAGAAGAGAAATCAAAAACAACTTTTTCCGCTTCATAGATTTTGGCGGCAAGAAACCGGCGAGACGCCTCCTCCGCTGTACGCCAGCTTCTTTTCCATATTAAAGTTCCTTCCACTAGCGCCACGGGATAAAATCCCGACCGCGCAGCAAAAGCCATAAACAAAAGGAAAGCTAAAAATGAAAAAACGGCTTTTCTCATCTTGAAGAAAATTACCAAGAAAATACGCTATTAAAAAACGATTTCGTCCTCTCAAATCCACTTGCCGTTTGTTTAGTTGCTTCTGGTTTTTTTCCCGGAACAACCACCACCACTTCCTCTCCCGGGAGCTTCAGGTTAAGCCGCTCCTTTGCCTCCCGCTCGATCGCCTGTCTGGATTCAAGTTCCGCGGCATATGCTTCAAGTTCAGTCTTTTTTTTGAGAAGCCCTTGAATTTTTGTTTCCGTGTCCTCATATTCCCCCCGCAAACTAAGCGCTTGAGAGACCATTTTATAGGAACCCAGCCCCACAAAGACAATTAGCGCCATAAAAGCGATATTAGAGAGTAATGATTTTTTTAAAAAATTCCACATTTGAAGTCCTATTGTTTTTATTGTAAAATAGTATCAGCGTCTAGCTTAAGCGTAATAATCGGCGTCATTTTAGCGGTATACCGCCGATACCGCGCTGATTAGTATGCGGATATAAGCGCCAAAAATATTTAACATTATAGATTGCTTATGCTAAATCGAAAAAAAGCCAAAATTGCCTGGGTCATTATCAGTGTTTTTGGGGTTGTCTCCATGGTAGCCTATCTCCTCCTCCCCCTGATTTATCTCAGATAATCACCCTGAACGATACCAAATAAAACGCCTTTTGTCTAGGTTTTTTATTTGGCTCAAGTTACGTAAGCCCAACTACTATAGTAGTTGGGCTTACGTAAACATAATAATTATTTTTTTAGAAGTTTCAAAAAAACTTCTGGGGGAATATCCACGTGGCCGGATTCTTTGAGGCGCTTTTTGCCTCTTTGCTGTTTCTTCCAGAGTTTCATTTTTCGCGTACGGTCTCCCCCATAAAGATACCCCGTGACATCCTTTTTGAGCGCTGAAATAGTTTCCCTCGCGA
>Ga0209542_10014985_pt1 | contig 13096 bp, 10 predicted proteins | sample RifCSPhighO2_01_FD_184028 | JGI IMG/M metagenome (GOLD analysis project Ga0209542, IMG submission 184028) | Soil microbial communities from Rifle, Colorado - Rifle CSP2_plank highO2_0.1 (SPAdes) (version 2) | ecosystem: Environmental > Terrestrial > Deep subsurface > Rock core/Sediment ... | reverse complement strand
GACGAAGGCGAGACGCTTGCGCCGGCAGAGCAGGTCAAGCGCCTGCGTGAGCGCTTGAAAATTGCCACGGCAGAAAAACAAGAAAACCTGCTTGGCTGGCAGAGAATGAAAGCCGACTATGCCAACGCCCAAAAGTTTTTCGCCGACGAGCGCACGACGATCGAAGAGCGGGCGACAATAAAAATTATTCGTGATATACTACCCGTGCTCGACAGCTTCGATCTCGCTATGGGCAATCAGGAATCTTGGCAAAAAGTAGATGCCTCGTGGCGCACAGGAGTTGAATATATTCGTAATCAGTTACTTGAGGCACTGGCAAAACACACTGTCGTTTCATTTGGCGAAGTGGGGGAGCATTTTAATCCGCACCTTCATCAACCGCTTGAACACAGCGATGATGCGGTGGGAGAAGAGGGGGAGACGGTTACCAAAATTATTCAGAAAGGCTACCGAAAAGGTGAAACTATTATCCGTCCCGCAAAAGTTATTATTGGAAGTAAAAATTAAAAAGTTTGGGTCGATATTTATAATTTCCTATTAACTATTTAAGCAATATTATGGCAAAAATTTTAGGTATTGATTTAGGCACTACTAATTCCGCTATGGCTATCGTGGAGGGCGGTGAGCCGAAGATTTTAGAAAACGTAGAGGGTAACCGTACCACGCCTTCCATCGTAGCTTTTGCAAAAACAAATGAAATTCTTACCGGTCTTTTGGCCAAGCGACAAGCAGTAACTAATCCCAAAAACACTATTTTTGGCATCAAGCGTTTGATGGGTCACTCTTTTGAAGACAAAGAAGTAGAACGCGATCGCAAGAATGTCTCCTTTGTCATCGAAAAGTCCGGTGCGGGCGTGACGGCAAAACTTGGAGACAAGAATTATCGTCCCGAAGAAATAAGCGCTATGATTTTGCAAAAATTAAAGCGTGATGCCGAGGCCAAGCTGGGCGAAACAATTACCGAAGCGGTCATTACGGTACCGGCTTACTTTTCCGATGCTCAAAGAACCGCCACAAAGGTAGCGGGAGAAATTGCCGGATTTTCCGTTAAGCGCATTATCAACGAACCAACCGCTGCTGCGCTTGCTTACGGTTTCAACAAACGAAAAAACGAAAAGATTGTGGTGTACGATTTTGGTGGCGGTACTTTCGATGTTTCGGTGCTCGAAGTTGGTGATGATGTGATCGAAGTTAAATCGACCGATGGCGATTCGCACATGGGTGGTGAAGATATTGACCAAAAAATTGTGGCTTGGATTGCCGATGAGTTTAAAAAAGAGTCCGGTTTTGACGCACGCAAGGATGTTTATGCCCTTCAGCGTTTAAAGGACGCGGCCGAAAAAGCCAAGCACGAACTCTCCACTACTATGGAGACGGAGGTAAATATTCCTTTCATTACCAGTGACGAAAGTGGACCTAAACACGTGACTCTGAAAATGACGCGGACCAAACTAGAAGAACTTGCTTCGGAATATGTCACGCGCTCGATTGAAATTACTGAGCGCGCGCTAAAAGCCTCGCCTTTTGGCATTTCTGATATTAACGAAATAATCATGGTCGGTGGCCAGACGCGCATGCCGGCTATTATTGAGGCGGTCAAGAAAATTTTCGGTAAAGAACCAAATCGTACTATCAACCCGGACGAAGTAGTGGCCGTAGGCGCCGCTATTCAAGGAGGGATTATGCAGGGTGATGTACGCGACGTGCTCTTGCTCGACGTTACCCCGCTTTCGCTTGGCATTGAAACGCTCGGAGGCATTGCTACCAAATTAATTGAACGTAACACAACTATTCCCACTACTCGCACGCAGATATTTTCCACCGCCGCGGATAATCAACCCACGGTAGAAATTCACATTGTTCAGGGCGAACGTGAGCTTGCGGGAGATAATAAGACACTTGGCCGGTTTATGCTCGATGGTATTCCACCCATGCAACGAGGTATGCCTAAGGTTGAGGTAACTTTCGACATTGATGCGAACGGTATTTTGAATGTCAAGGCAAAAGAGCAGACCAGTGGCAAAGAACAGTCGGTTCGCATTGAGGCCTCGAGCGGGCTTTCCAAGGAGGAAATCGAACGCATGAAGAAGGATGCTGAAGTGCACGCCGATGAAGACAGGGTCAAGAAAGAAATAATTGAAGTACATAACCAGGCCGATATGGTTGTCGCTATGGCAGAGAAGGCTTTGCGCGACGGTGGAGATAAGGTACCAGTAGAGTCACGCACGGCTGTGCAGGGGAAAATAGATGAACTGAAGAAGATTAAAGACACAGGTGATAAGACCACTCTTGAGAAGGCAATGCACGAACTTTCCCAAGAAGTCTCCAAGATTCCTCCTCCGACTACCGGCCCGTCACAAAATGAACAGAAGCCTCCCGAAGAAAGTGCCGGTGGGGAAGTAAGAGACGCGGAAACTAAGTAGTAGAAAATAACGAGCACCGCGAGTATATTTTCTTTACCCAGCCGTAGTTTTGAAAACAACGTTATGAAAACACAAAATATACAACAGAGTTCTATTACCTTGAAGCCACTTAACCTGTGCGTCAAAACTACAGCTGGGTGCTCAAATTTAATAATCGCTTCGCTCATTTAAATTTGGCATGGCAAAAGATTATTACAAAATTCTAGGTGCTTCGTTGATCTCTTCGAAAGAAGATGTGAAGAAAGCGTTCCATAAACTGGCTCACAAATACCATCCAGACCGTAAGGGTGGTGACGAGTCAAAATTCAAAGAGATCAACGAAGCTTACCAGACACTTTCGGATGATTCGAAGCGTTCGCAGTATGATACGTATGGTTCCAACTACGGAGATCGTGGGGGAACAGGTGCGGGCTGGGACCCGGGCGGTTTTCAGGGATTCCCTGGTGGAGCCGAAGGCTTTAACTTTGACTTCGGCGATATCTTCAACGGTTTTGACTTTTTTAGCGGTGCCTCGGGTGGTAGACAAAGAACACAGCGGGGTAGAGATATTTCTATTGACATCGAGATACCTTTTGCAGAATCCGTCTTCGGCACCGAACGCAAGATTTTACTTACCAAATCAGCCTTGTGCGATATCTGTAATGGAAATGGTGGTAAACCGGGTGCTGGAGTGAGGAAATGCGATGTTTGTAATGGCAAAGGGGCGGTGCGCGAAGTGTTTTTCGGCGCTATTACCACTGAGCGTGTTTGCGGCGCTTGCAGTGGCAAGGGAGAAACACCAAAAGAGAAGTGTGCCAATTGTCACGGCGCGGGTGCGGTACGTAAGTCGGAAGAAATTTTCGTCACTATTCCGCCAGGGATTGCCGATGGAGAGATGATTCGCATGACAGGGCTGGGTGAAGCGGCTCCGCGCGGTATTCCGGGAGATCTTTACGTTAAAATGCACGTGCAAGCAGACCGAAATTTTGTTCGCGAAGGAAACAATATTATCACCAACATTCATATTAAGATAAGCGATGCCCTGCTTGGCTCGGAGTATTCGTTACAAACGCTTGAAGGTGAGAAAATTACTCTTGTAATACCCGCTGGTATTTCCGACGGAGAACTTTTGCGCATTCGTAATAAAGGTGTGCCGATTGGTCATAAGTCGACAAAGCGCGGTGATTTACTGGTGCGTGTTCGTATTCAGATTCCGAAGGGGCTCTCGATAAAACAAAAAGAGCTTTTGAATAAACTTCGCGCGGAAGGTCTTTAGTCCGTATTAATATCATGACCTATATTCGATTGTTTCTGCAAACAATATCATTGCTTTTCTTTCGTACAACCTTCATTTTCTTTGCAGACATGCAGGTAAGTGGACTCAGGAACCTTCGGGGTATTGATCGTTCGCGTGGTGTTATTTTTGCCTCCAATCATTCTAGTCAAATCGACGTCATTTTGATTCCTTCCGCACTCCCGCTCTTTTCAAGATTTTTACCAATGTACTTTGTTTCTCTAGAAAGTAAATATTATCGGCGTTTTCCTATAGGAAAATATCTTTATGGCGGTATTCTTTTCGACATTCTTGGAGGTATAACTGCCAAAAAAGGATTGCGTAATTATTCTCTCTCGCTCGTCAATCACGTCGACCTTCTATGTCATGGTGGTAGTTTGTGTATTTTTCCTGAAGGGCAGGTTATCCCCGGACGCGGCACCGGTTCCGCTAAGGGTGGAGTAGCCTATCTGGCCGAGGCCACAGGCGCCACCATCGTTCCTGTGGCCTTAAGTGAAAATCATGACCTCCATATTATTGATTTTCTACTATTGCGTCGGCGCATGAATGTCACCTTTGGTTCACCGACGAATTACGAAGAAATTTATCAACTGGTTCTAAAAGATTTGGAAATCGCAGGTGTTGCTATGCGTGAGGGTCTGGATATAAGTAACAAACATAAGGCCGTGGCCCAAAAGCTCATGGAAGAAATTAGCCAGCTCATGCCTGTCGAGTAATTCAAACTTAGCTGTCCGACACCTAATAAAACGGGTGTCGGACAGCTAAGTTATTTCCAGCCCCTTTTTCTTAAGAGCCTTATTTGATAGTATATAAGACATGACGGGAAGAAAAAAACATTTGATATCAGGCATTCAGGCCAGTGGTAGGCTTCATATTGGCAATTACTTCGGTGCCATGAAGCAATTTGTTGAGTATCAAGACGAATATGATTCGTATATTTTTGTTGCAAATTTTCACGCGCTCACTACTGTTAAAAACGCGGAAGAACTTCGAACCGACACTCACAATCTCATATTAGACTACTTGGCTATCGGCCTTGATCCAAAGAAGGTTACCCTTTACTCTCAAACAGATGTACCGGAAGTAACCGAGCTCGCATGGTACTTTAACTGCCTCGTCACCATGCCGTGGCTTTCGCGCGCCCATGCGTTTAAGGACGCCGGAGCAAAGGGCAAAGAAATTAATGTCGGACTCTTTGATTACCCGGTACTTATGTCGGCGGATATTTTAATTGCGGACGCGGATGTTGTGCTGGTTGGCGAAGACCAGCGCCAGCACGTAGAAATGGCGCGCGAAATAGCAGAAAAATTTAACAACACTTTCGGCGATACATTCAAATTACCAAAAGAGCTAATCAAGAAAGAAGTGGCGATTGTACCGGGTATTGATGGCAGAAAAATGAGCAAAAGTTATGGCAACGACATAAAGCTTTTTGGAACGGACGATGAAATTCGCTCACAGGTAATGAAAATCGTGACAGACTCAAAGGATGTTAGTGAACCGAAAGATCCGGAAACCGATAATATTTTTGCTCTTCACAAATTGGTCAGCCAAGACCAATTGTCTGATTTAGAAAAACGCTATCGTGAAGGTGGGATTGGCTACAAGGAATCAAAGGAAATCCTGGCAGAAAACATCATCAAGCTAGTAACTCCAATGCGAGAGCGCCGCAAAGAGTTTGAAAACAATTCTGCGCGAGTAGCAGAAATTTTGAAAGCTGGTGGCGAGCGTGCCCGCGCTCAGGCGCAAGCGAAAATGAGAGGTGTGCGCAAGAAAATCGGCGTTCTATAAGTTCTGTATCTTAAGTCGTAGGTGTAAGGAGGTATCTTACGATAACTCACGATCGTGAGTTATCGTAAGACGTTAATACGCGGTGCTAAAACTAGGGACTTCTCGTAGCCAAAGGTCCGACCCCGGGGGAGCCCTAAGGTCGAACCCTGATGTGTCTCAAGCATATCCCTATTTCATAACGGTCGTGGAGAGATAGGGATACAAAATAATTTTCTAGTAAAAGAAGTAAAAGAAAAAGCCGCCCGAAGTTCCGAAGAACCGCGAGCGGCAGGGTGGTTGTGCGGCTTTACTATCCCACATATTGCATTTGTTGTGCCCGCATCTGCTTGTAAACCTCTCCGAGAGCAAGCAGAGTGAGGACGCCCACGATGTTGAGGCTGAGGCCGATACTAACGGCCGCATTTACGTACGTAGCCCCAGGCTTGAGAAGAACAATTCCCCATCCGAGCAGAGGTGGGGCGAATGCGAGCAGACTCCATGTCGCCTGCTTGATGCGACCTGGTCCAACACGAGCAAGGAGTCTCAAGAAGACAGTCCTGCCGAAGAAGATCACCGCGAACACTGTCGCAAGTGGAAGAAGCGACCATGCCAACATTTCAAAACCTCCATGCCGGAATTGGCTCCGAAAATCTATCATACTTTGTCCATACTGTCAACATGTGTGTAAGTGACGAAATGAGGCTGTAAATAAGTCTCTTTTTATGCCATAATCTCGGAATGCTTGGGGCGATTCATACAAACGAAATAAAAAAACAAGTTGGACAAAAAGTAACCGTGCAGGGTTTTGCCCAGACTATTCGTGTACAGAGTAAAATTATTTTTCTTATTCTGCGCGATATTACCGGCACTATTCAGATTGTTGTTGGAAAAGAAAATGCTAATTTTGACACAGCAAGTAAACTCTCGGTTGAGTCGGTGATAAGAGTTATGGGGATGGCCAAAGACGCGCCCCAAGCACCGGGTGGAGTAGAGATTGAGCCCGAGACGTTGGAAGTTTTATCGGTGGCCGCTCCAGAGCTGCCTATTCCAGTCGTGTATCAAAAAGGAGGAGAGGAAACAGACGCGCCTATCCGTTTTGACTATCGGTGGCTTGATTTACGAAAACCAGAGAAAACCAAAATTTTCAAAGTATGGACGGAGTTTGAAAAAGGATTTCGCAAGTTTTGGAGTGAAAATAATTTCATACAGCTTTACCCGCCATCTTTTATGAGCACGCCATCAGAAACTGGCGCGCAGGTTTTTGAGGTCAACTATTTCGAAAAGAAAGCCTACTTAGCGCAGTCGCCACAGTTTTATAAACAAATGGGTATTGCTTCCGGCTTCGAACGTGTCTTTATGGTGGCGCCACTTTTCCGGGCCGAAGAATCTTTCACCACCCGCCACTTAACAGAGTTTACTGGTTGGGACTTTGAACTTGCTTACGTGGAAAGCCATCACGACGTGATGGATATGGAAGAGGGAATGATTGTCTCTGGTTTTGAAGCACTAATGGAAGCATTCTCGGAATTAAAGCTGGAAATTCCCGCTCGGCCGTTTCCGCGCATAACTATGGTGGAAGTGAAAAAAATTCTAACTGAGCGCGGAATAGCTTCACCAGAAGAACACGATCTTGCTCCGGAAGAAGAACGAGCGATTTCGGAATATATTAAAGAAAAACACGGGCACGACTTCGTCTTCATCACGGATTATCACAATTCGAAGGGGGCCTTTTACCACATGCGCCTTCCCGACGATCCCGACAGGACGAAACGCGCCGACCTTTTGTATCGTGGTATTGAGGTTACAACATTGGCCCAGCGCGAACATCGTCCGGAAATTCTTGAGAGGCAAGCACTGGAAAAGGGCATGAGCATTGAACCATTGACCGATTACATAAACTTCTTCCGCTACGGTTGTCCTCCGCACGGTGGCGCCGGAATCGGTCCGGGACGTTTTATTATGAAAATTCTTGATTTGCCGAATGTGCGCGAAGCTACCTACTTGCCAAGAGATGTCAAAAGATTGAATCCATAATATGGCCGAAACTGGATTTAAAATAAAATCAGATCAGTTCGAAGGACCGATCGATTTGCTTCTGCAACTTATCGAGGACCGGAAGTTGCATATTAACGATATTTCGCTTGCGCGCGTAGCTGATGATTATATCGCTCATGTTCAGAATATGTCCGCACTTCCGGTAGCCGATACGGCGAGTTTCATTCTCGTTGCATCGATTCTGGTACTGATTAAGTCGCTTTCACTTTTACCGAACCTCGCGATCACCGAAGAAGAGAAGCAGAGTATCGAGGAATTGGAAAAACGCCTCGAAATATACCGTGATATCAAACGAAAAAGCGAATTCGTACGTAAGCAGTTTGGAGCAAACATTCTTTTTGCCCGCGAAGAGAGGAGTGCTCGGCTGGTAGTTTTCTCGCCAGCCAAAGACATGACACTTCCAATGCTCATCTCATCTATCCAAGAGCTTTTGAAGCAATTGCCAAAAACGGAAAAGCTTCCTGAAGCGATGGTGGAGAAAGTAGTGAGTATTGAAGAGATGATGAATCGTCTTTCCGACCGTATCCGCCACTCTATGATACTACGTTTCAGTGAATTTTCCGGCGGAGAAAAAACGAGTAAAATATCTTTAGTAGTTAGTTTCCTCGCCATGTTAGAATTGGTCAAACAGGGAGCCATCTTGGTTCGTCAGAGTGAGCAATTCCAAGAGATTGAGATGCACACGGACACCGTTAATATACCAAATTATGGTTAAATAAAGCAGGGGTGTATGGGGTATTATATAGCAACTCGAAAGTTAGAAGGCGAAATTCAAAAGGCAAAACTACAAGTCAAATGTTTTTAAAATTAAAAATTCAGATTTATTTAAAAATTTAAAATTAAAAATTGTCTTTCCATGCTCATCGAAGCCAAAATCGAAGCCGTACTTTTTTTCAAAAATGAACCTATTACCGTCACGGCACTTTCGCGTATGCTGGGTGAAAAAAGTGATGCCGTAGAAAAAGCACTCGCCAATTTGGAAACAACACTTGCCGATAGGGGAGTAACGCTTATGCGTAAAGAAGGCAGGGAAGAGAGTGTCGCTCTTGTTACGTCCGCTGAAGCAAGCAACTTGATCGAAACTATTACCCGCGAAGAACTCTCGCGTGATTTATCGAAAGTCGGATTGGAAACACTGACCATTATCCTTTATCGCGGACCGATTACTCGAAGCCAGATTGATTATATTCGCGGAGTAAACTCCACATTTACCCTGCGTAACCTCCTCGTGCGTGGCTTGATTGAAAAAGAGACCAGCGAGAAAGATGCTCGCAGTTTTCTCTATCGTCCCACCTTTGAACTTTTGCAGTATCTTGGTCTTAAAAATGTTCGTGATTTACCGGAGTACGAGCAAGTGGAAAGCGCCGTGGAAACTTTTACCACCGAATTAGAAAGTACGATTAATCCGAACTAAAGCTGACTATTTTTTAATTTAACTTCGGTCATTACTTACACATTCAGCCTGGTGGCCTCGGCACTTCTCCCACGGGACTTCTTGTTTTCCAAGTAAAACAATGTCGCCCACCCTCGTTCGATCGCTACTTACTAATTACTACCTTCTACTTACTTCTCTCCCCATGGTCAACTACATTTTCCGTCTACGAATTCTTTTAGTTATTAGTCTGATAGCCCTTAGTGGATTGGTGTGGCTCGGGGTAACTCGAAAAACGACTACTCCTCCGCTTACAAATACAAACACAAGGATTTCAGAAACATCATTTTCTCCCACAACCAATCCTTTTGCCGGCCTATCACTCGTAGCACGCTCCGCATATGTCTACGACGTACGTTCGGACACTGCGCTTTATGCGCTAAACGGAGAAACTCCGCTCGCTCTCGCTTCGCTTACAAAAATCATGACCGTGCTAGTGGCACTTTCTTCGATCGATGATCTCAACACCCCTATTACTTTAACTTCACAAGATATCACCACCGAAGGTGAAAGTGGTCTATCGACAGGAGAACGTTTTCGTCTTTCCGATCTGGCCACCCTCACACTCGTGGCATCGTCAAACGATGGCGCAAGCGCGCTAGCCCGCACATCCGAAGAAATTACGCAAACATCTTTCACGCAACTGGCGCAGACTCTGGCGAAAAAAATCGGATTGGTACAATCATACTTTCTGAATCCTACCGGCCTCGACGAATCGGGCACTACCAGTGGGTCTTATGGTTCTGCACATGACGTGGCACTCATGCTGGCCCATGCCATTAAAAATTATCCGAATATTTTCGACGAAACCAGTCGCGCACAGATTGTCATTACGGCACTTTCCGGTAAGCAACATGTAGTAAAAAATACAAATACCACCGTGGGCACACACCTTGGCATTATTGCGTCTAAAACCGGCACTACCGATCTGGCGGGTGGTAATCTGGTCATTGCTTTCGATGCTGGTCCACTTCGACCGATCATTGTTTCTGTTTTGCATTCCGCCGACGAAGAACGTTTCAAGGATGTGGCAAATTTGGCCGAAGACGCCATCTCGGCCCTATCAAATTCTTCGCAGTAAAATAAGCAGTAAAATAATTTGAATTACGATTTCCATTCCAACTTTGTCCGGCCGGACAAAGTTGGAATGAATGACACAAAATTAATACGATATCATACCTCTATCTCTACACGGCCGTGTAGAGATAGAGGTATGATAAAAATTCTTCTGTAGATTCAAAGCTTACCCCGTTAGCTTGCTACGGGGCTCCATTAAGGGAGGGTTTGGGAAACCGTTGGTTTCCCAAGATTCCAGAGCGAAGCTCCTAGATACCCCGCCGATATGGAGCGAAGCGGAATGAGGGAACGGCTTGCCGCGGGGTGGTTTATTTTTCCCCTTGCATTTAAGATACTATAGTATCTTAAATGCAAAAAGCATTATACTCGGAACTTGAATTCGGGGCAAAAGACTTGTTTTTTTATGTGAAATAATGTATGGTATCGAGCGGAAGGGCGGGTCTGGGCGACCTGAAATGAAAGGTGGGACGATGAGATACTTGTTAGTGATTCTACTAGTTCTGGCCACACTCTCTCTGTCCGGGCAGGCATTCGCGCAGGGGTATGACGAAGACAGCCTAGCCAGTCACTTCTTTGTGGCGATTAGTCCCGAATGTGCATCGCTCGCTTCTCTGATTGACCCGGTGGAATTGCCAATCGAAACGATGTTTATTGAGCCCGATCGTTACCGCGTGGGTATGTACTCGATGGGCCAATGGCACTTTTCGATCGATTCAGCCATCAAGATATTCGACCCAGAGCCGAAGGACTTGGACGAAGAGGAGGCGCGCTCTGGTTTCGGCAAGTTGACTTTGCGGGGGATGATTCTTAAGGATTTTCGCCCGTTGCGCTTCGAGATGTTTGTCTCGCATGCACTGACACGTCATTGGCGAATCGAGGGGGACGTGTTTGAAAGTTGGACGAATTTGAATTATCCGGAACGCTTAGCGACCGGAGTGCAGAACGAACACGCCTACGGTGTAGCGATCTTCGTTTCCCGTAGGTAACACTTTTTTCTCGCCCCTTCGGCTTCGGTATGACTGTACCGAAGTCATTTTTTATTATCTTCCCGCATCTGCCTGCCGGCAGGCAGGGAAGACCCTCTGTATTGGCGGATGGATGAATGTGGTCAAAGATAATAAGCCGAGCCCCGCCACGGCGGGACTCGGTGAACCCCTCCTTTGTTGTCCGATACCCCGTAGCTTGTTTACTTTACTAAAGCTTCGGCGAAGCGGGCCACTGGGAAGATGTTCATTTTAATCATATCCCAATCTCTACACGGCCGTGTAGAGATTGGGATATGATCGCGGGTGGTGAATAGTTGAAAAAAGATGTAAAACCTGCCATGCTCAACCCCGTAAAGTTGCTACGCTCCCACGGAGCAAGACTTACAATCCTATTAGAAGTTCGCCGGAATATGCGATGATTACTGTATATGCAGAGGAAAAAATCACCTCTGGCTCCGCGTAGTGGTTACCGATTATAAAAACTTTCAATTTCTAACTGGATGAACACATTCTCATTTAAAATTGAAGATAAAGATCCCGACTCAAAAGCGCGCGCTGGTATTATCACTACACCGCATGGATTCATTCACACTCCGGCTTTTGTAAACGTAGCCACCAAAGCCACAGTCAAAGCCCTCTCTCCGGAAGAAGTGCGCCAGACCGGTGGGAAAGTAATTCTCGCAAATACATATCATTTATATTTACAGCCGGGACACGAGATTGTTCGCATGGCTGGCGGGCTACACAAGTTTATGAATTGGAACGGACCGATAATGACAGACTCGGGTGGCTTCCAAGTTTTTTCTCTCGGCGTGGCATATGGCAAGGGAATTAACAAATTTATTAGTGGCGCACCGCAGAACAACGCAGACTTGACGCGGACAGACGCGGAAGGGGAACATGCTCGTCTGATGCATATTGATAATGAGGGTGTCTCGTTTCGTTCGCACCTCGATGGTAGTGAGCACCGTCTGACACCAGAAAAATCTATTAAGATTCAACATGCGCTCGGCGCGGATATTATTTTCGCTTTTGATGAATGCACTTCGCCCACCGCCTCGTACGAATACCAACGTGAAGCCATAGAGCGCACCCATGCGTGGGCCCGTCGTTCACTTGAGCACCATAAACTATTGTCTAATTCACACGAATTAGACAATAAAAAAGATCTGTTCGGTCTGCGAGAGTCTGCTAAAAGTCCGTGTCTGTCCGCGTTGTTCGGTATTGTGCAAGGAGGAAGATTCGAGGACTTAAGAAGAAAGAGTGCGCAATTTATTTCAAATTTGGACTTTGCGGGGTTTGGAATTGGCGGTTCGTTTGTTAAAGAAGATATGGAGCACGCCTTGCGCTGGGTAACGGATATTCTTCCCGAAGAAAAACCACGACACCTTTTGGGCGTGGGCGAGCCGGGAGATTTATTGCTTGCCATCGAAAATGGCGCTGACACATTTGATTGTGTCGCTGCTACCAGACAGGCGCGCAACGGTACACTTTATACGAAGAATGGAATAATGCACATCGAAAACAAAAAGTATCGCGAAGATTTCGGACCTATTGAAAAAGATTATGGTTGTAGCACGTGTTCACTTCACCCCGATGGTACGGCTCGCTACTCCAGAAGCTACATCGCACACCTCCTACGTGCGCACGAATTGTTGACCTATCGCTTAACCTCCATTCACAACGTCTACTTTATTGTGCATCTGGTCAAACGCGCCCACCAAGCGATCCTCCATGGTACATTTGCGAAGTACAAAGAGGCATTTTTTAATTCTTATTTCTGCGCGTGATGTCTTTGTGTAAAAAGTCTCCGGAGGTCTAAAATAAAAACGGGGGAGGTCGACTTAAAGCCAACTTCCCCCGGCACTCGGACACGTTCGCGATCCAGACCGTGCGCGGTCGGGACCGCATTCCTTCGCTAATTCGTGCTTCACCAGCGAAAGAATCATGATGGCGGCGCAAGCGTCGCGAACCACCGGTCCAAGTCGCACGCGACAACGGATTCGGTCATCATGGTGACAGTTAGCAGACTGCGTCATCCCAACCTGACACTCGTTGGGGCAGTCGAACTCCTTACCTT
>Ga0209542_10014984_pt1 | contig 13096 bp, 8 predicted proteins | sample RifCSPhighO2_01_FD_184028 | JGI IMG/M metagenome (GOLD analysis project Ga0209542, IMG submission 184028) | Soil microbial communities from Rifle, Colorado - Rifle CSP2_plank highO2_0.1 (SPAdes) (version 2) | ecosystem: Environmental > Terrestrial > Deep subsurface > Rock core/Sediment ... | reverse complement strand
GATTTCGGAAACTTTGCTGTATTGTCCTTTATCAACCTCATCAACTCCTCTGTGTTTTGCTATAACATTACTCCAATCGATAATACCGCCGGCATACCAAAAAACTTTCCCTTTTTCGGTTTCTTTGTATCTATCTTTATGAAATTCGTACCCTTTTGCGAAATATATTTTGGGAGAAACAATGCCCACATCTGCCTTAAATGAAGCAATCAGAGACTTGATTAATTTCCTATTAAGAATAGTATCGTTATTTAGAACAATTATGAAGTCTGCTCCCTCTTTGAGGGCATTCCTTATGCCAAGATTTTGTCCTCCTGAAAAACCAAGATTCTCCTCGCTTCTTAAGACTTTAAGCTTGAAATTTTTATATTCCCTGCTGGTTTCGAAGACCTCTTTTGAAGCATTGTCAATAACCATAACAAAAAGCTCAAAATTTTCCTTCTCCAGTTTTTCGATACTCTCAAGACACTCAAGCGTTGCCTTATGGCTGTTAAAGGTGATGGTAGTAATAAATACTTTTACCACAATTAATTTCCGGTAAGTTTGTTGATTAGTCTTTGAAGGTTTTTATTAATTGGATTTCTTATGTTATCCATTTTTGCTTTTTTAAACCAAAAGGATAATTCTCTCCTTATCTTGCTCAGCTCAGAGCCTGTTTCTTTCAGGAAATTCCCGCTACTATATTCTTCAAATTTTGTATTTTCCCAAATTCTGGCAAATATAATTAAATGGTAAAAAGCCATAAGAAGCGAAAGTATTAACCCATGTAATCCGTCTTTGTATCCTTCTCTTGCAAAAAATCTGCTTAGGAATTCTTTAACAGGCATTCTTAGGCAATCTTTCCAGTCAAAAACATATCCCGCTGATAACAACTGTTCAGCTTCGTTTTGAGTGTAAGACTCTGTTTTTTTCAGAAATTGAGAGATATTTTCATAGTTAAGATGCAGAATATCGGATTTTAAATAATCGGTTTTCCCATCAATCTTTATCATCTCGTGAATATGCTTTTCCTCAAACTTTCCTTTTCCATTTCTAAATAGCCTTAACTGGAAATCCGGGTACCATCCTGTGTACTTTACCCATTTTCCGAAAATGTAATTTCTTCTGGGAATATAATAACCGTTTATTTTATTAGCATCGTTCTCTAATATTCCCAGAATTTCCTCTCTCAAGCCATCCGAAACTCTTTCATCTGAATCCAGACTTAGTATCCATTTATTGCTAGCTTTGCTGAAGCCAAAATTTTTGTTAACATTCAGCATGGGGTTGTTTTTTCTACTAAAAACTTTTGCTTTATATTTTTTTACTATATTTACAGTATTATCCCTTGACTCTGCGTCAATCAAAATAATTTCGTCGCAAAACCTCACCGATTTTAAGCAATCTTCGATTTTACTTTCTTCATTAAAAGCAGTGATTACAGCCGAAATTTTTCCTTTCATTTAAAAATATTCTCCTTTATAAGTTTTATATCCGAGACAAGCATCTCTTTCGCAAGCATAAATATAATACCAAAATAAACAACCAGCCCCAACAACAAAGATAAAATAAGATAGGGCAGGTTAAGAGGTAAATAACGTGTAAGCAAATATAAAACAGCCCCCATAAACATAGAAGCAAATAAAGGGTAGAAAACTATTACCGGACTAAAGCTGACATATTTTTTTACCAAATAGACAACTATAAAAACAGAAGTGGCCACCAGGAAAGAAGCAATGGCGACTCCATTATAGCTAAATATTTTTATAAGTATTGGTGTTAGTATCCATGTTGAGGATGTCCAAAACACCATAAGATACAAAGTAACCTTTATTTTTCCAATTGCATTTAAAGCATTTGTCAAAGGAGTCGAAATCGAGGATAAGCAGGCGTTAAGAGAGAAAAAAGTCAAAGAGAGAAGGGCCGGCTCCCATTTCACGTATCTTGGGATAATCTTCGTTAAATAGGGAGAAAGAATGATAAGGGCTACAAGAGAAGGAAATATCAAAAAGGCTGAAGCGAAAAGAGACTTCTCTATTGCTCTTCCCAGCATATTTTTATCCCCCTGAAGTCTTGAGAACGAAGGAAATGTTATTCGTATTACGTTATCCATGATTAAACGAAGAGGCATAAATGCCCATTTTTGGGCAAAACCAATATAACCAACCTGAGAAAGAGGCAATACCTTTCCCAAATAGACAATTAACAGATCATCTTTTATCAGAGCCAGAAAACTATTTGCCTGAAACGGAACTCCAAAAGACAATAACTTCTTTGCTGTACTGGCTGAGAAACCGAATCCGACTCTCCAAGGACTTACAATATAAATTGCAACTAAACCAACTATTCCTCGCAAAAGAACGGCAACCGTAAAGCTTGTCACTCCAAAACCATTTATTGCCAGTAAAACTGCAGTAATGTTAAAGACTACACTCTCGGCCAGCTGAGGTATTACCAGCTTGTCAAACTTAAGGCTCCGTTCCAGAATTATTGATGGAATAGTTTTAAGAGAGGATAGAAAAAAAGATATAACTAATACCTGAAATAGAAGAATTCCCTCGTTGTCTAAGTTATAAAAGGACTTTATAAAACCCGATAATAAGAGAGCAATAATAACAACTGTAATTATCAATGCTTGCTGAATAGTAAAGGTTGTTTTAAGATCGTCATCTGTTATTGGTTCTTTTTTTTGAATCAATGCTGCAGCAAGTCCTATATCTGAGAAGTAAGATAAAAAGGCTATGGCAGCAGAAACTACAAAATACACTCCAAAAACTGAAGGAGAGAGAAAAATTGTAAGAATTAAATTTGCGGCAAAACCTAAAATTTGTATAGCAAGAGTTCTATAAACAAGTGCAAAGACCCCACGAATAGACCTCTTTTTTATCAAACCAAGGTCAATATCTTCCATAATTCAGCTCTTTCCAAAGAGCAAAGCTTTCTCTAATTGCTCTTATTACTACCCTCAAATTGCCCCCGCTTTGATCACCGTAAATCCTCGGGAAATGAGAAACTTCCACCTGGGAGATTTTAAGCTTTTTTTTCTTAGCCTTTGCTAATATTTCCGTAGTTATCATTGCTCCTTCAGATTTTAACGGCATTATTTGAGCAAGAGCCTCTCTTTTAAACATCTTAAAACCGCAATCTATGTCTCTGAAGTAAAATCTGAAAAAGAATAGGTCCCAAATTTTTAAAAGATTCATCAAAACATGCCTAATGGGATTGTCGTGCCTTTTTTTTCTATAACCTACGACAATATCGGAGTACTCAATCTTGTTAAAAAACCTTTCAACTTGGTCGAAATCAAACTGCCCGTCTCCATCAGTAAAAACTACTAAATCGTAGCGTGCATTTTCAAAACCCGACCTGAGAGATGCACCATAACCTCTATTAGAATCATGAGAAACGATACGAATATTGGGAATCTCGCTTGAAAGTTTTTTTGCAATTTTTAAAGTATCATCAGACGAACCGTCATCTACCAGAATAATTTCCCACTTTCCGGCAATTTTTCTTGCTACGCCAGCCGCATTTTTGACAACTTTTTCTATATTCTTCTCTTCATTCCAGAAAGGAAAAAAAATAGAAATTTCCTCGACTTTTTTAATCATTTCTTTATTCTTATGGTAGGCATAATTATACCAGCTATAAGCAAAAATAGGCTAGCAAGAGATATGGACGTTGCGAATTTTTCTATGGGTGTTTGGACAAAAAATATATCTAATGCATGGTCACCCGATGGTATATTTACAAAAAAACCTTTATTTGTTACCTCAGGCATACTTTTTTTATTGTCTATGAAAACATTCCATCCCGGAAAATAAGCAAGGTTAACTTTAATTTTCGTTTTCTTTTCTGAGCTGACATTGGCATGAATTCTATTGGTGCTAGACGACTGAAATAAAACTTTATTACTTTTATCCTGTGCAACAATTTGATTTCTCACTACATCATCTTTAATACTTGGTTTTATAAAATTTTTCGGCATATATTCATCTGAGATTCTCGATGCTGTCCATTTTAAAGACAAAGGATTTGTATAATCACTGCTTTTCTCATAAAGATAGTCCTGAGGAGCAAAAAGTTTTGAATTGAAAAAAATTAATACAAAAATAGCTGCAGATGCAATAATAAAATTTGCTTTATCAAGCTTTATAATATCTTTTTTTGCCTTTTGAATGATCCAAATAAAAAACCCCGCAAGAATAGATGTGGAAAAAGAGATAATAAGTAAAAATCTCCACGGAAATTGAAAAAATGCCATTACTGGAATAAATTCCCAAATCGGCTTTGATATTTCCAAAGTTAAGAAAACAGAAATAACAAAAGCAAAAACGGAAAATATAGCAAAAATAGTTTGTTGATCACTTTTTGCGAATAAATTTTTGAACTTTCTATATTGTAAAGATATTATCAAAAGAACTATACCGACTAAGGAAAGTATTACATGAAGTTTTCCTATTTTAAGAGAAATACCGTCTATACAGCCCGCAGCTGAGCCTCCAAATCCCCATGGACTCCGCCAAAGCTGCGCAGTGCATACAAAATGATTTCTAAAATCTGCTCCTCCACCTATCTGAGACAAAACGTTTGTGAATTTTAGCTCAAAAAGCGCCGGAAGCCAGTAAAATGCAGAAAAACCTATCCCGATTAATAATGCGAGAAACGGATAATATATCCTAGTCTTTCTGTCTTTGGTTTTCTTAAAGAATAAAAATAATATAAATAAGATAAGAAAAGGGGTAATCATCATAGCGGTTAAATTATGAGACAAAATTATTCCTGCGTATCCCAGTGATCCTAAAACGACATAGATCCATTTTTTTTCTTGGAATGCCTTAAGAATTCCATAAAAAGCAAGAGGAATGAATGCATAAGCCCAAAATTCCGCTACATCTCCTCTAACATAAACATTGACTGCATGGTAAGGAGCGTACACATAAAAAAGTGAAGATATCAGTCCTCCGATTTCTCCCCATAACTCCCTTGCTAAAAAATACATAAAAACTCCCGAGAGAATAATTCCAACTATCATCATAATTTTTGTTGAGACAAGAGCATCAAGCCCGAGTAAATTTAATGCTCCCCCAAAGTAATAGGCAAGCGGCGCATAAAAATTAAAAATTGGATATCCGTATCCATATCCCAAATCCGCAGCCCAGCGAACGGGAAACATTCCATCGGAAAGCGCCTTTCCCATTTCATAGACTCTTGCAACTTGAGTATCATCATGTATTGGAAAAAACCCCGACATTAAAAGAGGCTTAACAGAGAAAAAACTAAGTATAAGAACAATAAAAATGGGAAAAATGTTTTTAATAATCTTCATGATCTTTTAAATTTAAAGAAATAAAATAAAAACAGAAAAAATATACCAAAACTTAAGACAGAAATTATATCTGCCACAAGTCTAAGATTAGTTTCTTCAAAACCAGCTTTTACAAAATGTTTTCCCTTATCCAATCGTATATCCATTACTCCGTAATCATTTTTATAATCCGGAGTCAATAGTTTTCCATTTTCATCTTTTATGATCCATCCAGGATAATATATAGTATTAATTCTAACAATACCTACCCTTGTAAGATCCACGTTAAATCTTATATCATTGGATCTACTTTTGACTATTTCGATTTGCCCTTCACCTTTTAAAATTTCTACCTTTTTGCCAACATTAGTCTTTGGATGATTTTTAGCCCAAAGAGGCATAAGCTCATTGGAAGACGTAGTCGTTGCTAAATTTGTAAGATAAAAAAAGTCTCCCCTGTTGATAAAATAATTAGGTTTTGCATATGGAAACACCATAACACCTGAGAGTATTACTAATACAAGAATGATAATTTTTATTGATAATTCTTTTCTTGCTAAGAAGAAACCGGCAAGTAAACTTATAAGAAATCCCAGCGGTCCTAATAATGTCCATGGATAATTTATTTCCGAAAGCAAAGGAATATTTTCCCAAAGTATTTTGGTTGGCTTAAACATAAGAGCAATAAATAAAACAATCAAAATAAGTAATGGGGTAAGATAATCTCTTTTTAATTTGTGCTTAAATAAATTTGTGAAGAAATACCAAATGGAGAGTAGAAAAATTAAAATATAAGGAATGCCTAATTGATATGAAAAACCGTTTGCTTCTGTTGGCACGCCGTATCCCCATTTAGGTAGTATCAATTGTTTTAGACTGGCAAAATAAATATTCCTATCGGCAATGGGAATTACGGATAATAAAATATTTCTCTTTTCTAAAAGCGCCGGCATCCAGAAAAAAGAAGAGATTCCAAGACTAAGAAGAATAAGAGCTAAATACTTCCATATTAAATTTTTATTGTTAATAAGAGCGTGAGCTATAAAAACTAAAAGAATTATCCCAAAAAATACCGACATTATGTTGTGAGTCATTATTAACAAACCAAGACATAATGAAGCTAAAGCTATAAAAAAATAGTCTTTTTTTTCTCCTGATATGTTTAAAAATAAAAATATTATCAAAGGAAATAATACAAACGCCAATGACTCTCCGAGAGAACCTCTAACATATAAATTCACAATTCTATAGGGAAAATAAGCATATAAAGCTGAACTTATTAAACCCGCCTGTGTATTTTTCCAAACTTTTTTAGAAGCCAAAAACATAAAAAAAGCCGATAAAGGAACGCTCACAAAAAACAGGGATTTAATACTATCTACAAAGCTTAATCCGAAAAAATGAATGACAATTCCCAAATAGTAAGGCAGAGGATAAGTAAAATTAAACAGCGGATAACCATATCCAAAATTTAGATCGCCACTGTAACGAGGGGGTATTTGAAAATCACGAAGCTCTCTAAACATATCGGAGAGGCGAACAACAGCCCATTCTCCATCATGGGTTGGAAAATAACCGGGCTTTAGATACGGAAATACAATAGGCAAGCTTATGACAAAAACTACAGCAAGTATCTTTAAATAATAGATAAGAGAAGATTTCATGTTCCTACGATTTTAAAAGCAACATTCCCGTCAAGGAAATAAATTGTCTTAATGAGTCCCGGTGTATCATTTGGTATTTCCTGAGGAGAACCGATCAGGAGAGTATTTTTTAAAGATTTATCCTCATTCCAATCAATATTTCTAAATTCATACTTTCCTATAGCTCTTCTCATTCTTTCTATCTGTCCTGTCTTTAGGTAATCCCAATTCTTCTGGTACCAAGAAGGATCTATCTTATTATCAAAAAGATAATAAATATAGGGCTGATCGTACTTATAGGTAAAAATGATTTTATCGTACTTTTTTTCTAATGATTTTGCCTGACGGAATGCCTCCTTGTGTCCGTATTGCCAAAAATCGCCATATTCAATCGGAGTATGAACATAATATTGATGAAGATAATATGAGAAATTTAATAGAAATAATATTACGACGGACATCAAAAGGATTGCTTTTCGGATTTTCTTTTCTCTGAAAAACAGAAAATAAACTCCAAGAGCCGTAAAAATTGAAAATCCAGGAACCATAGCAATTGCTCTTACGGGATGCGGAGTGCCGGTCGCAATAGCAGACGGCAAAGGAGCAATAAGAAAAGCGAGTATTAAAAGCTGGCTTCTTTTGTTCTTCTGACTAAAAAGCGCATATAGACCAAAAAGTATAAAAGGCAGATCCCATAAATAAAGCATGCCCATATCTACAGCGTGGTGCTGTCTTCCGCCGTCTCCGTGAAAGAAAAGAAAATCAGGATTCCAGTGATCAAAATATCCCTTTGCGGCACTTAAGAAATAAACAACTCTCCGATTATGAAATAGAGAGCCAATTGAGTCCTTATTTGCTCTATCATACTCCAGTTGTTTTATTGATTTACTAAGAACATCATCGGATGAAAAAGATGAAACCATTGAAAATCTGGATGCACCTCCCTTATCTAGGGTAAAACTTAGAAAGACCGGAATGGCAAATATTGCTCCTATAATAAACGCGGCGAAATAATATTTTTTATTTATCCATATTTCTTTCCAAAAATAAATTACAGAAAGCACTATAAAAATAGGCGTGACCAAACGAAAGCTATGGTAAGCATAAATACTTAGAGAAAAAGAGATTATGGAAGCTATTGCTAGCCTGGGATACCTTAAGCTTTTTAGAAGAAGCAAAAACCCAAGCATAAAGAAAAAAAGTCCTAGGTTTCCCTCAAAAGCTGCTCTTGAAAATTGCAAATGCCAAGGAGAGACTCCGAGAAAAAATGCCGAGAGCAATGCAATTTTCTCTTTTTGATTTTTTTCCCAATTATAAAAAATTTCTTTTACAAGAAAATAGATAACTGCTACACTGAGAAATCCAAATAACGCAGCCGGAAATCTCACTCCAGCTTCATTTAAACCAAATATTGCAATACTTGGAACATCTAAATATATATATAAAGGAGGCTTGTAGTCATCGAAAGATCTTATGCTTAGAGGGAATTTATTTCCGTATTCATCCGCTCCTGTTTTTAATATCGAGTATGCATTGTATCCTATACTTGCTTCATCCCAATCCAAACTGGGTGGATTTATATTTACCTTGTAAAGTCTTAGAAATAAAGACAAAAAAAGAATGACAATCAGTATAATAAAATAAATTTTTTTCTTTAGAAAATTATTCATAAACTATTCTAAATACTCTTGTTCTGTCCTTTCTTGTTACGTAGATAAATCTTTTGTTCTCTAAACTTTTATAACTAGGGCAAGTCCCATTATCAACATAGATTGCTTTTTCTACCTTAGGAAAATTAGGATTTCTGTCGATTGACGGACAGGCAGAAGTGGTAAAAAAGAACTTTCCAAATCCTGTATTATCTTTATCTTTGGAAGAACCTTCTTTTTGATACTGGCTTGGGTCATATTTCATATAAAATAAAATAAGAGAATAAATTCCGCCGAATGATTTAGTAACTATAATTTTGTCGTATCTTGCATAATCTTTTTTTATTAAATTTACCATTTGTCCAAAACCTTCGTTTCTATGCCAGCTTCTGTGAACCAATGAGTGAACAAAATATTGATGTAAAAAATAAGAAAAATTCATTATCAGTAAAAGGGCAAAAAATACAACAGCCGCTTTATATTTAAAATCCTTAAATCTATTTGTAAAAATTACAAAACCGTAGGCGGCTATTAATTCTATCATCGGAAACATAACTATGGCACGTTGTATATTTGGAGTATCATCGACTGTAAAAGCTGCGGTCACCGGAGCTAAAATAAGCCATATCAAGGGAAATTTATGATATCGATTTTTAGAGAAAAACAAATAAAATAGTCCAATCAAAATAAAGGGCAGCTCAACAATATATATTAAACCTAAGCCCGGTACTTTATACCAATTAGGCAGACCTCCCTGCACAAACAAAAACTTCCCTGAAAAATAGTCAAAATAATTAGAAGCAAATGTCAAAGAATAATTTATAACTTTATTGTGAAAAGCTCTGGTTAGAAAAACCGGAGCTTTAGATATGCCATCCTCTCTTATTTGCTCTTCTAATACTAATTTCACTTCCGGATAACTAAATATGTTTACTTGAGAAAATCTGCCTGCTCCGCCCTTTATCAAAAAAACCAGGGAAAAAGATATAAAAGATAGTATAAAGAATGAGAGCAGGAGAGAAATCTTATATTTTTTTCTTGATTTTATCCAAGTTGGGTAAAGATATAATATTGAAACAAAAAAAAGCAAAGGGACAAAAACTCTTGACGTATGGTAAAAAAAGAAGCTTATAGAAAGGGTGGCTGCTGCCGCAAAGCAGTATATGGGTTTTTGTTTTTGCAAACTAAATAATAAAAGTACAAAACCAGAGATTATAAAAAAAAGGGAAACTATCGTTTCTGCGCTTGCCCTGGATAAGACAACATGCCAAGATGCAATCGCGAGCAAAAGAGAGGAAATTAAACTAATTTTTTTGCTTTTAAATAAGAGCTGAGCTAAAAAGAAAAAAGAGACTACGGTTAACGTTCCAAAAATAGCACCCGGAAATCTTGTGGAGAATTCATTAAGACCTAAGAATTTTATTGGGATTTCTGTTAGATAATGATAACCTGATGGCCGATTGTCTCCAAACATATCTATGTATAATGGGAGCTTTTGATTATTTTCGTCTTTGCCTGTTAAAAGCAGAGAATAACCGTTGTAGCCAAGCGAAGCCTCATCAATATGAAAACCCAAAGGAATGGAGCTTAATTTATAAACTCTGATAAGCAGAGAAAAGGATACTATAAGAATGAGGCAAATCCCAATTAATAATTTTTTTTTACTTAGAATCATTTTTACCTCGCATTCTATTTATAGCTATATAAAGCATTATAACCATAATGGTCGCTAAAGTAACAGAGACTCCTATATAAAAAGGTTTTGGATTATAGGAGAATATTACCGTATGTTTTCCTTTTGGCACTGGTACTGCTCGAAAAGAATAATTAGCTCTATATATTCTCCCTACATTATCATCTATGAAAACTGTCCATCCGGGAAAAAAATTATCGGACATAAAAAGGATGTTATTTGACTGCGTGTCTACGGAAAAATTTATTTTATTAGGAGAATATTTTATAAGCTTGACTTTTCCTTTTCCTTTTTGAATAGGAATATTCAAATCTTCTTCCAAAATTACTGTTTTTGCATTTCTTTTGTCGTCGTATAATCTGGAAATTATTTTCTCCTTATCCTTCTCGACAACAAAACTATCTGTTAAAAAAAATCTCGGAAGTGCGTCATTGTTCCTATAAATCTGCCATGGAGGTTTTTGATAAATCAGACTGTATTCTTCCTGCGAAAATGCAAGATAGTCAGGCTCATTCCTTTTTCCCAGCGATTCATTCTTGTTTAAAATAAACTTAACACCCAAAAGATCAAGAAGAACGTCTCTGTAATGATTATCCCCAAGCGATTTTCCAAAAGAAGATGGAATAACTACATAAGATCTGGGAACAGACTCTATTTTTCCATTTTTTCCAGAATTCACCAATTCTGCGTATCTTTTAATAAATAAAGGATCGTAACCATCTGTTGAGAAGATTTTTTCATGGGTTTGAATATTCGCTTCCATATAGCCATCTTCAAATCCCCACATTCTTTCTAATCCTTGGATTTCCTTAAGCTTTGACAATACGGATGTTTGGGGATAAAAAAATTCCTTTGGCGAGAATGGCGTAATTTTTCTAAAAAAATAAAATTGCTCAAAAAGAAGAAGTGCGATAAAAACAAAAGCTAGAAAATGCTTTCTTCCGATAAAACGGGACGTTACTAAGAGACACAATCCGCTTAAAAGCATGAAAGTCGGGAGGATTAGATTTCTTTTTGATATTAATAAATTTTGCAACAATTGAGGATTACTTTCTATTTTAGGAATTAACAAAACAGAAAACCAAAGAATAATATATACCGCACTCAATATAGTTGTCTGGGGAAGGATTCTTATATTTTTTTGCTTCAGCCATATATCAAAACCTATCGCGCTACAAATGGCTGCAGAAAATCCGAAGAGGTGCATAATCCTCGTCGGAACACCGGTACTTAGTACGGGGATTTTAAATGAATACAAAAAAAATGAAATTGGATTATTAAACGAAAGAAGAAGCACTGTTGCGCAGGACACAAGAAAAAACCAGAATATTTTCGGAACCTTTTTTCCTATAGCCAATACAAAAAACAAAATGGGTATAACTCCAATGTAGGAAACTCTTTCTATATACGTTCCTTCAAGAAAGTAATTTCTCGTGGCAGGATTTCCGAAAAAATCAGGAGCAAAAATAGTAACTATATTCATGGGTGGAATTAAAAGTTTTGAAATGGCATCCACAGAGTAAGCTTCTCTTGCTGAATACAGAAAAAGCTCAATTGTCGGGAAAAGCTGAATCGATGAAATAAAAACAGGCAGAATAAAAAGAGAGGACAAATGAAGTAATGTTTTGGGCTTAAGTTTTTTCTCCTGATGCAATCTAAAAAGCATGTAAATCAATGAAAAAATAAAAAGATAGAGGGATGTCTGAATATATCCTGCAAGAATAGATAAGGTAAGTGCCGAAACAAAAAAAATTGAATATCCTATACTTTTTTTATTAATAAGTTTTTCGGTTAAGAAAAGCAGAAACGGTAGCCAAATAATACTATGACCAATGTTTCCGTATTCCATCCAAACCACCATGTATGATGAAAAGGCAAATACCAATCCTCCAAAAACAGAGCTTATTTTTGAAACCCTCAGCTCTTTAAGAAAAAGGTACGTAAAAAGCGCAGAAAGAAAAGGCTGAGAAAGAATATATAAAGTCCATGCATCAAGCTTTGAAAAGAGAAGAAAAAGCAAATTCAAAGGATAAAAAAAACCGTTTTGGAAATTTGCCAAAAAAGGAGTACCGGAGAAATTATATGGATTCCAGAGAGGAATTTGTCCATTTTTCAATGAATCTGTGGCAAATTCTTTCCAAGGGAAAATCATTCTTAAAACATCAAATCCTTGGCCTTTATTCGGTACACCGCCAGGGGCTATCCCAAGATAGGTATTGCTATTATAAGGGACATATTCTCCCACCAGAAGATCGCCCGGAAAGGGAATCTGCCCTTTAAAAATAGGCTGGAAAAAAAATAATACAACTATGAGAATAAAAAAATAATATTTGCAATTGAGTAGAAATCTCTGGATTTTTTTGTAGGAAACCATTATTCTGATTCAACTCTGAATAGTTTCGAGTATGAATCTCCTATCCCCTTTTTATATTGCACAATTAATTTAAGCGGCCAGTTTTTTATTTGTAGTTCAAATTCTTTCTGGTTTGAGAAAAATAAGTATACCGGCATTTTCCTTGATTTATCCGCAAGTTCCTGAGGAAATTCTGATGGAATCGGATAATATCCTTTTTTCTCAACGTTTTTATTTTCTCCTAAGTATATCTCGGTTGTGAATGTCGGCAGTGAACCAAATGTACCTGGAGACGCAACAAAAATTTTTCCTTTTTTAGACTGACTATTGAGATATTCAATAATCTGATTAGTTCCACCACCTGCGGGCCAGTCATTTATATATTGCTCAAGATCGGATTTTGGAATTGGAGCGTTTGCAAAATTAAAAATTATAAAATAATCAGATCTTAGAGAAATAAGTAAAAATGCT
>Ga0209542_10014983_pt1 | contig 13097 bp, 10 predicted proteins | sample RifCSPhighO2_01_FD_184028 | JGI IMG/M metagenome (GOLD analysis project Ga0209542, IMG submission 184028) | Soil microbial communities from Rifle, Colorado - Rifle CSP2_plank highO2_0.1 (SPAdes) (version 2) | ecosystem: Environmental > Terrestrial > Deep subsurface > Rock core/Sediment ... | reverse complement strand
TGCAGGAATGCAATGCGCCGCTTCCGCTGTTCTTCCTGATCGAAATAGAGGTTCATAATCGGACTATAGCAAACTTGGACAAAGCCACAACGAAGACTTCGTTGTGGCTTTGTATTGATACCAACGTCGGCTCATGGTCCGCCAGCTACTGATTAATTTTGAACCGAACTAGAACGTGACTCTGTCCGGGAACAGAATGCTAAGCTGGGCCATCGCCTCGCCCCATCCCCTGATCGCAAATGACCAGCGGTGAGCGATGTCCGCCTGCGCGAGCCACAGGAGCTTTATCAGCGAGTCGTCATGCGGGAAGACCGTGGTGGTCTTCGTGACCTTCCGGAACTGGCGGTTGAGGTTCTCGATTGCGTTCGTCGTATATATCATGCGACGGATTGGATCCGGATACGCGAAGAACGGTGCGAGGTCTGCCCAGCGATTCTCCCAACTCTTCAGATACGAACGGTACTGCGGCCAGCGGTTCATGACTTCCTTGAGTGCGGTAAGACCCGCTTCTTCATTGTGCGCGGTATAGACCATCTTGAGGTCGTCGCAGAACAGCTGCCGGTCTTTGTGCGGAAGGAACATAACCGTGTGCCGGATTTGATGCGCGATGCATACCTGAACATCGGCTTTCGGAAAGATTGCCTTGATGGCTTCAGGGAATCCTTTGAGCCCGTCGACGCACGCGATGAAGATATCCTCGACACCGCGATTCTTGAGGTCGTTGAGAACACCCATCCAGAATTTCGCGCCTTCGGTTTCAGCAGTCCAAATCCCGAGCACTTCCTTTTGCCCGTATTGGCTTATGCCCATCGCGATGTACGCCACCTTCGGTGAGATTTTTCCCGACTCGCGCACCTTGAAGTGCAATCCGTCGAGATACACTATCGGGTAGCAAGACGCGAGAGGTCGCGCCTGCCATTCCTTGATCAGCGGGTACACCTTATCCGTTATCGCTGAAACTGCGGGTTGCGACAATTCCATCCCGTGATGCGCTTTCATGTAGGTTGCGATGTCGCGCGTGGTCATGCCCTTCGAGTAGAGATCCACGACCATCGCTTCGTTATCGTTTCCGACGACGTCAGCCCACGGGCTCGGAAGGTCCTGTCTTGCTGATCGACCATATCGCCTAGGAAGAGCAGCCCTGCCAGGTCGCTCTTCTGCTTCTTCCCTAGCTTCGATGGGCGGAGTTGTACTTTTCATGCCAGCGAGCATGGGAGAAAGAAGCTCCTGCGCGAATGCGGCAGCGTCTTCTGGGTTTTTAATGTTCCTTACTTTTTCCTGGTACTCAGCGTACGACAATACATTGTTCATGGTGAATGTGGTTGAGGCTAGCGGCCGCTGGAGCGCGGAACGCTGGTACCGGTCGGGAGTATAACGAAATTTAAAGAAAAAATGACAGCACATAGAATTATTCTGTATACACCACTACCCACTTCAACATTACACAATAAAGAATACCCGGTCGCAATATTGACCATAATGCTCTACCTAGATTAGTATTCCCATGTCGGGAACTTATATGCAGGCACCCACGCTACTATGCAACCATGGAATTAACTGGCAAAGACAAGCTGGACGCCTTCAAGAAAGCCCATCCCGACGCTGAGTCGCAGCTGGATGCCTGGGAAGCTGAAGCGAGGAGTGCCTTGTGGAAGACACCGCACGACCTCAAGCGCAGATACCCCAAGGCGAGCCTCGTTGGCAAGGGTCAAGCCATATTTAACCTTTGCTGGAATAGGTACCGGCTGTGGGTCAAAATCGCCTACAACACTGGCACGGTGATCGTGAAGGCGATCGGTACGCACCAAGAATATGAGAAGTGGCCCATCGAATAGTATATGGACAACATAAAAATCATAAAAACAAAAGAGGATTACGATAACGCTCTCAAGCTCATCGAGGGGATTGTTGACCGCGACCCGGAGCTCGGCTCCGCGGACGCCGACCGACTCACTCTCCTCACCGCCCTCGTCAAAGAGTACGAATCAAAGAATTTTCCCGAACACATCCCTGATCCGATCGAGGCAATTAAATTCCGTATGGAACAAGAGGATCTCAAGCCCGTGGACCTCGTGCCTTATATAGGCACTGCCGCGAGAGTGTCTGAAATCCTCTCCGGCAAACGCCAGCTTACTCTCGAAATGGTGAGAGCTCTCTCCACAGGTCTCGGCATTCCGGCCAAAGTACTCATTCAAAAACCGTCTCGCAGCTTTGAGTCTCAGAACTGGGACACTGCGCTCGTGCGGGCAATGGAGCAGCGCGGTTACTTTGGAAAAAAAACGCTCAAGGAGCACTACAAGTCCGAACTCATCAATGGTTTTTTTGCGCTGATTGGTAACGTACAGCCCGCTGCCCTATATCGAAAGACTAATTTCCGCTCCGCACCCCGTACGGATAATAACGCGCTGCTTGCGTGGGGCGCGCGGGTGCTGCAAAAGGCAGAGAAAATTAAAGTCCCCGTCAAATATAAAAAAGGAACGGTAGATCTCGCATTCATGCAGGATGTGACTCGTCTGAGCGTGAAAGACGCCGGGCCGCTACTTGCGCGGGACTACCTCAAAAAGCACGGCATCAAACTTGTTGTCGAACCCCACCTCCCTAAAACACACTTGGACGGCGCAGCACTCTTTGCAGTGAAGGATAATCCTGTGATAGGTCTCACGATCCGCCACGACCGCCCTGACAACTTTTGGTTTACTCTCATGCACGAACTTGCCCATGTCGCCCTCCACTACGACAACGGCACTGAATCCTTCTATGACGAGGAACTGCAAAACAAAGATGGTATACAAGTTGACGAAAAAGAAAAGGCGGCTGATGCGCTTGCAGAGGAATCTATCCTCCCCACTAGCAAGTGGGCTATTAGCGCCGCCAAGTACACCCCTTCTTCAATGGCAGCCGAGAGTCTTGCTAAAGAACTCGGCGTCCAGACTGCGGTCATAGCTGGCCTCATTCAATTCAAGCACCAAAATTTCTTCTATCTGAACAAGCTCGTCAACGACGAGAACCTTGGCATACGAAAATATTTCGCTGCCGACTTCAAAGAATAATATGACTGCGCCAACACAATCCTACGTCCCCATATTGCGCTCGCGGCTCGCTGAAATGACAGCGCTTGAAAAGCTCTTACCTGACGATCGGAAGAACGTGACACCTCTCGTGGAGTTCATTATGCCCGCGCCGACTACCGATCCGAACGACCGGCGCAAGGTTATAGAAAAACCGAGAGAAAAATTCCTGCGCAGAATGTCCGGTATCGCAAAAAACCTCCTTAAATTCTGTGGAAAGAACCCCGTGTTCGTGGACGTGCACTTGCTCGACGGAGATATCCGCGCATCTTCTTTTGAGCATATCCTTGCATCGTCGAACGATCTCGATATCTTCTCCATCCCGATCGTATACGCCATCCCTGTAACCAGCACGAGCGCCGATATGGAGACCCGCGCCATCGCGGTAAAGTACGCAAAATCGAGCGGCCACGGGCTATGTCTCCGCGTAGACAAAGACCACCTCAAAGAAAAAGACCTGCCCACGCAGATCATGGGGTTCTTAAAAACACATGGCCTCGACATAAAGGATACGGACTTGCTCGTTGATTTGCAGATAATCGACGGCGGTACATCCGCCGATGAAATCATCGAGCAATTGGCGGCTCTCCCGGAGCTGACCGAGTGGCGCTCGTTCATCGTCTCGGGCGGTGCCTTCCCGAAGGATTTGACCGAGCTCGAAGTGTTCGGCACGCATCCGCTCCCTCGTTTCGACTGGATACTGTGGAACGCTCTGCGCGGTAACAAGAAACTCCCTCGAATCCCTACGTATTCTGACTACACGGTCCAGCACCCAGTCTTCTATGGCTACATCCCCGGTGCAAGCGTTAGCGCGAGTGTCAGGTATGCCGATGATGGGCAGTGGCAAGTGTTCAGAGGACAAGCGCTAGGCTACGTAAATAAAAAAACAGGGCAGAAGGGACCCGGCCACAAGCAATACCTCGGACATGCCCGTGCAATTGTGGGTCAATCTTTCTACAAAGGTGAGGACTATAGTTTCGGCGACGCCGAAATCAAACGAATGGCGGATGCGTCAAACCAAAAAACTGGCAACCCGCAAAAGTGGCTCAGCGTCGGCATCAATCATCACATTACGCTAGCTGCACGCCAAGCCGCCAATCTTGCCGGGAGTACTGGAGCACGCTCCGCACGTATTCCTTCAAAGGCTCTTTCTCGATAGACTCCGCGATCCTTGCATAAATCAATTCGCGCGATTTTGAGCGCACGCCATCCGCTTTCCCCTTCTCCTCCAACAAGTCCAAGGCTTCTCGCCTCCACAACAGCCTCGCAATCGAGAGGCGGTCTTGCTGCACGTTATTCTTCGGCTCGCGAATCGGATTAAAGAAAACCGAACCATCTGCGCCAACGTGTGCCGTTTCGATGCCCCACCACTCAGGCACCATCTTAAATGCATCAACGAAGTGCTTACTGCCCACGACAAGAGTCACTTTATCAAAGACAGAATTGTATGCCCCCATTTGTTCTGGCAAGCGAGCAAGGGTGTCTCTGTCGCTTTTAATTTCAAATCCGTGCAGGACGCCGTTTACAACAGCAACATCTATCCTGGCCGCGCCGTGCCAAAGCCCCAGCTCGGGAATAATGCGGTGATGTGAGTCTGCATACTCCTTAGTCAGCCGTTCAATGAGTGCCTCCCTGATGACTGGATCGTTTGTGGGACTCATTCTGTTATGTAGTGTAGCACGCTGTCGTGCGGGTTAGACCTCAAGTACTTTCATCACCTCGTCGCCGTAGTGGTTGATGACCTTGATAGCGATTTTGCCACTCTTTGGCTTAGGGAATGGCCGCGAGACAGTCGAATTGAGTGCGTCCCAAGCCTCCTCGGAGATGTCCGCATTAAGAGCCTTTTTCAGTTTTTCATATGGTTTATCTGCGCCCAAGAAATACGCGTGCGTCACAAAGAATGCACGATCACTGTAGTTGGTATCAATAAACCATGCGGCTATATCGTGCTCAAGCTTGCCGTCGCCCGAGGAACGTATCTCGCTTGTCACCGGATCGTACACGTCGACGCCCTTTATCTCAGCCACCACGCCTTCTTTCGTTTCTCGTACAACAATGTCTGGCTCGCCGAACGCAATGAAAAGGTTGCCCGAGCCGGTTTTCTTGAGCAGGTCTCCCATTGAGAGGTCGGGATTTATCTTGACGCGCATGATTGTCAACCCGTTCTGCTGCTTAGCTTCGGTAAAAGCGGAGGCGTCGAAGGACGTCGCGGCAATGACGAGTAGGTCTGCAAATTTCTTTGCCACCTGGGCCGCGTCACGGATGAAATCATCGTCGATGCTCCCGAACTCGGGACCGATAGCAACAGCAACTTTCTTGAGGCCATCCTTGGTTTTATATTCGCCAACCGCCTGTACCTCCGGCCCGCTTGGTAGGATTTCTAGATTTTCAAAATCAACACGAGCGCCTTTCTCGCCGGTCTGCACGCCTGATTTACGAAGATTCTCTATAACCGTTTCTACAAACCGCTCGGAAGCGACCATCTCCTGCGCGTCGGACACGCGATGCGGCGAAAGCGACTCGACGGTAAACGGACCGCAAACGCGCACGATGCTCTTATCTTCAAGCGGCTGATCGTAAAGGACTTCTTGCTCTGTCTCTTCACTATTTACGAGTGATTTTAGTGTGATGTGTGGAATAGTTTTATAGATGAATCCCGCTGCCACGTTCGATTTAGCATCATCTCCGTTCTCTTTGAGTTTGTAGTACGGGAATTTGCCGGTCATGAGGCGGGTGCGGGCGAGAGCGAGCGCAACACGAGAGGTATCTGCGGTTATCCATCGACGACCCCACTGTTCCGCAACGTAAGCGGTAGTACCCGAGCCACATGTCGGGTCGAGTACAATATCGCCCGGATCGGTCGTCATCAACAGACATCGCTGAATCGGTTTCTCTGCGGTCTGGACAACATATGCTTTGTCTATTGCACCGGAAGTATCACCCCATAAATTCGTTAATTTCTTCATCGGAAAATCGGTGTGATACTGGATGTAGCTTAGATTTACTCCTTCAGGATAGAAGCGATTAAGAGCAGCTAGACGTTTCATTGCCTCCTCACTGGTAACCCAACATCCTGGCGCTTTGTAGATCTTACCTTCGAATTCAAAATCAAAGACGTTCTTCTCTGTGAACGAAGGGGCGCGCTGCGATACTAGTCGAAAGACCTTCGAGTCATTCGGCAATAGCCGATGGTTTTGATATTCATCAGCCGTCAATTTTCTGCGGGTTCCATCGGCCAGTTCGACCATCGTCCATCGCGACTCACCCTCAACGTTATAATTTTCGTATAATTGTCGGTATTTAATACTAGTTCTGTCCTTTGCATACCAAATAATGAAGTCGTTCATTGTCTCAAGGGTAGCTGCACCCAAGGTCATTCCTTTCTTCCTGAACACAATCTCTGAAATAAAATTATCGCTACCAAAAATTTCATCCATCAAGTTCCGGATTATATGCACGTTCTCTATATTTATCTGCACAAAACACGAGCCGCTCTCAGTGAGCAACTCTCGCGATGTTATTAGCCGGTCTCGCAGGTATGCGAGATAGGAGTGAATGCCAAGCTCCCACGTATCGCGAAAAGCTTTTATCTGCTCTGGTTGGCGAATCATGTCGTCGAGCTTGTTATCTTTCACGTCGCGCTTGCGCGTCGAGACCTGCCAGTTGGAGCCGAACTTGATGCCATAGGGTGGATCGATATAAATGGTTTGTACCTTACCGCGCATGCCTTCCTTTTCGAGGAGCGAGTTCATCACGATGAGAGAGTCGCCAAGAATCATGCGATTGCGCCAGTTGTCTTCGTGTTTGTAGAAGTCCACGGCGTGGGCCGCTTGCATCTGAGCCGTTTCGCCGAAAAGCATCATTTGCTGGTCATCAGAGCTACCTGCTTTGAGCCGGGCAATAATGCCTTCGGGTGCAATATTTTCCTGCACATAAATAGGCACGGTTGAAATGCTGAATTCCGCGCCCGCCTCCTCCTTGCCGCTCCAGACAAGTTGCGGATCAAGTGATGGGTCGTAGGCGTATTTCTTTTTGCCTCCTTGCTTTTCGCGGGCCGAGAGATTTCTCGACTCCTCTTGTGTGGGGATGCGCGGACGCTTCGAGCGATGCTTGTAGCTTTTGACTGGAGCGGCTGCCGTCGGTTGTGTGATTTTCTTTCGTGCCATAGATGTATTGTACTAGCTCGCGCTCTGAATCGCGTCTCGGATAAGCTTCTGCGCCTCGTGAATGTCGCGAATTTCCAGCATTGCCCATTTCCCAAAGCCGCCGTGGTTGTTCACAGCAGGCACCCACAAGTCGGTCACTGTCTTCACTTTGGCGACTTTCATCTGGTCTTTCTCACCGGTCACCTCAATTATGAGATTGAGAATACTGCCGTCCGATTGCCGTACGCGGGCGATGTAGTCCGGGAAATACGGATGCGTTGCGCCGTTGCGTTCGTACGGAATGACGAAATGTAACTTGTAGTTCTTAACGTAGGAGATGACCTCGTCCATTTCTTCTAGCCGCTTAGCGACCGCTTGCTCCCATACTTCCGTATCAGCGACAACATAGTTGAGATGGCTTTTTGCGGTTGCGAATACCGGCCTCGTTGTAAGAAAATCGACACCGGCGGTCGAGCCACGAATATTGCGGCCGGAAAGGACCGGCAAAAGTCTCCGTTCGCCTTTTTGCTCGGCAAGGTTTTCAGTCACTATCGCGTGCTGGATTTTCTCGCATGCACCGCGCAGATAGTCACCGACGGAAAGGAAGCCAATAAACATATTGTCTTTGAGAACAACCTGTGTTTTTACATACTCCTCGACTACGCGCTTGAGTTGCGGGAAGAGCCAGTATTTCTCAGCGCCATCGGCGTCGCGATAGTAACGTTTGAGGAGTTCTGCTGTGATACGCGTCACGACTTCCGCTTCGCGCCGCTCGCGTATTTTTTCCATCGTTTCTTCAGTTTCCTCGCCGATGATTCCTTCGAGTACAACCTTGGTCATCTCATTCTCGACAACGGTCTTTGATTCCTCGGTATACTTCGCCGCGAGTTTTTGCTCGTCTATCTCATAGTGGTATCCCTCTACGCGTGGGAAGCTGATCTCATATTGAGATGCACGCTCTGGGAGGGCTTCGACGTGGTGATATTCGACGGGTGGTGGAGGTGGAGGTGGGTTGTCCCCCTCATCCCAGAGGATGAACGGAACACCGTATACTTCTGCGTATTCAGCGCGGAGGTGACCAGTCTCGTCTGGCGTATAGTCGACCCGGCGCAGTGCACGGCCGACAACTTGCTCGCAGAGGAGCTGCGTGGAGAAAGCGCGGACGCCGAGAATATGAGTCACTGTGTTCACATCCCACCCTTCGGTAAGCATCGAAACCGAAACGACACATTTGATGTTTTCGCCAAGGCGTCCCGGCTTACCGACGGAGTTCATCACTTCGCGTAAAAGCTCTTCGTCGGTAGGTTCGTCACGTCCGGGGAATCGGCGGCGATAGTCGACGCGGAATTCTTCTATTTCGCGCTCGAAGGCTTTCTTGAGTTCTGGTGTCATGCCTTCTCCGCTTTCAAGCCGCGCACTGTCGACGAGCAAGGTATTCGGCTTTTCGAGCAGTGCGTACCCGTCCTCATTTCTAAAAATCGGGAGGTTGCCTTTTTCTATGGCTACGCGCCCGCCCGCAGTCTGTGACTCGCGGCCAGCTATCCATTCATAGACGAGCTTCGAGACTGTCATGTTATTGCAGACGACAATCATGACCGGCGGCATGACCGCCGGGCTTCTCTTTTTTGCTTCTTCGTAGCGACCGTAGTATTTCTCGTAGCTGCCGTAGAGAGAAAGGAGCGCTTGTTCGAGCTTGCCCGGCAACCGCTCAGCAGGCAGCTCCTCGCGGATATGCGCCCACAAATTCCTGAATTCCGGTAATGATTCCCGCGCGATGCGATCATCGGAACTCGGCAAACGCGGAATTTTCACAATGCCGCTTTCAAGTGCGTCGAGAAGTGAGAAATCGTAGACCGTCCACGGAAAGAGCGTTCCCTCGGCATATCCGGAGCCGGAAAGAAAGTATGGCGTCGCCGAGAGGTCAATCACTGCGTTAACCTCGGTTCGCTTCGCGAGGGTGACGAGACCGGAAAGCCACACCCGTGCTGCCTTGTTATTCTCGGCTGCCTCGGCACGTTCCTCGGCAGTAAGGCGCTCGCCATCAGGTTTTTCCTGATAACAGTGGTGCGCTTCGTCATTGATGACGAGGATGCGCGAGCGTCCGGCCACTTGCTTGAATACACGGCGGGCCATTGCTTCCGGCGATTCCTCTGCCGCTTCCGGGTTGATAAGACCAGCAGCTTTCATCACGCCGCCGAGCGAGAAGCGCGGATTTTGGCGCAGCACCATTTGTTGATAATTGACGATGAGAATATTCGCCCGATTGAGTTCGTCAAAATCGCTGACAGGAACGATGTCGCGCTCCATGTAGTAGTTCTTCGGATTGTTGGGCTGTAGCACATTGAGACGGTCGCGTATGGTGATGCCTGGCGTTACGAGGACAAACGCATCCGTAAACCGCGTATCCTGCGGATAGCGGATTTTGTTGAGCGTGTTGTACGTGATGATCATCGCCATCACCACTGTCTTGCCAGTGCCGGTGGCGAGCTTGAACGCGAGGCGATACAAACCACTGTTTGCATCCTGATTGAATTTCTTCAGGTCGTTGATCATCCAGTGCTCGCCGACCTTTTCCACAACCTCGATTATATAAATATATGTCTCTAGCGCTTCTATTTGGCAGAAGAAAAGTTTGTTGTCGCGCGTGTCGTCCGTCCAATACCGCAGGAGATCTTGCGTAGTTTTCGTGACACCTGGGTAGCCGCTTTTGCGCCACGCGGTGACCTTCGCCCGGATTTTATTGACGAAATCGTTTTCCTTGAGCCGTTCGCTGCTCCATGCCTGCGCCGCAGGGTCGTGATTTTCATTCGCTGCCCGTCCGCGCGGTCTCTGGATGGGAATTTGCACCGTACTCGGACGGCGGCTATTGGCTATATCTTCGGTGAGGCCCTGTTTGTCGGACTGGAAATGCCTACACGGTTCTGCGTACGGAGAGTTGAGTATGGGTGATATCTTCATGTAAATCAGGGGAATAGGCCGCCATAGTGCCGTTCCGCTCCTGCATTGTGTCTTATTTTTAGCCATTTCTCAATCGTAAAGAAACCAGCTCATCCCATCACACCCCTTGGAAAAGGCGCAGGAAGTTGCCAACAGGGGGTCTTTAGGACGCTCTGGACTCCTGCCACCGTTGCGTCATCCCTTGTGTTGTATGAACACAGCAACAAGGGCTCCCGTGGGCGGCATTAACAGGCAGGCTACCCCCGCCGTGCCCATAAAGGTCAGATACTGCCTGTATGCCAGAAAGAGCACTGAGGAAGAGGACAAGCAGGCGCTCTCCATCGAGTCGCAGGTGCGAGAGATGACCGCTATCGCCACACGCGAGAATCTCGAGATCGTGGAAGTGAAGCGCGAATCGCACTCCTCCAAGGAGGTAGGCCAGCGGGCGGTCTATAACCAGCTCCTCGAAGATATCCGGCAGGAAAAGTTCAACGGCATCCTCACGTGGGCACCGGACCGATTGAGCCGCAACGCGGGCGACCTCGGCGCGGTGGTGGACCTGCTCGACCAAAAGAAGCTTGTCGAGATACGCACGTTTACACAAACCTTCACCAACAATCCGAACGAGAAGTTCATGCTCATGATTCTCGGTTCGCAGGCGAAGCTCGAGAACGACCAGAAAATCATCAACGTGAAGCGAGGGCTACGGGCGCGATGCGAGATGGGTCTGCGTCCATCGACTGCACCGACCGGCTACCTCAATGAGAAGCGCACGGATCGCAAGTGCGAGGTTCTTATTGACCCAAAATGTGCGGGAACCATCCGGAAGATATTTGAGAAAATCGGCAATGATGGATGGAGCGGACGGCAGACGCATCGCTGGCTGACCAAAAACGGCTTCAAGACGAAGAACGGTAAGCGCCTCTCGCTCGGGAATCTGTATACCGTTATCCGCAACACCTTCTACTACGGAGAATTCGAGTACCCGCGCGGGAGCGGCAACTGGTACCAAGGCAAACACGAGCCGCTCATCACCAAGGAACTATTCGACAAGGTGCAGGAATCTATACAAGATCAGTACATTCCAAAAACGGAGAGCAAGGAATTTGCGTTCACAAAACTGATTGCCTGTGGAGTGTGCGGAAGCGGCATTACAGCAGACGAGAAGTTCAAGAAGCTCAAGGACGGCGGGGTGAACCGGCATGTCTACTATCGATGCACGCGAGGCAAAGGAGTAGCGTGCAAAAACGCACCAATCAATGAAACTGACCTCATTGAAGAACTGGTCAAACTACTCGATACGCTTGACCTAGACGAGATCGGCATGAAAGAGAAAATCCGTGACGAGATATCGCGGTACAACAAATTCCGAGTCGGCGTACTCGGAATGAAAACCAAGGAACGCAGTAGCGATGTCGATTTGCGCGACTACGCCAAGTACCTCCTCAAGGAGGGCACGATCGCTGAGAAGCGTGAGCTACTGTCCTGTCTCAAGAGCACGCTGGTGCTATGCGATAAACGTATTACGCTTAGCTAATCAACTCGTTTTGACGTGCCTGTATTTCTTCGATGAGCCTCTGTGCATTATTTATAGAGTACGCAGTAATGATGCCGCTGTTTGTATTTTCTATAGGCTCTAATGCCCCATTCACAACACGATGCTCCGGCGCATAACCGCTAATAACGCCCGCGATTTTGAAATCGTTCTCTCCAGGAACCTTAAAGACTACAGGGCCTCCTGAGAAACCAGGATTATTGTGGCCGTCAACAAAAAAACGCTGCCCTGGCTCTGTAAAAAACATTGCAGAAACGATACCCTTTTTGACTAAGGGCATGGGAAAATTTCTGTTTACCTCTCCTACGTCAAAACTAAGGCCGTACGGGAAGCCGAGAAAAAACACGTCCTGCCCATAAACTAATCCACTCATGTTCGCAGGAAGCGGGTGTGCGGGTATCTGAATTCTCAGAGTAAAAATGGACACATCCGAATCTGCAGAATGAGCAACACTTACGACAGGCAACGGCAGCCAGGCGTTATCCCTAAAAATATCGATATTACTACCAGCTTGAAGTGGGTCGATGAGCTGACCTTGGGCATCTGTTGCGTGTAAAACGTGCTTGGCGGTAACAAAATACTGCTGGCCCTCAATATCGATCAGAAAACCCGTACCTGTCTGGCCACGGTAGCGTAAACGAAAAACCCTTTGTATTACATTGTTGGTGATCATAAAGATCTTGCGTAAAATTATGGTGTTAAGAAAATTACTTTCACATCTGTCGCAACTTTTGTGAAGTCAGTTTTATCCAGAGTCACGAGCGGAATGGATTCTAGGTAGGCAATCGCGGCGTAAATGAAATCTCCAACCTTTAATTTAAAAGCGAATTTCTCGTAGAGCCCTCTTTCTTCAATTTGTTTCATCAATAATGGGGTAATCGGATACGGGGTTCTCGCACTGACTCCTTCCTGCGAATTCCGAAATTTATAAGCGATGCTGCCGTTTTGAGCATCTCTGCGTTTACGCATCACATTCAGATTAACTTCCAAATAAAAATGTGCAGGGATGACCATTTCCACTCTTTTGCCAGACTTGGCAAAGCTGTCTAGTTGAACGAAGAAGTCCAAAGCTTCAGCGTGATGCGGCTCTTTCTCATCCGTATATGCGAGCATGACACACGCGTCCACAATGTATTTTGGATAATAGTCGATCTGCATGGTATATCAATTTTATCAGTGAACCAGTATGTTCAGCCAATGTGGTCTGATTTCTGATCCAATCGGGTCTTTAGGAGTCGAACCGGACACTCAAAACTCGGCCTAAAAGCGCGAGGCCGTTAGGTCACTTGAATTAGCACTAACATGTCCCCTCGGCAGGAATCGAACCTGCATCACCTCCTTCGGAGGGAGATATCCTATCCATTGAACGACGAGGGGTGCTCTACTGTATCA
>Ga0209542_10014982_pt1 | contig 13097 bp, 14 predicted proteins | sample RifCSPhighO2_01_FD_184028 | JGI IMG/M metagenome (GOLD analysis project Ga0209542, IMG submission 184028) | Soil microbial communities from Rifle, Colorado - Rifle CSP2_plank highO2_0.1 (SPAdes) (version 2) | ecosystem: Environmental > Terrestrial > Deep subsurface > Rock core/Sediment ... | reverse complement strand
ACCGCGGCAGAGCCGCGGAGTATTGAACTTTGTTAGCTCCTCGGCTCGGAAATGGAAAAGAGTACTTTTCCATTTCCCTCACTCTACGTCGCCAATAAAAAACTGCCTCAAGATTTACTTGTAGACAGCTTGCTGAAACGCATTGATTTTTTTGCGAGGTCTAGACCAGATCGCCAGGAGGAGCATTACCGGTCCGAGAAGAGCCAAAATCAATCCTACGCCTACAATCAGCGCAAACCAGCCTTTCGGTCTACGATATGCAATGATGTTGCAGATCCTTTCCATGAATTTCGCGGGATGTTTCGCGAACGAGGTCAGGAACATCACTCCAACGAGACCAGTTTGATACCAAAGTATCGCGCTGACTCCAACAGCAAAAAAGAACAGAGGAGAGTGCATATATCTACGATAAATTAGATGGCATATCCTGTCAAGGATATTTGACTCCGCTAAAAAGCGGAGTATAATTTAACTCTAAATGCTTATAGCGCGCCAGAAAATCGTTGAGAAGATTGTCAAAAATGACCTTGGGCAGGAGTTCAAGGTGGTGTTCCTCGTATACGAAGAGGCGGGGCAAATCAAGGGTAGGATACTCTCTGCTACAGCCCTAGATTCGCCAAATTTAGCTTCAGAAGCCCCTGTGCTGGCTCTCTCTGGCAAGGTAAGGAGGCAGGTTATATCCCGAATTGTGAAGGAGTATAAACGAGCTCTGGTACCTTCTCCTTTCAAATCGCTTTTGTATTTCAATCTAAGTATTCCTAGAGGCCCTAATCGAAGCTAGCAAGCTTGTAAGCTAGTAAGCTGGCCAGGGATTTTTCTAACAAGCTAACTAGCTCATCAGCTAACAAGCTTTTGTAGTTATTTAACTTGGTTTGTTTAGCAGTATTAATCTAAAACAACACAATGAGCAAAATTATAGGTATCGATCTCGGGACGACGAATTCAGCAGTAGCAGTGATGGAGGCAGGAGCGCCAAAGATTCTTGAGAACGCAGAAGGAGCAAGGACGACGCCTTCAATAATCGCAGAATCAAAGACGAAAGAGAGATTGGTCGGCCTTCTTGCTAAAAGGCAAGGGGTGACCAATCCTAAAAACACGATTTATCAAATCAAGCGCTTCATCGGGCATTCGTTTGACGAGCCAAGTGTGGAGAAAGACAGAAAGTCTGTGCCTTTCGAAACGCAGAAATCGGCAAATGGAGGCATAGAGGTGAAGATGGGCGAGAAGTGGCAGAGGCCAGAAGAAATCTCCGCCATGCTTCTCCAGAAATTGAAAGCTGACGCAGAAGCCCGGCTTGGAGAAAAGGTGACGGAAGCCGTCATCACAGTGCCTGCATACTTCAATGATGCCCAAAGGCAAGCCACCAAAGACGCTGGTAAAATCGCAGGCCTTGATGTCAAAAGAATCATCAACGAGCCGACGGCCGCCGCTCTCGCATACGGATTCAACAAAAAGAAGGATGAGAAGATTGTGGTGTTTGACTTTGGAGGAGGCACATTCGACATCTCTGTACTTGAAGTGGGAGATGATGTGGTGGAAGTAAAGTCCACAGACGGAGATGCGCACCTCGGAGGCAAAGATATTGACCAGAAAGTCATCGGCTATCTAGCAGATGAATTCAAAAAGCAGTCGGGCATAGATGTGAGGAGCGACGCTCTGGCTTTGCAACGATTGGACGAGGCAGCAGAAAAGGCAAAGATTGAGCTTTCTACTTCTGTGCAAACGGAAGTGAATATCCCATTCCTTACATCAGATAGCTCCGGCCCGAAACACCTAGTGATGACGATGACGAGGGCGAAGCTTGAGGAGCTGACGCAAGAATTCATAGACAGGGCAATGGTAATAGTAAAGCGCGCCATGGCGGCTTCTCCATTCAAAGTGGCCGACATCAATGAAGTAATACTTGTCGGAGGCCAGACCAGGATGCCGAAGATGATAGAAGAAGTAAAGAAATTCTTCGGCAAAGAGCCGCATGTGGGAGTGAATCCGGATGAGGTGGTAGCGCTCGGTGCGGCCATACAAGGAGGCATTCTTGCAGGAGATGTAAAAGATGTGCTTCTCCTAGATGTCATTCCGCTATCTCTCGGCATTGAGACCATGGGAGGGGTAGCGACACACTTGATAGACAAGAATACGACCATTCCTACATCCAAATCGCAGACATTCTCTACCGCGGCGGACAATCAGACGAGCGTAGAAATCCACATCGTGCAAGGAGAGAGGCCTCTGGCAAAGGACAACAAGTCGCTGGGCAAATTTATCTTGGACGGCATTCCGCCAGCGCCTCGCGGCATGCCGCAAGTAGAGGTGAGCTTTGACATTGATGCAAACGGAATCCTGAATGTAAAGGCGAAAGATAAATCATCAAACAAAGAGCAGTCAATCAGGATTGAAGCCTCGTCAGGCCTCTCAAAAGACGAGATTGAGAAGATGAAGAAGGATGCCGAGATGCACGCCGCAGATGATGCCAAGCTCAAAGACCTGGTAGAGGCGAGGAACATTGCAGAGCAGATGATTTACACGGCAGAAAAGGCGCTCAAAGATAATGCAGACAAGATTCCGGCGGATGTGAAGGCGTCTGTGGAAGAAAAAGTGGCGCTTCTTAAAACAGCGAGTGGAAGCGAAAATCTGGACACCATAAAGTCTGCATCCGAAGCGCTATCCACAGAGCTCTCCAAGATTGGCGAGGCAATTTCCAAAGCATCCGCCCAAGGCGGACAGACACCTCCAGCAAGCGAGGCTCCAAAGCCAGAAGAGCCACCAAAAGATGCGGAATTCAAGGAGGAGGATAAGAAGTAACGACTTGGACATCCAACGTCCAAGTGGACGTTGGATGTCTTGAGATTGTATAATCGTGTTATGGAAAACCCAGTAGACCAAAGACAGTTGTGGGAAAATCAGCACTTACTAAGAGAGAGTGAGTCTCGTAACCTGGAAAATATGCCAAATGACTTCGCAAAAAAATGTTTGCACCTGGTTCCCGATGAAGGATCTCTTTTGGAAGTTGGTGTAGCAAATGGCAGAGATGCTCGCTACTTTGCCCGAGAAAAGAGGTGCAGAGTGACTGCAATAGATTTTTCAAAAAACGCTTTGTCGCAGCTCTACGAGGCGTCCTTGAGAGATAATACAACAGATCTCATCACATCAGTACAGGCAGATATGAAGCATATACCAGAATTTCCTGTTGATTCATTTGATGCATTCTACGCTCGCTCAGCTATACATCTTTCAGATGAGGAGTTAGAGGTTTTCTTCAATAAGATTCTGCCATCGCTGAGGGTTGGCGCCTATTTAATGATCGAGGGAAAGACAACTGAGGATGGCAAGCTCGCGCGAAGCACTGAAATCGCGTCAAACCTATGTGAGGACACAGATGGTCACATACGCAGACTTTGGTCAGAAGAATCAATAAGAGACCTAGTAGATAAATACAAACTACATTTGCAAGAGATAACAACAACTGTGGAGTATTGGAATGGTCAGGAGACAAGATTTATAAACTTCATTGCCCAAAAAAAACATGACTAATTTAATTCCAACAAAAGCAGTTGTGTCAGCATTACTCATCAAGAGATTTGACGAAGGTAATGTAAGGCTTTTGCTTCAAACCAGATGGAAGCCAAAGATAAGTCCCACTTATTCTGGAATGATAGAAATCCCCGCTGGAACGATCGAACCGTATGAAAATATCTACGACTCATTAAGGAGAGAAGTAAAGGAGGAAACAAATCTAGACATCATCCGAGTACTGGAAAACTATCAAGGAGACATGTGTAGTACAAGACAGGGCGACAGATCTTTTGCTTTTAGGCCTTTTGTTTGTCAGCAAGCGATTGAGACAAACAACGGATTACCGTGGATAGGCTTCGTATTCTTGTGCGAGACACGCGGTGATGCTACATTAAACACTTCCGAAGCCAAGGACCCGCGATGGGTATCAATTGACGAGCTAGCTACGATATTGGCCAAAGAGCCTGAAAAGATATTCCCACTACAACTACCTGTTTTAGAATATTTTCTTGAATTCGCAAGAACAAGCAATTTCAAACTATGAAAAAAGATTACTACAACATATTGGGAGTGGACAAGGGTGCGTCGGGGGACGATATCAAAAAGGCGTTTCGTAAATTGGCGCATAAATATCATCCGGATAAGGGTGGGGGCGACGCAACGAAGTTCAAAGAGGCGAGCGAGGCCTACTCTGTGCTTTCTGATGACCAGAAACGAAGCCAATACGACACATTTGGTACTGCTGGCGCGGGAACAGGAGGAGCCGGAGGATTTAATGCGCAAGATTTCGGCGGGTTTGACTTTAGTGGATTCCAAAGTGGAGGCGGGCAAGAATTTGATTTTGGTGATATTTTCGGGGATATTTTTGGCGGGGGATCCCGACGTCCTCAACAGAAACGCGGCCGGGATATTTCCATAGACATAGAGCTTGATTTTAAGGACGCTATTTTTGGAACTGTCAGAAAAGTCTTGGTGTCCAAAGCATCAGTCTGCGAGCATTGCGGCGGTAAGGGTGCGGAGAAGGGAAGTGAAACTGTGGTTTGCAATAAATGTAATGGCAAAGGTCAAATTCACGAATCACGCCGAACATTTTTTGGACAGTTCACCACAAACAGAGTTTGTGACACATGTAAAGGTGAGGGCTGGGTTCCTAAAACCAAATGCCACATCTGCAAAGGAGCAGGAATTCTTCATAAGCAGGAAGAAATCCGAATTGAGGTGCCGGTAGGAATTGAAAATGGCGAAATGATACGCTTTGCGGGTAAGGGCGAGGCAGTATCGGGGGGCGGAGCAGGCGATCTTTATGTAAAAGTCCGCGTAAGGAAGCATCATATTTTCAGGAAGGAAGGTAATAATCTTCTCGCAGACATCACGGTAAAACTCTCTGATGCGCTTTTAGGCGGTGAACATCATCTTGAGACTTTGGACGGAAATCTAAGTGTAAAAATCCCAGAAGGCATCCAATCTGGCGAAACGTTGCGTATAAAAGGACGTGGAGTGCCATACGGACGGGGCAATGTCAGGGGTGATATCTATCTTACAATCAAAATAAATATTCCAAAAAAACTTTCCCACGAATCTCGTAGGGCCGTTGAAGAGCTAAAAAAAGAAGGAATTTGATGAGCTGTTGGCTAATAGCTTTTAGCTTTTAAAAATAGGGTAGAAGGAGGTATGCAAATACATTGACATATCAATTTTTTGTGATATTCTCTGACTTGGAAAACAACAAAACAGGGAGGCAATATGCCATTTTATTTTACACCAACGGGCCGTAGAAGGCTCGAAGATCTCATTGCTCGGCTTGAGAGCAATGTCAGCAAGATACACGCTACTGGGGCAGAAGCCTGTGAACTCGGAGGAGATCTATGGCACGACAATCCGTCCTATGATGCAATGCTGATAGATTTGCGTGGAGCCGACAAGCGTTTGTCGGATGCTATGCGGGTCAGGAACCAGGCTTCAGTTGTGGAAGTGCCGAGTAATCCCAGGACAATCGTCATCGGGACTTTGGCTACCGTAGTTTTAAACAGTGAAGAATGCAAGTTCGGCATCGTGAGCTACGGCCAATCGGATCCCGACAAGGATTTCATAGCCTACGACACCCCGCTTGCGCAGTTCCTTTATAACCTCAAAGAGGGAGAGGAAAAGGAAGCCAAAATGAACGGGAGACCGATGAAAGTGGTTGTCAAAAAAATCCAACCCCTCACGCCTCAGATGGAGGAATGATCCGTAACAACTAGTGGACACCGGCATTGGTTGTCTCTAGTTGTTTTTTATAATGTATAATACAAATTTATCGATTTTGGAGTGGTATCATGAACTAGCGCATAACATTTATATGAAAATTATTCTTAAACTATAGATACGATTTATGCTCAAACTCGCAAAGTCAGTTTTTTCTTCTTTGAACACGACAATATCAGGTTATATCGAGCGCCAATTACAAAAAGGGGGCGAAAAGTATTTGGACTCAATTAATGACACCAGGCCTGAAAGCACAATCGCAATGATGGAGCGGCTTTCACCATTACTGCAATATATAAAGGATAAAGACACGATTGTTTCGATAGGTGTAGGCCAAGGAGAAGAAATTTGCGGTCTTTATGAGCTCTTTGGGGATCGTGTAGAAATGATTGGGGTAGACATATCCTCAATCGCAATAAAAAAGAGCAAGCTTAGAGTTGCTCGCAATCACTTTCTCGCCAAACTCATCAAAGCTGATGCAGTAGAGCTGCCATTTGCAGATGGAAGCATTGATGCAATCATCCTCTCCTCTACATTGCATGAAATTTATTCTTATCATGAGAGTGGTATTGATGCGTTCAAAAAAGCCCTCATGGAGGTCTCTCGCGTATTGAAGAGCCAAGGGGTTGTCTTTATCAGAGACTTTGCGCCCCCGGAGAACGATTCAACGGTTACCTTGCATGTGCGAACACCTATTGCGATGAAGTTTTATGAGTTCTTTAGGTCCTCATTCAGGCGCTTCAAAGGCTGGAATTCAAAAATGGATCATCTAAAATTAGACGAGACTTTTTTGCCTCCGCTTGGCCACGGCATCGTTCATCTTCCGTTCTCGCGAGCTACAGAACTGGTGCTGCATTTTCGCTCATTTTGGAGCGATTACCAAAGCGGTATTTTCCTGTTTGAAAATCCAGACTGGAAGGAGGCAGATGAAATGTACACTATCAGGAATGGACTCAATCCACTTGTCGCCGACCAGTACATAAAGACAGTGGCAGACGCGCTTGGACCAGACTTTTCAAATGTCTACAAAAAAATGAGAAGTCGAAATATGACCAACGCCTTTCTTTCGCGGCATTTCTCAATAAGCTCACCTGAATCTGCCGACCTCATTCCTCTGGCCACAAGAAAACTAGAATGCGTCTTTCAAAAGGATGCTTTGATCAAAAAGCACTATTCTGCCGCAGTAGTATTTGATGGGAAAGGAAGGGTCCTGCTCTGTAAAAGAGGCGCTAATAAGAAAATTGCGCCGAATATGTGGCATTTGCCCGGAGGCACCATAGAGTTTGATGAAAGCTCAGTTGAAACCGTAGAAAGAGAATTAAAGGAAGAATTGGATCTGAATGTTATAACCATCCTGCCGACCAACACTGTTCTAAACTACAGGATCGATGGTGATTTATATCAAACGCATGTTTTTTGGGTAGAAGTATCAAACAAACCAACTCTTATGAATTCTGAAAACAGCGGGTTTGAATTCGTTGATCCGAGGGAAATTGCGAGCTATATAGAACCACACCTGGTTCATGACAATTTGCATGCGATTCAGGCGGCAGAACGTGTCAGGCGAATCGGAATAACACATCAATTTTCATAAATTGTAAGAGCTAAATTAAAATGAAAATCATTCTTGGCTCAGCGTCTGAAGGCAGGAAAAAAGTCATGCAGGAGCTTGGGCTTGATTTTGAAATAGTGCCTGCTGATATAGATGAAAAGGCGATAAGAAGGGATACACCGGAGGAATTGGTGCTGGCCGTGGCAAATGCGAAAGCGGATGCGCTAGTGGCGCGAATCAGCGAGCCAGCGTTGCTTATTACTTCCGACCAAGTGATTTTATGCGAAGGCGAATTACGGGAAAAGCCGAGAGATGTGGCAGAAGCCAGGAAATTTTTACAAAGCTACAATAGCAGTCCGGCTCATGCCGTTGGCGCGGTCACCGTCACAAATTCTGCTACGGGCAAGCGCGCCTCCGGAATGCAGAAATCAACGATTTACTTTAAGCCACTGCCAGATGATTTTACTGAAGATTTCATAAAAAGCGGAAAGGCGTTCAAATACGCCGGGGGATTCCCAGTCCAAGACAGTACTTGGACTCCTTACATAGAGCGCATAGAAGGCGGCTGGGACACCGCCGCAGGTCTTTCAAAAGAATTGTTAGCTGATCTTGTGAAAAAGGTAGTTTAAATCACTCTTTTATTAATGCTATAATTTTAGAATGTTTGAATGGAACGCTATCATAGGTGGACTAGCTGGTATTATTTCTGCTGTAGCTTTTATTCCATATATTCGTTCAATAGTAAAAGGGGAAACTAAACCCAGTATTGCGACATGGCTAGTGTGGACATTGGTTGGGGGAATGATATTTGCTAGCTACCTGACTGCAGGTGGTTGGACAACAACTATTTGGGCTTCAATGGTGTATGTGGTTGCTCCAGCCTCAATATTTTTTTTGTCGCTAAAGTATGGTAAGAGAGATGACTTGAAAATCAGATTTGTTGAAAAAGTTTGTGTTGTAGGAGCATTGTTGGGCATACTCGTTTGGTTTATAACTGAATCAACACTAATAGCATTAGCGATTTTTCTTTTGATAGATTTTTTTGGAGCCATACCCACAATTGTAAAATCATATTATTATCCAAGAGAAGAAAATATGCTGACATGGATGCTATCATTCACAGGCAGTACTTTAAACCTTTTTGCATTACAGAGTTTAACATTTGCTGTTGCTGCCCAACCGATTTATATGTTTTTTAACATATCCATTACTACTGCTATAATGATTGTTGGACGAGTGAGAAAGGTATAGCAATACTCAGTATTTATTAAGAACCTAAATGACTTTGAATTATGTCTAAAACGCTTTTGCCAAAATATGCTTTTTTTGTCGCAGGTACTGGAAGGCACATCGACAAACTTGAAGCATTTGATCGTGCATTGATCAATGCAGGACCTTTGGCACACAATTTAGTATCAGTATCAAGTATTATCCCTGCCGGCTGCAAAATAGTCTCTCCTGAAAAAGGATTCAGTATGCTAATTCCAGGACAGATCACATTTTGTGTTATGGCAAGACAAGAAACAAACAAACCGAGAGACATAGCATCAGCTGCTGTCGGAATAGCAGTTCCGAAAGAATCTAAAAAATTTGGTTACATATCAGAATATCACGGTGATGCAAAAGATAGAGAAGAAGCTAAAAAAACAGCAAAAAGAATGGCTGCAGAAATGTTTGCAGTCAAACTTAATACAAATGTAAAGAAACTTAATCTAAAAACTCTAGAGGCAACTGCAGCTTCTATTAAACAGAGAGGTGATAATGAATGGGTATGTGCAGTCGCTATATGTGTCTTTGTTCTGTAGAAAATTTGAGCTATTTTTTTCGCACGAGATAATTACCAATTGCCAGATAATCCATTTTTGTTCTCAGGAAAGTATTGATGGCGTCTTCTGGCGTGCAGACAATAGGCTCATTATCGTTAAACGATGTATTGAGAACAAGTGGGACTCCTGTAAATTTGTAAAAAGAGTCAATGAGCTTATGATAGAGCGAATTAGTTTTTCTATTAACTGACTGTATTCGACTTGTTCCGTCCACGTGAGTTACAGCCGGAATTTTTTGCCGTTTGGATTTTTTCACATCAAAATTAATTTCCATAAATTCTGTTGACAAAGATTTGTTATTGCGGGGCATAACAAACCATTTATGCATTTTCTCTTTCAACACACTGGGGGCAAAAGGTCGAAATGGCTCTCGCCTTTTGATACGTTCATTTAGAATTTCTTTCATATTAGCCCTACGCGGATCAGCAAGCAGCGAACGGTTACCTAGAGCTCGAGGACCCCATTCGACTCTGCCTTGGAACCAACCCACAATATTTCCTTCAGAAATTTTTTTAGCAGCCTCACGGGCAACATTTTTGCTTTCGTGGTACAAAACTCTAAATTTGTCGAGAGTTAATTTTATTTCGCTGTTTGAGTAACTTGGACCCCAATAAACATTATCCATGATAAAGACTCTTCTTCTCTTCAATACTTGATTCCAGATATAATATGCTGAACCGAGAGCGGTTCCGGCATCATTCGCAGCCGGCTGAACATACAAATGATTATATAATCGGCTACGGATCAGAAGACCATTTGATACACAATTTAAGGCTACTCCTCCAGCCAGACAAATATTTTTAGATCCGGTTTTCTTTCTAATGAATTTTGCAAGATGAATAACAACATCGTTGGTAATTTTTTGCAGTGCGGCTGCTATATCCTCGTGATCTTTTCTTACTTCAGAAGGTGAATTAATTTTTCGAATGCCGAATATGCTTTCCAGCGGACCAAAATCGTCTAGGCGGAAACGCATGATGTGGTTGTCAATAGTAAACTCACCCTCGTTATGAAGTTTTACAATCCTCCTAAAAACTTTATAGAAGCGTCTTGAATTGCCGTACGCTGCTAGTCCCATCACTTTTGAGGAATCGTATTCTGTGAAGCCTAAGTATTTACTGATCTTTTCCCAAAGAAAACCAATAGAATTAGGGTAAGAAATTTCTTTAATAACCCGGATACTGTTATTTTTGCCATAACCTAGCCAAGTAGAGGAAAATTCACCAATACCGTCAATAGACAAAATTGCGGATTCCTTGAATGGAGAAACGAAAAAAGCACTGCTGGCATGACAAATATGGTGCGGGATCCACTGGACCCTTTTAGTTATATCAATACCAGCAAGCTTGTTCAATAAAAGAGGAACGCGAGTGATCTTTTCGTAAAATAGTTTTTCGCCTTCCTCACTGCCCCAGTCGCCATCTACAAAATAAGAATCAGCATTGATATTTTTAAGACGATCTGGAGGAAAAAAAGAAAGGCCTATTTTATCAACTTCACGAAGCGATATTCCGGCTACTCCCAGGCAGTATTCAATAGCCTTTTTGGGAAGGGTGTCAGGGTTGTCTACTAAAGACTTTTTACCTCTTTTGATACGAGAAAACCTCTCTTCCTCAACAGCAGCGAGAAGTTTGCCGTTTTTGAGTAGGCAGGCAGCCAACTCATGATATGTAAAGTTGAGACCCAAGACGTAAACTGGCTTGTTCATAAGAGTTGCTTAATTATATCTATTTCGCATTAGCCATTAAAGGGAATATAATAACATTATGCATCAAAACATTGTTTCTAACAAGAAGTTATGGAATACATGGAATGCTCGGAAATACCTATCCGAGTACTTCAAAAAAATAGGAACGGATGTTCAAGCTACCACACAATTTGTCACACGCGAGCTTTTACGCTTCAAAGGAAAACCAATTTCTAAAATGCTTGAATTTGGTTCTGGACCAACAATCATAGGAGTAATTGGTGCAACTCCTTATGTGAAGGAGATTCACATTGCGGATTATTTAAATACAAATTTAAAGGAAATTCGGTTATGGTTGAGAAACAGTTCTAAAAAACCTGATTTCAAGAATATAATCCAATACACCCTCAAGCTCCAAGGTTATACTCCGACAGAAAGTCAAATTTCAAGAAGAGAGTCGGAACTTAGAAAAAAAATAACTAAGGTCTTTCATTGTGACGCTGATTGTAAAAATCCTATCGCTGGTAAACGAATGTTGTATTCTCTGGTCATCAGTCTTTATTGTGCTGATTCGGCTACTAGTTCGAAAAGAGTTTGGCGAAAATACATGAAAAATATTTTAAGCCTTGTGGCACCTGACGGAACAATAATAATGACAGCCCTGTGTAAAAGTAAATTTTATACTGTCGGTGATAATATATTTCCTTCGGCCAACATAGGTGAAAAAGATCTCAGGAAGAGCTTCATTCAGAATGGTTTTTTGCCCAAGAATATGAGAATAAAAGTTGTTAAAATACCACAGGAAAAATCAAAAGGGTTTGCAAGTTTGCTATTTGCTTGTGCAAAAAGAAAGGTGTAATATATCAGTATGAAAGAGAGTATATTACAAAGATTGTTCCCTAACAGATTTACTAAAATTCTTTTATCTATCTACCTGGTGGCCGTTGCCTGGGTGTTAGCCATTAAGCTTACTAGTTCTCAAGGTGGCTTGATTAATGATTCATACGGGCTTATTTTGGGTTTCATTCCTTTGCTTGGTGGACTTTATGGCTTATATATATCGAAGGCATGGGGGTCGTGGCAAAGCGCATTAGGTAAAGGTGTGATATTTCTTTCGTTGGGACTTATTTCCTGGTCCTTGGGAACATACATTTTTTCTGGCTATTATAATCTTTACGCTGGAGTAGCGGTACCCTATCCTTCACTATCAGATGTTGCTTATATCTTGAGTTGGCCATTGTGGGGGGTAGGTATGTTTTTCCTCTCTAAGGCAACTGGTGCAAAATATGGTCTGAGACACCGAGGCGGAAAAGCTATTTTCTTTCTGGTTCCTATAGTCGCTATAGTTCTGTCTTATTATCTTTTGGTTGTGGTTGCCCGAGGAGGCAAATTCGATTTTAGTGATTCTAGCATGCTGAAGATATTTTTTGATCTGTTTTATCCAGTTGGCGATGTTGTAATTGCAACCGTAGCTACAGTTATTTATGGACTCTCATACAATTATTTAGGAGGAAAATTTAAAGTCGCAATATATTTTATTCTTATTGGATTCGTTCTAAATTATATTGCTGATTTTTCCTTTTCCTATACAACAACACTTGAAACATTCTATGCTGGAGACTGGGTAGATTTCTTGTTTACAACAACCATGTTTGTCTTATCCTTAGGAGTTTCACTTCTCGACCCAAAAATCACTAGAGAGAGAAAATAATTCACGAAAAATACTATGAGTAAACTTGACCAAATCGCCACAAAAATAATAAAAGAGCAGGAGCTCATCATAGGTCCTATTGCTTGGCAGGAAGCGGGAGAAGTGAAGGGTATTCATATAATTGACCAGAAAACAGGCGCAGTAACGATTGATAACGGGGACAGCAAAATTGTTGTAGATAACCTAGTAGGAAAGTATGAGCATTTGTTTGGTAGGGCATCGCGCGAGGTATGCAGGGAAGCCGTAGCATCGCTTGTCGCTGATTTGTCTCCATCGGAGGTGCCGTCTAGCCTTAAATAATATTGTTGCTTTAGACATCTTTCAATTGCCTATTTGATAGGGTAATATTATGCGTATGTTTTCATTCAAGAAAAAGGAATCTAAAGAGCAAAAAACTGTTACAGAAAGTTTATACAAACAGAATCTGGAGCTAGCAGTCAAAAACAAAACTTTATCTCTTTTGCGACAGCTATATCAAATAAGCATCTTGGCACTTGAAATGAGGCCTTTGGGCGACAAAGTGGTAGAAACTGTAAGAAATACTTTAGAATTTGAACTTGTCGGAAT
>Ga0209542_10014980_pt1 | contig 13097 bp, 8 predicted proteins | sample RifCSPhighO2_01_FD_184028 | JGI IMG/M metagenome (GOLD analysis project Ga0209542, IMG submission 184028) | Soil microbial communities from Rifle, Colorado - Rifle CSP2_plank highO2_0.1 (SPAdes) (version 2) | ecosystem: Environmental > Terrestrial > Deep subsurface > Rock core/Sediment ... | reverse complement strand
AAGCATCACTCACCCTCTGTTAATTGGGATTGACGGACCAGTGACCGCCGGGAAAACATACTGCGCAGAGATCGTAGCGCAAATTGCTTCTCGACACACACTTAATTTTCATGTGATTCATTACGACTGGTTCATGTCTCCGAGAAATCTACGAGCGAAAGAAATTGAGAATTTTCGTTCTGGAAACCACACTTTCGAGCGTTATGATTGCATTGCATATGATGCCGATCGCATGGAAGCGTTGTTAGAGAAGTTACAACACGCTCTTAAGTTTCGAGATCAGGAGTTTTTTGAATACACTATCAATCCAGCTTATGACCGTCTTACTGGTGAATGTAAGAATCTAATTTCTAATTCTATTAGCACGGACTCTGTCGTGGTCGTAGAAGGTGGAGGGGTTCTAAACTCAAGGTTTTATGATTTCTTTGACATATCTATTCGACTTGATATGGGGGACACAAAGGAAATGATAAAAAGATTATACGAACGAGAAAAACATAAGAACGGAAACAAACTTTCTCTTGATTTTGTCAAGGAAAGATTTTTGTCTCTGGATTATCATTTTGATAATTACTTGCGCCATCGTGACAAATCCTATTTTGATTTTCTTATTGACACAACCGACTTAAGTCAACCGAAACTATTCATTCGCGATAAAAAATAGTAATATTATTATATGAAGCCATATTCTATAGTTCTCGTCATAACACAATCATCGTGGGGAGGCGCGCAACGATACGTTTTTGATTTAGCAACTTCCTTTAAGAAATTAGGACACAGAGTTGTCGTTATCGCAGGTAAAAATGATGATGCTATACTTTTTGATCGCCTTAAAAAGGAAGGGGTTGAAACTATAGTAGTTAATAGTCTAGTTCGCGAGATCAATCCCTTCGTGGATCTCTATTGCGCGTGGAAACTTTTTAAACTGTTCAAATCAGACTCTTTTGACGTAGTCCATCTCAATAGTAGCAAAGCGGGAGTCATAGGATCAATCGCGGCGCACCTTGCCGGAGTGCCATGTGTTGTCTATACCGCACACGGATTTGTTTTCAATGAGCGACTTCTTGCTTTAAAGCGATGGGTGTACGTCGTCGTTGAATGGGTAAGCTCTTTCTTCCGGGACGCTATTATCGCCGTCTCTACTTTTGATGAGCGTTCAGCACTTCGCTTACATATCGCACCAAAGCGGAAGTTGCGAACCATCTGGAACGGTATTGATATAACGCACGATTCATACACTTCTCGCGCTCTGGCTCGTTCATATCTTCTTTCACAACAGCATATTCTGGATAGTCAGTACGTAATTGGATGTGTCGCAAACTTCTACACAAACAAGGGTCTAGACAATCTCTTGCAAGCGATGGAGCTCTTGATCAAACAACACCCAAGAGCTATTTTAGTTGTTGTTGGCGATGGGATACTTCGACCTCGGCTTGAAGAGAATATTCAAAGTCTCAGACTCGCCCTAAATGTGCTTTTGGTTGGATACAAAAAAGATCCGGAAAGACACCTAAAAGCCTTTGATCTCCTTGTCTCAAGTTCTCTTAAAGAAGGTCTGTCGTATACCCTGATTGAAGCTGCGCGGGCGAAAGTTCCCATCGTCGCTACCGCAGTTGGCGGAACACCGGAGATTATTCATGATCATGTCCACGGGCTCCTTGTCCCACCCGGCAATCCGAGTGCGCTCTCAGACATAATGTCTTTCGCGATTTCTCATCCGAAAGAGATGATACAGTATGCGACGGCTGCACATGAACGAGTAACGCGTGATTTTGATGTCGAGGATATGGTGCGGAAGACACTCGATGTGTATAACGAGTATACGAGGAGAAAACAGTAATCTAATATATGACTAAACAAGAAAAAGTTGTTGTTACCGGAGGAGCGGGGTTCATCGGATCTCATCTGGTTTTAGAATTACTCAAAAATAACTACGTCGTTTCTGTTGTGGATAATTTGTCTTCAGGCAAGCAAGCAAATATAGATTTATTCAAAAACGACATCGAATTCTTAAATTTAGACATCAACGATACCAATGCTCTTACAAGAATTTTCAAAAACGCGCGATATGTTTTTCATCTCGCTGCAATTCCGGCAGTTCCGAAAAGTATCGAGGATCCGGTCGAAACCAATCATGCAAACATTGACGGAACGGTTTCTGTTTTGATCGCCGCACGAGATGCTGGCGTACAAAAAGTTATTTTCACTTCTTCCGCGTCTGTGTATGGGAACTCCATTGTTTTACCAAAAACGGAGGATATAAATCCAGAGCCATTGTCGCCATACGCAATACAGAAACTAACCGGGGAGCTGTACATGACCGCATTCAAGAGGTTCTTTAATCTGGAGACAGTTTCGCTTCGGTATTTTAACGTGTACGGTCCGAGACAAGATCCACACTCATCGTATGCAACTGTCATCCCTCTTTTTATTGAAGCTATAAAAAATAATAAAGGTCCGATAATTCACGGAGACGGGCAGATGACTCGGGACTTCATATATGTCGAAGATGTTGCGAGAGCCAATATACTTGTTGCCGAGTCAGCAATTGGAAGTGGTGAGATTTTTAATATTGCGAGCGGCAAGCCGATATCAATAAACGAACTTTTTAGCACTATCAGGCGAGTGCTAAACATAGACGTACAACCTAAGTATGGTCCTGCTCGTACTGGTGATATACAAGACAGTTATGCTGATGTCGCTAAAGCCAAAAATTCTTTTGGTTTTCAGGCACAAGTAACCCTTGAAGAAGGAATACGGGGGACGGCCACCTCGTTGAGTTTAGCTTCTAAAAATTCATGAGAAAACAAGTAGTATTTTTTTGGTCAAAAGAGCACAAGGATAAATTCTTGACCGATGAATATAAATATCCGACTTTTAGGAGTTTTGCTTCAAAGGCCAATGAGCACTTTGATTATTTTCTTGCCTTTGGGAAAGAAACTCATATAGGAAAAGGGATATTTAAACCAGTCTTTAAATTCAAGAATAATAAATTGGTCGAGCACCCACATGAAGTGAGCGCCGACGTCGTACTTAAGTATGATTTAGAGCTTGAAGGAGACAGAGGTAATGCGAGATTTATATATAATCTCGGATTCAACGAGATGTGTAAAAATAAAATTGATACATATCAGTTTCTGTCCGAATTTTCTCCACAGACACATTTTTGCAAATCTGAGGAACAATATGTTGCCGCAATCAAAAATATCAGTACTGAGAAGTTTGCGGTGAAGCCGAACAGGGGTGTCTGCGGTCGAGACGTGTATATACTCAACAAAGCTAATTCTGAAATTCCTCAAAACTTGAGAGATATTTTGCATGGTGATGGAGTGATAGTGCAAGAGTTTATTGATACCAGTCAGGGTTGCCCAGGGATTGCGGAATCAATGCATGACTTACGTCTATCGATGATTAACGATAAGAATATTATGGCAAGCGTCAGCACACCATCTCCTGGAAGTTTGATTGCCAATTGGCACCAAGGAGCAAACGTGATTGAGGTTGATGTTGAAAAACTTCCGCTACCTGTCACGAATTTTAGGGATCAAGTGCACAAAAAGATAAAAGAAAAGTATGGAAGCGTAATGTACAACATTGATCTTGGCGTCACGTCACACGGACCAAAGTTAATAGAGTTAAACAGTCCTATTGCGTTTCCGCGCCCGAATTGGAAGTGTACTGATTTGTATCTATCCAATTTAATCAAATATATCGATTCGCTCCCATTGCATTAGGGAGCCCCGCCCGTGACCTTTCCTTTCCTTCGCGGTCGGGTTTGCGCGCGCATTGGTGGGGAGCGCGTGTGTACTCACACGCGCTGGGGCAAGCACATACGGCTTCGCGCCTTCGACATTTCCGCTAGGGCGTCCACGCCCTTGGATGAGCGCCGCCGTTATCTTGCAATACAGAAATCCGGAGCGAAAGCGACACCACGAAAGCTATCTTGAAAACGAGGAAAGGGGTTGTGCGAGGGCGGACTCCGAAGGCACGTTAAACGAAGCTATAAGGCGTTAAATGACCGCAAACGCTGTAAAGAACTGAATACTCTAGCAAACCACTGCGAGGAGGAGACCGAAGCTGGGGGAAGGATTCCTTCCTTCCCCCAAACAGCATGGCGCCCGAGCCACCCGCCCGCAGGCGGGCAATGGCGAGGAAATGCGCCAAACCTAGACATCTAGGCGCGAGTAGCCCTAGCGGAAATGTCCGAGGCAAATGCCGAGGATGGACTCCATGGGCTGGACGAATCACTAGCGATAACAAATGACATGAGGCTCAATATTGAATTTGTTTCCGACCGGCTTCTTCCCTAGAAGAAGCCCGACCGAGTCCCGTTTCCGCCCATTCAATTTTAAAAAATCCCCCCCGCGAAAAAGAAAAAACATGGAAAGGCGGAACGGGGCGAGGGCGGAGCGCCGAGCCCACGAGGTGAGAAGCGAATACTTGGAGCTTCGCAAGACCTTGAGCACCGCAGGTGCGAAAGGTGTACCGTTCCTGTAAGGAAATGATCGGATTGTGAGAGTTGCCACGCAAGCGGAGCGTACGCATTGGTCTAAAGCCACCACGCACGCGGAGCGTGCGATTAGCTCTCGAAAAAGGTTCGCGCAAAGGATATGATTAGGTCACAATATGAAAATTTTAAGTATTGAAACATCTTGTGATGAGACCGCGGTTTGTATTGTTGAGGCAAGTGGAGGACTGGAATCCCCTACTTTTACTGTCCTTGGAAATGCCCTTTTTTCACAGGTTGAGTTACACAAAGAATTTGGTGGTGTCTTCCCTACTTTAGCTAAGCGTGAACACGCCAGAAATCTGATTCCTTTATTAGAGAAAGTATTAAAAGAATCAAATTTAATTTCTAATTTTCAATTTCCAATTTCTAAACAAAATTTTGAGAACAAGGAAGAAGAAATTAGTAAAATATTAGAAAAGGAGAAGGGTTTATTTGAATCATTTAAGAATTTTTTGGAAAATAAGGATAAACCGGAAATAGATTTAATCTCCGTTACAAGCGGACCGGGACTTGAGCCGGCACTTTGGGTAGGCATAGTTTTTGCACAAGCGCTTGGAAAACTTTGGAATATTCCGGTTTTGGGAATCAATCACATGGAAGGTCACATCGCTTCTGTCCTGATAGACAGAAGCGATGAATTTAAAATTTTAAATTTAAAATTTAAAAATAATGCAATAAACTTCCCTGCTTTAGCTGTGCTTATTTCTGGCGGACATACAGAAATAGTAAAAATGAAAAGTTGGGACAAGTATGAAGTTATCGGAGAAACGGTTGATGATGCAGTTGGGGAGGCTTTTGATAAAACGGCCAGGATGATGGGTCTGCCCTATCCCGGCGGACCAGAAGTTAGCCATTTGGCAGGATTAGCCCGTGTTCAAAACCTCCCGCACAAAGCCAAGTTGCCTAGACCGATGATCCACTCAAAAAACTTAAATTTTTCATTTTCAGGTCTTAAAACTGCCGTTTTATACTATATTAGAGACAATTTCCAAGGAGAACACCAAAAAATGACAGAAAATGATAAAGCTGATTTAGCCCGCGAGTTTGAAGAGTCCATCTTGGATGTTTTGAAAGAAAAAACCGAAGAAGCGTTGAACTTAACCCATGCAAAAACATTGATAGTTGCCGGCGGAGTCATCGCCAGCCAGAAAATACAAGAAGTTTTTAAAGAATTTGAAGGGATTTATCCAGATTTAAAAGTCAAATTCCCAACAAAACTTTTAGCCACGGATAATGCTCTGATGATAGCGGCCGCTACTTACATAAAAACAGTTAGAAGCCCCGAAGTATTGAGTAATCCACAGGCTATTGTGGCAAAAGGAAATTTAAGGTATAAAAATGTAGTATAATTTCTACGGAAGTACAAAAGAAAAGACCCGCTCTGCGGGGCTTTTCTTATTTCAAATCAATTTCTTTGTTGATATCTTCTATTTTTTTATTATTTCTACGTTCTTTGTACCACAAGTAAGAAATTATAATTATTATGAGAAGTAAAAGAAGGTCAAGCAAGCTGAATCCACGGTCAAACAATTCGCCAAAATAGGATTGGAGAGGCCACGTTAGAAAAGCCAAGGCCATGTTGGCGATTTTTCTTCCTCCATTTTTAAGATCTTCGGTAAAATCGTCGGCCACTTCTGGGGTCCCGGAAGAAATGCCAAAGTTATTATCCGTGTCTGGAGGTGATACCAGTTCAACTGATTGAGGGAAAGTGTTTATACCTGCATTTCGTAGGCTCAACAGAAAATTTCTGAATGTATCAATTTCCAATTGCTGAAGTGATGTCACTGGGAAAGCCATTCGGCAGTATATTTCGTTCACTTTTTTCTTGGTAAGAATATAGGTATATTCTGTCGGACCTGTATGCCCCCACGGCTCCAAAATGTCGCTGAAATATCTTACTTGAAAGGCGTTTAGATATTTTATGGTTTGATCATCATAAACTCCGGTGATCTTCATGTCGCTGAATCCTTCAAGGTCTCTTAGGAAAATTTGCAATTTTCTGACTTCAACGGGATTATTATTGAAATCTTTTCGCAAGTAATCGTACAAGTAGTAACAAGATGAAGTTGATGCTCCGGCAACTTGTGGGACTGGAGTTGTCCCGCCAAACGAACCGACTATTGGACCGTTAGGGGTTGCGCCACCTCCGCCGCCACCTCCGCCACCGCCTCCGCAATTTACGGTACATGGGGTTTGGGGAATGTTGACTGTAACACGAACGCTTGAAGTATTGTCATCGGTATTAGGATCATTTTGGGTTGAAGAAGCAATGGCCGTATTGGTAATTATAAGTCCGCCAGTGCCTTCTTTTATAATGGCAGTAATGGTGAGAATGGTTGAAGAAGCATTTATGAGGTCCCCAACCGTCCAAATACCAGTAGTTGTGGCAAAACTACCCAAGCTTGTTGTGGCAGAAACAAGATTTAATTCGCTTGGAATAATGTCTGTTAAGAACACATTTGTGGCATTGTCAGGACCGTGATTTGTCAAAGTAATAGTATACACGACTGTATCTCCCATGCTCGCCGTGGTTCTGTCAGCAACCTTGACCACAGAAATATTGGCGTTATTTTCTACGCAATTTTCTGTGCATGTCGGAACCGGATTGTAAATGTTATACATGACTAAAGTTTTTTCCCTGCCATCTGCGGTCAAAACTATATTTCCGTCAGAGTTTAGATTTCTATTTGCATCATCTGTGGTTGTGGCATTGAACAATTCAGGACTATATAGAAAGAAGTCAAAGACATTATTTACAGGTTGAGTATTTTGATCGTTATATTTCGGTGTATTCCAAAGAGAACCGCTGACCGATAGTTCCGAGTAATAATATGAGCCGAATTCTAAATCGTTAAATGTTACGCAATCCGCATCGTCTGAAGAGAGAATAATATGCCTGTTCGGATTGAATGTGCGCGCATTCCACACTTTTGATAATGTGCTTATGCTGAAATCAGTCGTGGAAGCCAGGTTAATGGCAAATGATCCGCCCGGTAAGTCATTTGAGCTTGTAGCAATGACATTTTGATTATCAGCCACTATGAGACAGAAGGTAATTGTACCTTTAACGGGAGACGTTACATCAAGGACATTAACTGTCCTTGATACTGGAGTAGCAGCTAGTCCTTGAGAATCAGAGACATTATAGGTTACTGTATAACTACCGGCTATAGTGGTATTTACAGTACTAGTTGCTACAATATCGGCTGTAATATCGCCGTCTTCTAGATCGAGGGCTGCGGCTCCAACGTCATTGTAGATATCGCCAACATTGACACTTGCAGGGTTTGCACCTATAAGAGTAATGACTGGAGAATGGTTTACTGGTGGATGATTAATTTTGACGTTCCAAGCTACACAATAATATGTTCCATCGGGCAGAGCGAAGGTGACGAAATCGTAGTTGTCATAAAATCCAACATCAGTATGACAATATATCTCTGCAGAAAGATCGTGGATTGTGTCGTCAGTAAAAGGAATGTAGTCGTCTTTAAAAACTTCTCTGACTCTAATCTGACCCTGGTTTGTAGGTATATATGTTGAAATCATCCCATCCGAATTGGTTGACCCGAAAGTGGTCCATGGATAAGGCCCTAACCCAGCGTTGCTCCCAGGATTAGGATTGCTTGATGTGGCCCATTGAAAATCCCAATCAGCTTGTGGCCTGCAATTTGGGTGAGAATTTAGGAATTGTGAAGCAGTGGTGCTGGATATGTCCGGTCCTCCGCCTCCCCAATTTGGCAGATCAGATTCGGAATCACAAACTATTTTTGTAACTATTAATGTTGCGTTAATTGCCATCACAGGCTCGACATTGACCACTCTTGTCACGGGCGTGGCCGCCAAACCATCTGAATCTAGGACATTGTAAGTAAGTGTGTATGATCCAACCGTGTTAGTGTCAACAGTTCCTGTTACAACAATATTTGCCGTAATATCACCATCCTCTGGATCTTCTGCTGTCGCTCCTGGGTCGGTAAATATTCCTCCGATAAAAATACTAATTGGATTTGCGCCGATGCGTGTTAGGATTGGAGGCTGATTTATATGATCATCGCTGCAATTTTTCGGTACAACTAGAGCAATAGTGTCATTGTAGTCGTTATCTCCAACATGTTCACCTAATACCGGAAGATCTTCAAAGGCGATAAGATAATCTTCAATTAAGGCGTCAGTATCGTAAGTTACGGAAAATTTGCTTCCAGCCGAATCATTTTGAGAATTTTTTGAATATCTAAATAGGCCGGTGTCAGATACAAAAATTGCAAATACTATCGGATCTTTGCCGTCAATATTTATATCAATAGACTGGCCATGGCTTAACAAAGGAACATCCGGATATTGCGGCACTTCTCCATTTCTAAATATCGGGTTGAAAGTTCCGCCATCTCTCAGATAGCCAAAAACTTCTTCATAACCGCTTTTATGAAAAACAGATTTAACTGTAATAATGGTATTGTCCTTTAACGGAGTCCAGGTTTGATAGTGAGTTTGATTGTTTACAACGTCAATGGAGTAGCCTAAGCTATTGAACACACTTTGGAGATTAAACTGGCCTCCATCCCAGCTTTCCCCCAATACTATGTTTGTTGTATCCCCTAAAGTATCCGGGGAAAGACAATCAGGAGTTGTGGCCGTTGAGGCGGAAACTCTGGGAATTTCAGAAAAAATCAAATTAACTGGGTACAAAATAGCAAACATCAAGGCGAAAACAGCCAATTTTTCAATCAGTATTTTAGTTTTTTTTGTCATTATCTTCATAAACAATGCTCTTTAAAATTACTGAAATTAGCCCGCTTATTCATGGTAATCTGATTGAAATATCATTTTGTAAAAATCATACTACGCATAGATAGAAACTTGTCAATGTTTTATGAAAAAAGCAAAGGCCAAAAAATGGCTTAAGTAAGCCATTTTTAAATTTGTCCTTTAGATAAATAAGTGTGTCCTTTAAAATTAATTATATCCTTAATAAACTTCTTATATTATGAATATTAGTATAAGGGACAAAACTTATTTAGTTAATGTCCTTTAGAATTTCCTTTTAGTTATGGAGTATGCTTGTTATTTAACGATATTTTATGATATTCTGGTTAAATGGATAAAATATTTTTGTCTCCATATAACGCCGCTGGCACTGAAAAACGCATCTATAAAATTTGGGAGGATAGTGGCCTTTTCAACCCGGATGTATGTCTAAAAAAAGGTATAACCAGAAAAAACTCAAGCTATTTCTCAATTGTCCTCCCTCCGCCAAATGCCACGGGTGTATTGCACTTGGGCCACGTTTTGGAGGATTCTATTCAGGATGCCATCATCCGCTATAACAGAATGAGGGGCAAAAAGACTTTATGGCTTCCCGGAACTGATCATGCGGCAATAGCTACAGATACAAAAGTTACAAAAATCTTGGAGAAGGAGGGGATATGGAAAAAAGATATCGGCCGGGAAAAATTCCTAGAACGCGTCAATGAATTTGTAGAGACAAGCCGAAAAACAATCGTGGATCAACTAAGAAAAATCGGGTCCTCTCTTGACTGGTCTCGCGAAGCATTTACCCTTGACCAGCCTCGCAGTATTGCCGTCAGAACTGCATTCAAAAAAATGTACGAAGATGGACTGATATATCGCGGACATAGAATCGTCAATTGGGATCCTAAAGGTCAAACCGTAATTTCCGACGATGAAATAGTATACGAGGAGAAGAAAAGCAAATTTTACACTCTTAAGTACGGCCCTTTTGAAATAGGCACGGCCAGACCAGAGACAAAGTTTGGAGATAAATATGTTGTCATGCACCCAAAGGATAAGCGCTACCTGAATTACAAACACGGACAGAAAATGACAATTGAGTGGATAAATGGACCAATAGAAGCCACTGTTATAAAGGATGAAATGATAGACATGGAATTCGGCACTGGGGTCATGACAATTACGCCATGGCATTCACACCAAGATTTTCTCCTGGCTGAAAAATACAAACTAGACAAGGAGCAGATTATAGACCAGTTTAGCAAATTGCTTCCCATAGCCGGAGAATTTGCCGGAATGAAAATAAGTGAGACTCGGGAAAAAATTGTTGAGAAATTAAAATCCAAAGGCTTGCTTGTTTCAGTTGATAATAATTATGAAAACCGTATAGCTACTGCTGAAAGAACGGGAGGAATTATTGAACCTCAAATCATGCTCCAATGGTTTGTGGATGTAAATAAAAAAATACCTGAACGTAATAATAAATCGCTCAAAGAGCTCATGTTGGAACCTGTCAGTGGTGACAAAATAAAAATTATTCCGGCCCATTTTGAAAAAGTTTATTTCAATTGGATAGAAAATTTGCGGGATTGGTGTATTTCCAGACAGATTTGGTACGGGCACAGAATCCCTGTTTGGTACAGAAATAAAGAGATATTTGCAGGGCTGGAAGCCCCAAAAGAGGCCGGTTGGGTGCAGGAGGAGGATACTTTAGACACCTGGTTTTCTTCAGCGCTTTGGACCCTGTCCACTCTCGGCTGGCCGAAAAAAACCGAGGATTTGAAAAATTTTCACCCGACCAGCGTCATAAATCCGGGATATGAGATATTGTTTTTTTGGGTGGCCAGAATGATTATGATGTCTCAATACTTGATTGGCGACATCCCATTTGAAACAGTTTACCTTCACGGCATACTTCGCGACGCCAAGGGCCAAAAATTCAGCAAATCCTTGGACAACGGCATCGACCCAATAGACATCATAAATGAATACGGCGCGGATGCCTTGAGAATGTCTATGATTATCGGTGTTGGTCCCGGGGCGGACGCCAAATTTGATATCCAAAAAGTTAAAGCTTATAAACTATTTGCAAATAAGCTTTGGAATATCACCCGTTTCATTCTCTCCAGCACAGAAAAATTCGATGGGAAAAAACCAAAAAATTTGACGGGGCCGGACTTGGCAAATATTGAAGAATTGGAAAGGTTAGTAGTTGACCTAACAAAAGACATGGATAATTATCGATTTTATCTTGCAGGAGAAAAACTTTATCATTATGTTTGGCACACTTTTGCTGATAAAATAATAGAGGAATCTAAAAGTAGAATAAAAAGCGGAAATATGGAAGTTATAAATTCAACAGAATACACCCTCCGGCACATACTTTTGACTTCACTTAAACTTCTCCATCCATTTATGCCGTTCATTACAGAAGAAATTTGGATGAGTATTAAAAATGAAAAAGAAAACCTTCTTATGGTCACATCTTGGCCGGGAACCAAATAATCTATGCTTGTAACATTCATTCAAACATATCCGTTTATTCTGGCATTCCTGCTTGGACTCATTCCGGCAATGGTCTGGCTTTGGTTTTGGCTCAAAGAAGACACCCATCCGGAGCCCCATAAAATGCTCACTCTTTCGTTTGTCGGCGGAATGATTGCGGTGCTCTTTGTTTTGCCGTTGCAAAAAATTGTTTATAATTATTTTAGCGGAGATGAATTTATTTCATTCAGTTTGTGGGCCAGCACAGAAGAGGTGGTAAAATTTGTCTTTATTTATTTTATTGCTCTCCGAAACAAAGCCGCTGACGAGCCGGTAGATGATATGATTTATCTTATCGTCGGCGCCCTGGGCTTCGTCACGCTTGAAAACACCTTATTTCTGATGGACCCGATAAGGGAAGGTAATGCAATGGGCGCAATAATCAACGGCAATTTGCGTTTTATCGGCGCCAGCTTACTGCATATAATGTCTTCGGGAACTATCGGTATATTTATGGGTTTATCCTTTTATAAACCGGTGCTTGAAAGGAGAATTTACACTTTTATAGGGATTATTGTGGCCATCGTGTTGCATACCGCCTTTAATTTATTTATACTTAATGGTACGCCGGAAAATATTTTCTTCGTATTCGGGATGGTTTGGCTTAGCGTTATAGTTCTCCTACTACTTTTTGAAAAGGTCAAACATATTAGAAAAACCAGAGAATACTTAAAACAAGTCACTAATTAAAAAATATGAAGGATAATCGCTCTTTTTTTGAAAAACTAACAGGCAGTATGAGAATGGATGATGGGCCTGAAACTTCTTTGCCTGAAAGTAAATCAAACGGCAAGGCAAAATCAGCAACTGGCGAGGCTTGGTTTGACGAAGAAGGATCCGAGGGGGAATTGACTGTGGATGTTTATCAAACTCCTTCCGAAATCGTCATAAAAAGCATGGTGGCCGGTGTCAAGCCCGAAGATTTGGATATTTCCATTACTCGCGATATGGTAGTCATAAAAGGCAAGCGCGAAACGGAGCGGTTTGTCAAAGATGAGGATTATTTTCATCAGGAACTTTACTGGGGCTCATTTTCCAGAACAATAATGCTTCCAGCCGAAGTGGAAGTTGAGGAAGCCGATGCGGTGGAAAAGCACGGACTTTTATTAATCAGACTGCCGAAGATTGATAAGAACAAACAAACTAGATTGAGAGTGAAGGGTTAAACAAAACCGCTCGATGAGCGGTTTTGTTTTTATGGTGTGTCTTTACGACTTCGCTAGAACCTATTTTATCAAAAATTCGTAATTGAATCCAATGTCGCACGCGCGGAGCGCGTGGTGGCTCTAAA
>Ga0209542_10014977_pt1 | contig 13099 bp, 5 predicted proteins | sample RifCSPhighO2_01_FD_184028 | JGI IMG/M metagenome (GOLD analysis project Ga0209542, IMG submission 184028) | Soil microbial communities from Rifle, Colorado - Rifle CSP2_plank highO2_0.1 (SPAdes) (version 2) | ecosystem: Environmental > Terrestrial > Deep subsurface > Rock core/Sediment ... | reverse complement strand
TATGCGGGGCTTGCGTCCCTACACGCTTGTTGATGATCGCGAGTATAAATATATGCTCGCCAACAACTATCCGTTGTATCCCAAAAATTATGACGGTATCTATTACGGCCGCGTTACTATTCGGGAAGCGCTTGCTAATAGCCTGAATGTTCCTTTTGTAAAAATACTTGAATTCACAACTCTCGAAAAAATGTATACTTTCTTGTCCGGCAATCTTGGTTTTACACCCCTGCGCGATTTTGAAAATTATCAGTACGGCATCGCTTTGGGTAGTTTGGAAATGGATCTTCTTTCACTAACTCATCTTTATTCAATTTTTCCCAATGAAGGTGTGCTGAAACCAACTGTCTTTATTGCCGACCAGCCGCAAACGCCCCTCCTGCCGCCAATGGTAAAAACAAAAACAGCCCAACGTGTCGCCGCGCCGGACTATATTCAACTGGTAAACCGCATTTTAAGCGATCGCAACGCAGGCGTCCATGAGTTTGGTCTTAAAAGTGATTTAAATTTAACCTTTCAGAATTATGGGGTCAAAACCGGCACTTCTAGAGATTATCATGACAGCTGGACCGTCGGTTATACGCCAAGCTTGGTGGTCGGTGTTTGGCTGGGAAACGCAGAAAACAAACCGCTTGATAAAATCTCCGGTGTCACTGGGGCCGCGCGCATCTGGAATGAAGCCATCACGGCGGCGGTCAATATGGGCTACGGGACGGCAAAACAATTCAGTCAGGATCTGACCCGTGATTTTCCCAACGCCGACTATGTTGATATCGGCCTAAGGTCAGATGATCCTGATGATTTCCGCGATATACTGCTTGCTGAATCGAATCAATTAATTGTTATGCCCCATAATGGGGATGTTTTCCGCGGCGGTGATACAACAACGATTCCATTAAAATCGGACAATATAGTCAGTTGGTATATTGACGGCGCTTACTGGGGAACGGCAAAGGAAGTTTCCTACCAACCCACACGCGCCGGAAGCTATATTATTGAAGCACGTTCGGCTGGAGGAGATAAAGAAAAGCTGTCAATCTCGGTGGTTTATTGAGAAACGGTGAATATTCCAGCGCCGGTTCGACCGAAGTTTTCCGGAAAATACATCTCGCGCGCCGTAGCCGGCAAATGACTGAAAATTCCCGGAGTGCTCACTCGCAGATAGTAGTCAAAATCATATATGCCGGCCGGCAGATATTCCGAAAAAAGAAACAGTCGATCGCGATGTAGCTCTTTAAAGTTGGGTTGCAGCATTTCCGACTCGTTCGTTTGATTTTTATCTTGCAAGATTTGGTCATTGGTTGCCAGGTCAAAATTAATTAATTCCGTGCCAGCCGGTATGATATCTTCAACACCGAAAAGAATACGAGGCTTAGCGGTGGTAATACGCAGACGTCCCTTTATGACATTCCCCACTTTCGCCGAAGTGATCGCGGTAGCGCCGTTAAGCTTGGTAATCTTTCTTTCAATGGATATGCCCTCGTCCCGCGGCGTCAGTTTCTCAATCGGCAGATAGTATTTCAGGTTTACGTCATAATAGTAATTTTTTCCGCCCCTGGCATTCTCTCGGGTAAAGTTCAAAATATGCATATCGCCCTTGGAAATACGCTCAAGGGGCATTTGATAAATCATTGTCTCAAGCAGATTATTTTTATTGAAGGAAAATGTTGTTAGCTGATTCCCATCCAAATCCAGCTCTAAATCAAACGCGGCTTTGTTTTCGCCGGTCCACTCCAGAAAATCAGTAAAAGCATCAATTACCGTAACCGTATTATTGGTCGATTCCCAGGAGCCGTCACGAGCCCGGGAAGCTACGAGCCAGCGTATAATATTTCCCATCAAAGGATGCTGATTTTCGTCGGCAACCAAAGCCTTCAAGACAAGCGCCGTGTCTTTTATGGTTGTTTCGTAATATTCGCGGAAAGTATTGGCGGGATTTTCTTTCGCAAAGGCGCCACGCGCGTCCACCTCAATTCTGTTTCCTAAGGCATTATACGCCTTGACCTTAAAACCTAGCGGAAAACCATTACGCGCTATCATTGCCAAGTAGGCCAAAGTTTCAGTGCTTAATTTCTCGTTTACAACTGCCGTGGTGGCGCGGCGTTGAACTTCAGACCGCAGATCGCTGTAACTGTTCTTTTGAACACCTTTCAGCCGATATAAGGCGTAAGTGCCGGTGATAAGCACATTAAGCTGATAAGGAGACAATTCCGCGTTTTTGGTCTCAATCATGCCTCGGAGATTGGTAACAACATAATTAGCGGCCGACTCTACAACATCGTCGTGTACTTTATAGCCGGCACTTCTTAAATCCTGAAAAGTGTTTAGAATATGAACAGTCAACGGCAAGCTTGGATTCAGTCCGCCGTAGTAGGCAAAACCGCCCGATTGCGTCTGATTGGCGTATATTTTAGTTAGACCGGCCCGGACGGCTTCGTCAACCGAATATTTTTGGCCGTCAAATTCAATTTCTCCAAGTTGGAATGTATCGCCGATATTTTTAACTTTGAGTCCGCGCTGAATAATTGCCAAAGCGCTTATTTTGCTTGCCAGTTGTTCACTGCAGCCATAGGGAAATTGCGCCATGTAGCGCAATGCGTCGGAAAGATAAACCGCCAACGTAGCATTGGCCCTAACGGTCAGATTCCCCTTGTCAGCGACAATGTCCTCGGGCAGTAGGACATACTCGCTGATTGTTTGATTTGAGGTGGAATTGAAAGTTGCTACATTTTCATAAGCTTCGTTGACAGTGATGGGGATGGATTCACTAACTACATCTTCATACTGATTATTTTTAGCCGAAATGGTATATTGGTGAGCTCCGGATTCGATTTCCAGGGGTGCGGCGATATTGAAATAAACCGTCGTATCTTTTCCGGCTGGAACTGTTTTTTCGAATTTTTGAGATGGTGGTTGCAATACCAACGTATCGCTGGCGAAGCTGATGGTCAGGCGCTGACTGGTTGTTGTTTGATTGAATACTTTGACTCCAAGCTTAAAGGTATCCCCGGGAATGATAAAATTAGGGGCTATTGGCGTAGCCATTAATTCTTTGCGGGCCGTGAATTCATCATAGCCGGCGCCAAGTTTGGTGTCCAAAGTTACACCCACCGACTCAATCTGCCAGCGAGTAAGATTATCGGGTAAAATAAATGACAATCGAGCCTGACCGCGGTCATCAGTGATAAGCGAAGGCGCCCAGAAAGCCGTGTCCTTAAATTCGCCCCGCTTTTTCTTGGCAAGATCTTTTTCCTCCGTTCCGCCGCCCGAACCGCCCTTAGTGTCTTCTTCCGGTATTTCGATAATCTCTAGTATGTTTTTTATATTACTGACAGTAGAAACATTAAGAGGTAATTCAGAATAGAAAGATTGGAGCGGCGTTTTGCGGGGATTACCTTTGAGCGCCAAGACACTGACATCGGCGACCGAAACGGATAATTCTGCCGGTATTGGTTGTTCTTTATAATCCGTTGTTTCAAAACTTAAATCAACTTTCTCGCCGGGTAAATATATATCCTTAGAGGAATTGATTTTGACGCTCAATGATTTTTGAAGCCGATCAACATTAAAAGTCAGCGTGCCAAATTTAATATCGGGATCGGGTGAAATAATCAGGGCGGAAAAATAAATATTCGGAATATGTTCTTCCTTAACTCTAAAACTATACTTTTGAATGTTGCTGGCAATGGGCACGATTTCATAGGAATAAATCCGCCCCCGCTCAAGACCGATTAACGCCTTGGCGTTTTGATACGGGGATTTGATAATAACATCAACTGTGTCGCCGACCTTAATGTCAGAAGTTTTTGTTTGAAGTTCAAGGCTGTTGTTGTTGGTTGGCCGAACGTTGACGTGATTCTTGCCGTAGACATAAACAAAACCCATAGTTTCGACATTGTTGCCACGTGTATCTTGACCGCTGACTTTTATTTCATACTCGCCGGCTTGAGCCAAAACGAAGGCGTGGTTTAAATTTCCGTTGGCATCAGTTGAGCCAGAGAAACTATGGATCGGTTCGGTCTTTTGTTCCCAAGTGTAATAGAAATCCCCGTCAGCTTCCTGCCGCCGAAAATATTCCCAGCTAATTTTATCGACAGTAAGCGAAATATTATTGACCGCGCGATCGGCGCCTTTGATATCGACGCTTTTAATTTTTGCCGTGATTGTCTGATTTTCTCCCACATAAGAATCACTGGATAGACCTAAATAAAACTGCCCCTTATGCAGAATGAATGATTTTTGGGCGCTCACTGTGCGTCCCTGAGCATCCCTGGCGGTAGTATGCAGGACAATAATCCGGCTACGTTTATCGTTCCTGAAAAACTTTTCCTCAGTTAGGTTCTGAACAAGAGTAAAATTACCCTGCGTGTCTATTTCCCCCGTTCCTTCAAAAATAAATTGATCATTGTAAGAACATTCATAGCAGTAATACCAATCTTGGCCGAAATCAAAGTAGTCATCCCTTTGATAACGATCAAAATAATAATCTTGACTGGTAAATTGGTAGGTTACATCCCCCGACGAAAGCGGCACGCCAAAGTAGTATTTTGACTGAATTGTCGCCCGCAAAACATCACCGGTAATAAACTCGTCGCTATTCAGATTAATAGTCGTTTCAAACGCCGCCGGTTTGTATTCCTCGACGCTAAAATATGCCGATTCTCCTCGGTCAGTGCTGATTCGATAATTACCTAACGGAGCGTCTCCTTTCAGCTGAATGCTTCCCGAGAAAGTACCGTAATCATTAACCGGCAATTCGGCCTTGTAAATCGATTCCTGCCGCGAATCGAATATCTCAATAGGCGCTTTGAAATCTTTGAGAATTTTGTTTTCGCCGTCAAAAGACCAACGATGGATGCCCTTGAAGAAAATCTCCTGCCCGGGCCGGTAAATCGGGCGATCGGTATAGATGTAAAAAATATCTTCGCTGCCGGCCTGGCGCAAGTAATTTAACCTATCTTGATTAAGTACGATAACTGCCGTTTCCCCGTCTTTTGAAACCGCCGCGCCGGCTACGTCAATTAGAAGATCGGAAGAAGCAAGGCCGTTTTCATCTGTTTTAATGACAGTAGACGATTTAACTTCGCCGCCGGAAGTTTCGACGAAGATCTCCACCCGCGCATCGTCAACGGGCGCCATTGAGCCAATTTTTGTTACCCAGTACAATGCTCCTTTGTTGGGTGAAGCATCAACGATTTTTTTAACATCCGAGATGCCCTTAGATTCCTGTGAGAAGACAAATTTCTGGGCGACGGCAAAATTAGTAATGCTAATTAAATTGCGCTTGTAGACGCGCTTGCCGTCGGCTATGTAATTAGGATGACCGAACGACAAGATGTACTGGCCTCGGACATCTCTAAAATAAGACTTTAGGTCAACGGTAAAATGCTGATTTTTCCAATAGGCAACCGGTAAAGGAATACGCTTGGTTATCTGTTCTCGGCACCCAAATGATGAAGGTTTGGTTTGAGGGGCAATGTATGAGTTCAGCGCGCCGATAAATTGCGCTGGCGCCATTTTGCAAATATCCATTTCTATATAGTCGAAATTCTGGGCGGCGTAACTCAGCTCCGTCTTGTCCGGCTGGGTTACTGTATATCCCTTCTGAAGCACAAAGAACCTCATACTCTCTGGAGACTGGACGCCTGTTTTGAAAGTGAATTCTTTATCTAAACGTTGCCCAAAAACATCTTCAAGCTTAAGAGAAAGGCGATAGTCGCTGAGCGGGAACAGTCGGTAGGAAATGCGCGAAATAAACTCCTCCGGTTTACATGCCTTCTCATTATCGCCCTCGGAACCACCCTCAGATTCGTTTTCATAATCACCCTTATAGGTCCGATATGATTCATCCCACCATTGGAAGATTAAAGGTTTATTCGATAAAAGAACCGCCTGATAATTTTTAATATCTTGCGACTTGAGTGGGGTAGACGTGCACAAAATTAATTTGGTAAGTTTGCTGTTACTGGAATTGGCGGATGGATTTGACGAGTACAGTGATAACCGCGGATAAACAGTGAGGGTCTTTACAATGGCGCGGTTAATTAAAACATCCCCTTGGATATTTACCAGTTTCTTTATCTGAATATCAATGCGTTCGCCCGGAGAAAAAAATTCCGGCGTAAAGGATAAGATTAACCTTGAGCGTTGCGCTTTTTTTTCTTGGCAATTATTACGAACACATATTTGGTCATAGACAATATCCGCGAGTCCTTTGGCGGTTATGATGCTATTAGCAATATCTATCTCATCATTAAAAATAATAACCGCATTGCCGTGAGGATCAAAGAAGTCCTGCGAAACATAGTTAGAGCGCCCGGTAAATTCCATCGCTCGAACAACATCCGAAACACCAATATTAATTGGTGGAATATTTTCTAATGTAATATCTCCTTCAGTTGGAATTGCGCCGTCAATCTTTAGTGTATAGCTGCCGTTGGCATCCCACTGGTTTACCAGACCAAGATTGTTTTCCAGGGGTCTAATTACTAATTCTAAAGTATTTTCAATAAGGCGTTCGTCCACATATTGCGTTCCGTAGCGGGCGCTAAAAGAGACTTCCTTTTCATTTAGCGCATCGATCAGATGAATTTTAGATTTTGTTTTGGAAAGATTAAACGGCTGATTAAAATTTATATTGAAACCGCTGCCATAGTTAACAGCGCCTGTATAGTTTTCAATTCTTAGGGGACGAGTAATAAATGAGTGAGTTACCGGGGCGACCGGCAACCCTTCGGGCGAAAGAAGGCCGGTATCCAATTTAATACCATAACGGGTCGATCGATTAAATCGGTCGGCTGGCTGGAACTGCAAGCTTCGCGTGCCCACCCATTTAAAAACGCCCCCTACTGCCGGCTGAATGCTTATGGGCACATTCACGGCTTGTTTTTCCTTGATGGTTGAAAGAGCAACAATGGGCTGATTGAAAACAATGGTGATATTGGAATTCTCGTTGGTTTCGCTGTTAAGAGCTGGGATTATAGAATCCACCCTAGGATCATCTATAACGAGAAATTCCTTGCCGATTTTTCCATTTGCGGTGTCAAATGTAAGAAGGTAACGGGAGCCGCTTTTTAGTTCGGTCTTGGGTTTGAAAATAAAATTCAGAGAATCATTTTGAATCCAGGACCCAGCCACCGACGGGAAAATCTTAAAACGATCCAATGTGGCTGTTGGGCCGATTTCCGCGGGTAAAGATACCTGGATTATTGAGCTTTCAGATACGCGATCCTTGGTTAAGGTGTCAACTCTTGCGTAGACTATCCCGCTGAAAAGATCGGTGTCACTTTTGCGAAAAGCGACCAAAGCGCCGGAGCTAATAAGTAAAACCGCAACGCCGATTAAGATGATTTTTTCGTGGATCGGCGTTTTTTTCAGGAAAGTGTCAATAATTGGAAGTATTTTCCGCTGGATCATGTGTTAGTATTGTAGCGTTGGTACCATCATAATGCAAGATAAGATGTCAGTACATGTAAATTAGGTCTTTTCTCAATTATACCCTTCGTACGAAGGGTTCAACAGAAAATACCAAGGGTTTCCCTTGGTATTTTATTCATTCTCTTTTGAAATTAATTTGTATCTATTGTCTTTGTTGCGCTGATGCCAATGCCATTTTTTATGGATGAATCCAATGAAGTTGAGAGAATACCCAAAGAATCGGTTTTAATTTGTTTCATATTTTCAATCGTATCAGTGAATTGATAATAAATTGTATTTGGCTCGAAACCTCGCAAAATTAAAATAACCGGCGAAGAAATTTTTTCTTCTAGCTCAATTGAAACCCGATTTTCTTTGGATTGAACTTCAAGATTTACCAACCGGCTGGCTAAAATTTCAATCTGACTGTCCGGTCCCCCTTGTTCGTTTTCAAGCATTACAATAAACAAGCGCGCTCGGCCGGATGCGAAACTATCCCCCTCTTCAATTGTTTCTGCTTTGGAAATTCCCGCAAAGGGGTCTTTGGGTATTTCTTTTGACACAACCGGCTCTGCCTCTTTTTTTATTTCTTCAATATTGTCATTGCCGATCAAAATTTTATTCACAGAAACTTTTGTTGTGTCGTCCAATTCCCCGGTTTCTGGCAAACTTTTCAATTTTTGCCATTCTTTCAAGGCTTTTTGGGTTTTCTTGCCAAAATGTTTTTTTCTTAATTCAATTCCCAAAAATCTTTTGTAAATCCCCTCTTGAATAAGAAAGTTCTTCAATTCAACTACTTGATTATCTTTATCACCCAATTTTAAATTTTTCTCAATTGAAATCTTTCCGAAACCAACGGCGGGGACGATTAAAAGCAACAATACGAGCGTAAATAATTTATTCATAGTTTTATGATAACATATTAACTAATAGTTTGTCTTTCCTTCTTAATCTAGTTGCTTTTACAATTATAATAATAAGGGAAATGAAAAGAAATAGAATACCGAGAAGCAAAGTGACCAAAACTCTATCAATATTAGGACCAGCATTACTAAAAACACCACCGCCACCATCTGGTGATATAATAAAAATCAAGAAAAAACTTACAATAAAAGCTGGGATTGCCTTATCCAAGTAAAAAAAACTTCCTTGCGAAAGAAAGAAAGAAAGAAAGAAAGAAAGAAAATTGGAATCGAGGCCAGAAAAAGGGGAGCACCTATTCCTCTTATGGTCTGTAAACTATACTTTTGATTTAAAAAAACAACACCAATTATGAAAAAAATAATTGAAATAATAAATAAGAAACTAAGTAAATATTTATGATTAATTTTTTCTAACATACTCATTTCTTCTTCCCCTTATTATTAATATTCCCTTGACCATTACTTGGCGGATTATTTTGATTAATTTTGTTTTTATCCATTAATCTAAATCGTTAAAAAAAGTAATAAAAAACCTATAAAACAAAGAATCAAAACAATTCTAATTATTCTTTTTATTATACGAAATTTTCGTGATTTAACTACTCCATTTTCTAAAACCTTTAAATCATTCTCTTTTAAACTTAAAGATTTATATATAATTAAAACAAGGGAAATAAAGAAAAATAGTATACCAAGAATTAAAGTAGTTAATGCTCTATCAAAATCAGGCAACCCAACACTAAAAAGACCACCTGAACTAGTCGCAGTAGTAAAAATTGCTAATAGACTAAAAAATAATGCGGGAATTGCAAATTTTATCCAAGTAAAAAAAACTTCTTTGCGTAAAAAAAATAAAATAAACAAAATTAAAAATAAAGGCATAGAAAACATACCTATAGATTGCCTTAATTTTTCATCTAAAGGATCAAAGCAATACTCACTATTTAATGAAAAAAACTGAAATGTGCAAGGATTTGTCAATACCATAACAACTAAAAAAATTAGAACAACTAAAAAAATTAGAACAAAAATGATTTTTCTATGATTAATTTTCTTTAACATATCTATTTCTTCTTCCCCTTATTATTAATATTCCCTTGACCATTACTTGGCGGATTATTTTGATTGTTGTTTGAATTATTCATCTTCTTTCGAAATTAATTTGTATTCTGGTTTTCTAATCGTTTATCTCTTTTTCTCAACCTAATCGCTTTTACGATTATGATGATGAGGGAAATAAAGAAGAATAGAATACTAATTATCCATGATGTTTCCTTTCTATCAAAATCAACGCCACCAATGCCACCACTACCATCAACTGATGTAATTGCAATAATAAAGATACCTATAAACAAAAAAGGTGCAGCAAATTTAACCCAAGAAATAAAAACTTCCCTACGGAGAAAAAAAAGAATAATACTAATAATAAATAATGAAATGGAAAGAAAAAATAAAGGATCTCCAATACTAATAAATTTATCAATACATCCCACGTCATTTTTTATACAGATATTAAAATTAACAGGATCAGCGAAAAAAAATCCCATAATAAAAAAAGTGACAGAAATAAATGAAAGAAAAACAATTATTTTTCTATGATTAATTTTTCTCATCATTTCATTTCTTCTTCCCTTTATTATTAATATTTCCCGGTGGAATGTTTGGAGTATTGTTGGGAGCTGTGATTGAATTATCATTATTCTTATTTCTAATCGTCCTGATGGTGTCTGACAAATCAATACTAGAATTATCATTTAATTTAACGGTTAGTTTCATTTCAATGGCTTCGCCAATGGTTAAATTGACAAAGCTTTGTCTTTCAAATTTTAGAGCCCAGCCATTATCTTCTGTATTTACCTTTGTCGGTGAAGTACCATTTAATTTCCAAGTGTTTTGAGTAATTTTGTTTTTGTTGCCACTAATCACTTTGATGTGTCCTGTAAGAACACCATTACTATCTAAATTAAAAGTTTCAGGAGTTAAATTAAATTCTAAAACTGGACGACTAATGTAATCGTCATATTCCGCTTGAGTCATTCCAGCCATTGTTTGTTCAAAAATACCGTCGCCGTCTGCATCAACCTTCAAATCTCCGACTGCCCCAGTTAAATCATTCGCCAGCACTTCCGCTCTTCCATCTTTTGCCAGTACAAAGTCTGGGAAAATCTTAGTAGCAACAATAGAAGAATTTCCAACTACGGTTTCAATAACTAAAGTAAAAGAACCGTTGTCAAAAGCCAGAACTTTCACATTGTATTCATCATCGGCATTGACACTAATATATTTTCCCTCTCCCAATTCAATATATGAACTGTTGGCAATTTCTTCATCCACGGCAAAGACAATCGGATCAGGTTCTTGTACCGCTTTACCTGTGTGATTTCCTTGACTGTCATAGACATCAAGATAGCCCGGGGAATGGAGTTCGAGACGAAGTCTTTTATCTGTAGGATCTGGAACGAGCATAGTGGTAGTAATGTGGAATGGTAATGAAGTAGTAGAATTTTCTAGGATTTTTAAAATCATACCACGGACTGAAGAAACTTCGAAAATGTCAGCGTGGGTTCGATTACTTTTAAATTTAACTCCTGCAATTACAATGCCAGTATTATTGTGAACTGGTAAATCCACATAAAACCTATCCTCCCCACTCATAAAATTCGCGCTCGCTGTGATTACTGTCTTATCCCCATCTAAAACCTTAATCGGCTTTGAGTCAATTACATATTTGTCAAAAATACAAGTCGGGATTACAAGATTAGCAACCGAAGCGCATAAATGTCTTGGTCTGCTAACATATTCCACTCCCGCAATTGTATCAAGTCCCCAACCAATAATCTGACTTACTTCAATCCCAACGGGAGCTACCCAGTTATCTAAAGAATTTTGGGTGTCAGTAATATCAGCTAATATATCACTATTAACTAATGCTGGACTTGCAACATCGTAATAATCGGGTTCAGTTCTGCTGTAAAAACCTGGCTGATTACCCAAAAGAAAATCTTTCATCTTACCAGAAGTGGTAATATTTGTTCCTGCAACATTTTTCCAAAATCCCTCATCAACTTGTTTCAAACTTTCATCAAATTCTACAACCGGTGTTGCAACTTTTTCAAAATACTTTGGTGAAGGAAGTAAAGTATAAATACCTGGCATATTTTTCGCCAATAAACGACTTTCTCTTTGGGTTATGGCAAGAGATTTAGCCACACCCACATCCATACCATGCAAAAGAGTGGCCATGCCTTCCGGAGTTCCAAGTTGTGGGGGCGCCACCATTATTAATTTATCAACTAAATTTTCTTTTCCTTGTTTTTTTAATTCATTAATTAATAACTTTCCAACAAGACCGCCGTTGCTATGAGTAACAATCGTCACTTTTCCTGTATCTGAATCATTCGCAAGTTGTATTATTTTGTCAACCATATTATAACTGCCACTATTAATTTTAATTGGTTCTGTCACAATTTTTTTCAATGAAAGACGCCAATCATAAAATAACGGTTCCCAATCATTCATTTTTTGATCAACAACTAAATCATCTAAAAAATTAATAAAACTTTCATAAATATTAGAACTCAGGGGAGGTACTTTATCAATAATTTCTTTCACATAAACATCAGGATTAATTGAATTGCCACTTGCGTCCATAAATAATTTTTCTAAATCTTCAGTCGCGAAATCAATCCCTGGTTCCCAAAGTTTTTTATCAGTCAACAATCTTTTTTGATATAAACGACTACCTTGCATTCCTGGAATAAAAGCAACATTGGAAACTTTGCCGGTCGTTGTCCCTCCTCCCGTCCCCCCGCCTCCTCCTGCCGGTGGCGCACACGGTGTCACCCACGCATCTTCACAAAACCAAGGAGAAGTATCCGTGGCTGGACCGGCATCATAAGAACCCACGCAATAACTTGGGTTGGAAGAACTTTGAACGCAAGCAACATTTTTCTCCCACCAGTTGCCGCGCGTGGTCGTTCCACTTGTCAAAATCAAAGAGCCGGAAATATTCGCTAAGTCATTCGTGTTTTGTTTAAAATTGTTTCTGTACGCTTGAATATTTGTTCCATTGGTAGTAGTAAAACCTGTCGGGTTGTTTTTAATTGTACTGTTTTGAACAAAGATACTAGTATTATCTCCCAATCTAATTCCTGTTGTTGTATTACTAACTTCTACATTTTCAATCGTGACATTAGTTAAATCAAAAACTAAGATTCCAACATCCGGTCCTGAAATTTTCACATTTTTAATGACAATATTTTCCATATTTTCCCCCGGATCTTCGTTAACTCGAATACCAATATTTTCATTATGTGAAATAAGGCGACCAGCTCCATCTAAAGTAATTCCACCATCGTCGATTTCAATGATTTGATTAATTGTGGCGGTTAGACTCAAAGTACAAGTATCAGTTGCAGAATTCCAAGTGCCAATGTCTGTGCAATCTCCCCCCGTCGCAGAATTGGAATCAATGTGATAAGTGGAGGGTTTGGTCATTAAAGTAAGATACCGATGCCTCGGCGTTTCTAAAGGAAAAGAATATGAACCGTCTTGGCCGGGAGTGAAAACCTCGGGGTTATGCAGTTTCTCTTTGTAGAGATAGTAGGTTTGGTCGGGAATCAAACCGGAAAATGTAATATTCACTTCTTTGGGTCTGGGCATCACAAGCCAAGGTCGAATCGGTTCAACGCGAATGATGGCCATCTTTTTGTAAAGGTCTATTTCGGTCTTGGTTTTCTTGTTGGAACTGACGGTTAGAG
>Ga0209542_10014976_pt1 | contig 13100 bp, 11 predicted proteins | sample RifCSPhighO2_01_FD_184028 | JGI IMG/M metagenome (GOLD analysis project Ga0209542, IMG submission 184028) | Soil microbial communities from Rifle, Colorado - Rifle CSP2_plank highO2_0.1 (SPAdes) (version 2) | ecosystem: Environmental > Terrestrial > Deep subsurface > Rock core/Sediment ... | reverse complement strand
TTAAGGACTCTCCTTTTTAAAAAGGAGAGTCCTTTGTAATGTTTTGTAGAACTGTTGATAAGTGGCATCTCAGGGCTCATTTTGATAGAATTTGTGGGCGCATAATATGGCTGAGAGATTAGTGCCCGATGAGAAAAAATCTGACTGGAAATCAAGATTTTTTAAAATTGCAGCTGTTCTTGTTGCAGCTGGTGTAACGATCGGAGTTTTATCAAATTTGTAAATGGGCCTGGTAGCCAAGTCCCTTCGGGGACTCAGGATAAAGTTCAGGCAAGCGTAGAGTATTTGACAAAATGGCGCAGTGGCGAAGAGGTAACGCAGCCGTCTGCAAAACGGCTATACAGGGGTTCGATTCCCCTCTGCGCCTCAGAATGGATGAAAAAGTAGAAAAGGAAAAACTTCCGGAAACAAAAAAGGTAGTTGTGGGTATAATTTTCGATGATGTCAGGCGTTCTGTCCTAGTTGGAAAACGAGCACGAAATAAACCATTTCCCGGTAAATGGGAATTTATCGGCGGTAAAGTTGAAGAAGGTGAGACTTTTGAAGATGCTATTCGCAGGGAAACGTCTGAAGAAACTGGTTTGGGGATTGTGCCGTTAAGCCCTTTAGGAGAATTAAAATTTGAGGCGGAAGGCAGATTATTTGACGTGACTTTTTTTGAATGTGAGATTAAATATGGCGGGCATGGAGACATAATTAGGGTTCCAGAGGAGCACGCCAAACTTGATTGGGTAAAGCTAGAAAATTTGGGGCAATTGGATTGGGTTGGAGAGAATGCTAAGTTTGCAAAATGGCTTGTAGAATTTAACAAAAATAGGCAACCTATTTCAGGAGATCCGGAAAAATAGTTGGGCGCATGGCTTAGTGGTTTCCTCCTTCGCATTAAGCTTCGGAGGACAAGAGAGCGTCGCGTCCAACGCGACTGCCGAGTTTGACTCGGCGCGACACTGATATCAGCTTAAAATGTGACATAATGTGCCGAGGGTCTGTGGCTCAGTGGTAGAGCGTCACACTGATAATGTGAAGGTCGGAGGTTCGATCCCTCCCAGACCCACTGGATATTTTTTCATGTTAAGTTAGAAGTAGAGTGCGGGGAATTATAGCTGGCGTTATTTGAGCGATTTTACTTCCGATTTATCAATTCCAAACCTGATATATCCATTTTTTCTAAATACTTCATCAAAACCAAAAATTTCGCGAGTTTCGTATTCGTCGGCAAAAGCCATGACAAGACAATCTGTAAAGCTAACGGATTTGGGTTGCCTAGCGAATTTTTCGAGTGCTTCCATCCTGATTTGATGAGTTGTTTCGGCAATTGTAAAGCTTTCTGATTTGAGGATTTTTTCTGATTGCAAAATAGCTGCTTTGTGACCTATTTTTTTGCCGACCACATTAATTATCTCGGTAAAAATTTCTCCCGGCACAACTATGTTTAATTTTTTCTTCTCGATGTCCGTACCGATAGATCTTGCTTTTTCATAGTTGGAATCATCAATATTGCCGAGAGAAATAAATGCGCTGGTGTCAAGAATAATCGGTTTACTCACGCTTCTTCGTAGAGATATTTATCGTGGTTTGTAGATAAATCTTTCGGTCCCCTCCATTGATATTTTTTGGCCATGGCAGCAATTTCGAGAAGGACATGGCCTGCGTTTTTATGAGCCATTTTCTTTTTTAAGCCCTCCTCGAGTGTGTCACGAATTACCTGAGCCTTGGCTTTTTTTTCTCTTTTGGCGACAAGATCTATATGGCGATATAAATCCTTTGGTAAGTAAACTTGGGTACGGATCATATGGCTAATGTATAACATACATATGGTGTCAAAATCAATATTTATGATACAAAACTTACAAGTGTTTGGGCGGGGATTGTTTCGCCGTTATTGATTCGGCCGCTTATTAGCATTTTGGCAATGCCGTCTTCTATTTTGTCCTGAATTAGCCTGCGAATTGGTCTGGCGCCAAACTCTATATTGTAGCCTTTAGTTGCAACTGCTTGCGCAAGTTGATCGCTAATCTGAAGTGTTATATTTTTTGTTTCTTTAATTTGGGCTGCAAGTTCGGCAAGCATTAGTTTGGAAACTGTTAAAACCTGTTTCTGCGAGAGTGGCTTGTAGACAACAACCGCATCGAATCTGTTGATAAGTTCCGGATTAAAAAGGCCTTTGGAAAGTACAAATTCAATGAGTTTTTGCGCAAGATCTTTTGTGCTTTTTTCCAACCTCGCCGAGTCTAGGCGGGTGATTTCTTCGCGAATAAATTCAGCTCCGGCATTGGATGTAGCAATGATAATTATATTTGTGAAGCTGACTTTTTTGCCAAATGCGTCTGTCAAACTTCCCTCGTCTATAATTTGCAGGAAAAGATTTTGCACGTAGGGATCAGCCTTTTCAAATTCGTCGACGAGCAAGAGTCCATAAGGATTCTGCAGGACCATAGAAGTCAATTGGCCTGGCGTTTTAGTTTCCATGTCACCAATTAAGCGTTTGGTTGAGCCTTGTTCTCTAAATTCAGTCATATCGAGGCGGATCATTTTTGATTCGGCTCCAAAGAAAGCATCGGCCAGAGCTTTGGCGGTTTCGGTTTTTCCGACACCCGTTGGTCCTAAGAAAAGGAAAGAGCCCATCGGTCGCCTGCCGCGCTCAAGGCCGGTTCGCGAGCGACGCATAGCTTTAGCAATTGAAACAATTGCTTCGTCTTGGCCGACAATTTTTTTGTGCAGAAAACCCTCTAAATCTTTTAATTTTTCCAGTTCCTCTGATTCTATTTTGCCGATCGGGATTTTTGTCCGTTCCGAGAGAACATCATCAACAATATCAATTGTTACCTGTTTTTTATTCAATTTTTGCGCCCTGGCAATAGAGTCGTCTAATAGAAGAGTCGACTTTTCCGGCTGGCGCTTTTCCTGCATTAGGCGCTCGCTTTTGTCGACAATTTCCAGAATGGATTGATAGTCGCAAGTGATGCGCACTTTCGCGTAAATTTCTAAAGAGTAGCCAATTAAAATTTGGATAGTCTCTTCTTCTTTCGGTTCAAAGACTTCAACTTTTTCAAATAGTTTTAAAAATTGGGGATTTGTTCTTATGTATTTGTTGAATTCGTCGTAGGTGGTGATGCCGATAATAGGAAGCGAGTTGTCGCTTAGAACCGTGTTTAAAACTTCCGAAAGATCGATGCGCCCGTCTTGCGAGGAGCTGATTTTGTCGACATAATCTACAACCAGAATTATATTTCCGGCGTGTTTGGCTTCTTGGAGCAGAGCTTCAAAATTGGCTTTAATTTCCAGCAGATTTTTACTGGAAGAAAGCAGGGCGACCGTGTCCATTAACAGCACCTTTTTGTCATTAAGGCTCTTAATCTGGCGTCTGGTGATTGCGGATGCCAAATCAACAATCCCGCTATGTTTGCCGACGCCGACATCGCCAATCATGATGGCATTATTGGCATGAGGGCGGGTTAAAATTTTTTCAATACTGTCGACGAGCGCTTTATTAAAGTAGGGGCTGGTGACTTTTTTATGGGTAAGTTCAGTACAGAACGTATCGAGGGTGTTGGTGTAGCCGTATATTAAACTGTAGCCAATCGGGTCTTTTTTAGAGGCAGTTGGATCGTTGTAGAAATGGTCAAGGTATTGGATAAGGATGGCGAACTGTTTATCGTTAATGTTTTTCTGCGCAAGATATTGTTGTAATTTTGGCCAGTTAAACGAAAGGGTTGAAAACATTTCAAAAAGGTTTTGCCCCGCATTTATCGCAAGCGAATTTGGTGCCGGGATGGCAGCAATCAGCTCTACAAACTCGTCATCAAAAAATAATTTGAGGCCTTTGAAAAATGCCGATCTTTCAAGTTTGGAAACAAATTTTTTCGCAGTTGCAATATCGAAATCGAAAAAAGTGTAGCGTAGAAACAGAAAATAATCCGGCAGAGAAGCAATTGGAGGAATGTACAAAATTATTTGGATTAAAAATACAAAAGCGAAGATTATTAGGAGAAAAATGCCGAAGGTGATGAGAAAAAACCTGACAACTGCGCCAACGCATCTGGAAACTAAATCGAAAGAAAGCCTGTCTACCAGAGATGCTTTTTTGCTCTGAGTTAGTCTTCTGTAAGGCGCGAAAAGATTCTTAGTAAGCCCGAAGATATTCAAATATCTGGCTTCTTCGACTATTCTTTGCGGCCGTGATTTGACGAAATTCGGCAAAGCGTAGGTGAAATGATAGATAAAATAATTTTTGGGTTTCATTAGTTTAAGTTTAGCAAATTTAGGGTAAAATAGAGGCATGGAATTAGGAGAGGGGCTGAAAAGAATTGGCAGGTCAGCTAAACGAGCTGCAAAGAGTTTGGATACAAGAGTGGAGGTAATTCCGCTTGATGCAATAAATGATGAATCAGTTGCAAGAACAATACTTCAGCATATAGGAAATCCTGTTCTGGAAAGAATGGGCAAAGATCGCTATACTAATCCATTTTCTATTGTAGGTGTGATTGCAAATATGGGTTACGTTGCAACTTGGAATGATGAAGATTATATGGGAAGATTTCCGGAAGAATATCGTGCCGTCAGGCAATCGCTGCATAAACTGTCTGGTTTTGGAGCTATAGAACTGGTTCCACTTGATGAATCTGATAGGCAAAAAGAAAGTATTTACTATAAAGTAGTTGATAAAGTTAAACTCGAAGATATTTCTGAAGGCAAAGAAGTACCTGAAGCGAAAACTGCTTAATTTCCCCTTTTTGTAATATCTTCCTCACAAAAGGTTTCGAATTCAAATTGATTTGCCATAATGCTTGCTTGTTGTTAATATTTTCCCATGAATATTCGTGAAGGCCTACATATGCCAACAGAGGCGAGCCTATTTTTGCAGTGTCATATACCGATTTTGCAGGCATGGGTAAACGGATTACAGACTATTGAAGGGATGCAACAAGCTTTAGGTAAAAGTCATGAAACGATTAGACGATTGCGTCAACAGGTTGCATCTGTTATGGAAGTTGGGGTAGGTAAAGATCGTATAGCAAAGGCTGTGATTTATACTACTGTTCACAATTTGGTTAATTTTGATGTAATTGATCAAATAAGGCCAAAAAGAGCTTTTACAGATCGTGAAACGAATATACTGACTTCAATGGCAATGGGTTTGGACAATCAACAGATCGCTGTACATCTGTCGATAAAACCTGATGAGCTTAAGGCGGGAAAACGGGATATTTTAGATAATTTAGGTGTTAATTCGCCCTACACCGCTCTTGCTTGGGGCATACACAGATCTATACAGCGATTGCAGCGGCAAAACGGTTAACTTTTATGTTTAAAGATTATTACGCGTGTCGGGCGTGGCCCTACTTCGCTAAAGCTTCGTAGGGTAAACTTGAGAGTTCTATGCTTAAAACCTACTATGAAATACGATCTTGGTTGGAATCTTTTATCCCGTATACATATTCAAAGGAAAATTTAGGGCTTGAGCGAATTGAGTATTTATTAAAGCTTCTTGGAAATCCCGAAAAAAAATTCAAATCGATTCATGTTGGGGGAACAAGCGGCAAAGGATCAACTGCTTTTCATATTGCGCGACTTTTACAATTTTCGGGTCCTGTTAGTCGTTTCCCTCCCGCCAGTGCTCGTTCGAGAGTGAAATCGAATGGCAATCAGAAAGACAATGTCGAGCTGTGCGCTGTCGGGATCCCTTCCACGACTGCCACCCGCAAATTAAAAATCGGTCTCCATCTTTCTCCGCATCTTGTTTATATCGGTGAGCGGATGCAGATATTTTCCTCCGCTGTCGTTCCCGCGAAAGCGGGAACCTTAACAAAGAAAAAGATTCTCGATCAAGTCGAGAATGACAATTCTTTTATTCCGATGAAACGTTTCATAGGTCTGGTCAATGCCATAAAACCCTTTGTAGAGCAAATGGAAGGATCTCAGGTAGGAAAACCGAGTTATTTTGAAATATTAGTTGCTAGCAGTTTCAAATATTTTGCCGATAGCAAAGTAGACTTTGCGGTGGTGGAAGTTGGTTTGGGCGGAACGTTTGATGCGACGAATGTTTTGCAACCAGAAATTAGCGTGATTACTAATGTTGGTTTGGACCACACTGAAATTTTAGGAGATTCAATTGAAAAGATAGCCGAAGAAAAAGCAGGGATTATTAAAAAAAATGTACCGATTGTCACCGGAGCGACTGGTAAAGCTCTAAAAATTATTGAAAAAGCTGCCCGTCTCGCCTCGGCACTTCTGATAGTTCTTGATAACGAGACGAGGTGGACAAAAGCAAAAAAATCCAAGTTGATTACATTAGATACTCGATCGATTGAAAAATCGGCGAAAATCGATATATTTAAGTTCTTTTCTATATACAAGGAGACCTTACGAGATATTCATGCACAACTCGCATTTTCTAACAAATTGTTGGCAATTGCCGCCGTATCTGAACTCAAAATTAAACTTGATAAGCAAATTGCCAAAAAAGCATTTAGCAAAAGTTTAGCAGGGAGATTTGAGATTATAGATAGAGGTGTCATTCTAGACGGTGCCCACAATGTTGATAAGGTGCGATTTTTGATCCATTTTGTCAGAGATACATTTCTGATTCGTCATTCCCGCGAAGGCGGGAATCTAGATCCTCGCTTGCGCAAGGATGACATGAGTGGGGTGGTCTTAGTCTTGGCTTTTAAAAAGGGAAAAGATTGGAAGAAAATGGTTGATCTACTCGTCAAAAACTTGCCGGTTAAAAAAGTTATCGCTACAAAATTTTACGCAGTTACAGATACTGGTAAGTTTGCTGCAGTTGAGCCGGAGGAGATAGCGAAGTATGTATCAAGTATTAAGTATAAAGTATTGAGTATTGAAACTTATGATAATTCCCAAGAAGCAGTTTTTGAAGCGGTTAATCTAGCTGGTTCCACCTCCGAGGTGAAAATTTCTCACACCTCGGAGGCGTACAAAGTATTAATTACCGGTTCACTTTACCTTGTCGGGGAAGCAAGAACTTTGTGGTATCTGCCACCTTTCTAAATACTTGATACCTAATACTTAATACAACATACTAGACTTATGAAGCAGATTGCGGATTTACCACTTTCCGATAAAAAAGTACTTCTTCGAGCGGATTTGGATGTGCCGCTCACTGGCGTCGCTTTTGAGGAAGCTTCGACTAGGCTAACTAATCTTAAGCCATCTGTTGACCAGTTATTCAATGAGAACGCCAAGATTATAATTATTGGTCACATAGATAGGCCCCAAAAACCTGATCCTGCGCTTTCGACCAGGCAACTGATTGACCCTTTGCAAAAAATCTTCAAAAGGACAATTGTTTTTAAAAAAGATTTCCCTCCTTCGCCAGAGGCTTCACACTTTGCTGAGGCTTCGAGTGACAAGTCGGAAGGGCAAGCGGTGAATCCCGATACCGGATCGGGAGTGCTTGAAAGCCAGGTAACCCTTTTTGAAAACTTACGTTTTTGGCCGGGGGAAGTTAACAACGATCAAGAGTTTGCAAGAAAGCTGGCGAACCTTGCTGATTTTTACGTAAACGATGCGTTCGGAAATTGTCACCGAAGCCATGCTTCTATGGTAGGCGTGCCGCAGCTTTTACCTTCGGCAGTTGGCTCTCATTTGAAGACAGAGATTGACGAGCTTTCCAAATTGATTAAAAATCCCCAGCATCCTCTGATTGCCATTGTTGGTGGGGCTAAGATAGAAACAAAATTGCCGGTTATTGAAAATTTGGCCAAAATTGCCGATTTTGTCTTGGTGGGCGGAGAATTGCCAATAGAAATTAAAAAGTTTGACCAAAGGACTGCCGATAATGTGATTGTTGCAGCGCTGGCTGACGAAAATAAAGATTTGTCGCAGGAGTCAATTGAAAAATTTATTAAGGTAATTAAAAGTGCCAAGACAGTGGTTTGGAACGGGCCACAGGGAATGTTTGAAGAAGGATTTAGTCATGGATCGCTTTCCGTTGCTAAAGCAATTATTGAAAGCGGGGCACACTGTGTAGTCGGCGGCGGAGAGACGACCCAATTTCTGGAACAAAATAATCTGCTTTCCAAGTTTTCTTTTGTTTCTGCCGGTGGCGGAGCGATGCTTGATTTTTTGGCGGGCAAAAAATTGCCAGCGCTTGAATTGTTAGAGTAAAGTGAAAGTATGATCAAAGTTGCAATAAACGGTTTTGGCAGAATTGGCAGAAGTGCTTTTAAAGTGTGGTTTGATAGGCATAAGGATGAACTATCAATTGTGGCTGTCAATGATTTAACGGACGCAACAGTTCTCGCCCACCTTCTAAAATATGATTCGGTTTACGGGGTGTGGAATCAAAACGTAAAAGGGGTAGGTAATCAAATCGAGATTGATGGGGTTAACGTCAAAGTTCTTTCTGAAAAAGACCCGGAAAAATTGCCTTGGAAAGATTTGGGAATCGATGTTGTTATTGAGTCAACCGGCCGCTTTACCAAAAAAGAAGATGCTGACAAACACATAGAGGCGGGTGCTAAAAAAGTGGTGATTTCGGCACCCGGCCGCGAGACGCCGACATTTCTTTTGGGCGTCAACGAAGAAAAATATGCTGGCGAGGATGTTATCAATAATGCTTCCTGCACGACAAACTGTATCGCTTTGGTTGCCAAAGTAATGCATGAGAAATTTGGAATCAAAAAGGCTCTTATGACCACGGTTCACGCAGTAACTGCGGAGCAAAATTTAGTTGACGGGCCTCCTCCCGGTGGAAAAGCTAACGATTTAAGGCGAGCGCGGGCAGCTTATCTTAATATAATACCAACGACAACCGGTGCTGCTGTTGCTACGACTGAGGCAATTCCGGAGTTAAAAGGAAAATTTGACGGTGTTGCGCTGAGAGTGCCCGTGCCGGTAGGATCCATTTCGGATTTTACCTTTCTTTTGGAAAAATCAACGACGGTTGAGGAAATCAACAGAGTTTTGACAGAGGCTTCAAAGGCGACGCCTTTGAAGGGTATAATGGCGGTTTCCAACGATTCTCTAGTTTCTTCGGATATTATCGGCAGAAGTGAATCTGCAATAGTTGATCTTTCCCTGACTCAAGTTGTGGACGGAGATTTAGTCAAAGTCTTTGCCTGGTATGATAATGAGTACGGGTATAGTAATCGATTGATAGAGCAGGTAATACAAGTAGGAAATCACACCTAGTAACATGGATTCTATCAATTCAAATATTCCGCAAAGCCCACAAATTAATACAAATGTAATCAACCAACCACCTCTTCAAAGTCCAGCTCCTGAAGTACCTCAGCAAAAGTTATCTCAGAAAATATTTAAGAGCTTATTGGTTTCAATTGTTTTGTCTATAATATTTGCAGTACTTTTTGTACTTATTATTAATATTTTTCTGAGATTCGTGTCAGGTTTAGGTTTTTCGAATTTGCTTTATGAAGATCCCACGCAAAGTCTTTTTATCACACTCCCTGCTTTGATCATGGCAATTCCAATATTTATCGGAGGTTTTGTTGGGCATATGCTTTTATACTCGCACAATCCTAAAAGGGTACTTATATTTTTCCCATTAACATCGGTTTTATTTGTTTTACTTTGGTCGGGTTTTTGGTGGGTGTTTACTCAAGTTAAAGCCAGTGAACTGGAATTGGGTGCGCTATTTACGATTACGTTTTCTATTATTGGCTTTGTTTCTATAATCCCCATACTTATATTTACTATTTTTGCTTCGAAAATTCTTTATTATTTTCACTTTGATAAAGCTAAATTAAAATTTTGGCTTGTTATATCGGGATTATTAAGTCTTATAATTATAATTTTCGCTGTAAGTGTTTTAGTTTTAGGCTGGTATAGAACCAAAGATATTAAAGTTACGACCAAGGATAAAAGTTCGGTTTTAGAAAGTACCAATGAGAGTAAAAGTGCTATTGACTTTAAAGAGATATCTAAAGAAGAGTTTGATGCCATTCGTATTGAAAAAAAGTCGAGTTTGAAAGATCTACAAAGAACGCAGGATAGTGTGACACTATTAATAACAATGACACTTTCTGATCCTAATGGAAATAAAATTAGTTATGTTAACGACCCGAATCCCGGTGGAGACTCACTTTTGAAATATACAGATTCTAAAACGGGCACCGAGACAATTATCAGTAAAACTGTTTGTGCGGGAAGTGGTTTATTTTCCCCTGATTACTCGAAGGTTTTATTAACAGAGATGGATGATAAAACTTTATGCAAAAAAAATTATATGTTTGATATTAAGGATATTCAGAAAAGGGAGCTCGATTCCCAAAATAGCCAATGGCTGACGTGGATAGACAACAATAGAATTCTGTATCAGAAATTTAAAACAGACGACATTCTCAGCGGAGGTTCAGATTTATGGATTGAAGACCTGATTGCTAGCTCTAGGAAGCAGATAACTAAAAATGTGGAAATTGAGTCTCACATTTATGGTGGGGGAGTGGAAAATTTTTCAATATCACCAGATAAACAACTAGTCGCCTTTTCAAATAAGAAGGGTTTGTTCATTGTCAGCTTAGATGGCGCTAGTGTTAGCCAGATTGCTAGTGATATTTGTGGAGAGTTTGATAGTTTAAACCAGAAATATCTACCCAAACCAGGGGGTGGAGGGACAACTGTTGATATCAAAGGTAGCGTTGCTTGTAGAGAGATTAAATGGAGCTCGGATTCTAAAAAACTTTATGTACATACTTTTACAATTGCGGATCAGCCTGTTTTAGAAAAACAAATAACCACATGGAGAGAACTTGACAAAGGTTACTGGGAAATTACACTTTAATCCTTGCTCTAAATTTAATTTTCTCAGCATAAATTTTTGACATTCTGTACAGAATTCTGGGGCTTGAAAAATTTGGCTATTTTAGCTAAAATGTACAAAATATGAATATGACATATACTGTTTCTGCGACGGAGCTTAAGAATAAAGTAAGTGATATTTTGAATGACGTATATTTTAGAAGGAAAATAGTGATTGTAGAGAGATATGGTAAGCCAATAGTTAAAATAGTTCCCATCCAAACCTCTGATAAAGTGGAAAAAAAGTAGATTTCAGCTCATAAGTTTGGAGTTCACAAATGATAGTTGCCCCAAAATAAATAATCTGCTAAGCTCCGAAGCGGAGATAGTTCTGAGTTAATTAGTGCATAGTTCATAGAGTTAGCTAGCTATGATCTATGATCTCAGAGCCAACTAACTGTCCCATGGATTTATCTAAAATTTACCCCCCACGCCCGGATTGGGTGCATAAAGGAAACTTCGGCTCGGTTTTGGTCGTTTGCGGATCGAAATTCTACAGCGGATCGGCGACGCTGGCTGCGGTTTCGGCGCTTCGTTCAGGTAGCGATTTGGTAACAGTTGTTGCGCCTCAAAGAGCAGCAGATGTGGCTTCTCACAAGTTACCCGATTTAATTACATATCCACTTCGAGGAGACTTTCTTTCCAGTACTCACATCAATGAAATTATGGATGTTGCCCATGTCCGCAAAATAAATTCAGTGGTTTTGGGCTGCGGGTTAGGCAGAGCTGGGGTAACACTTGCCGCTATTCGTAAGTTAATAACAAAATTTACTGTGCCGATGGTACTCGACGCTGATGCGCTTTTGGCGCTTTCCCAAAAACCTGAAGTAGGCGAAAACAAGCATTTTATTCTAACGCCGCATGCAGGGGAATTGACTACACTGCTCGCGGGTGAAGCAGTTGGAGTTGAATTTGAAAAAAGAATGGAACAAGCAAAGAGAGCCGCCAAGAAATATAAATCTGTTGTTCTTTTAAAAGGACACATAGATATTATTACAGATGGAGAGATGGCAGTTACTAACAATTCAGGCTCAGTCCAAATGACCAAAGGAGGCTTTGGGGACACGCTTGCGGGTGTGGTGGGTGCGCTACTGGCCCGAGGCGCAGGATTATTTGAAAGCGCACATTTTGCAGCTTACATTAACGGAATGGCTGGAGCCATAGCTGCCAAGGAGTTAGGCGAAGGAGTTGCGGCGAGTGATATATTCGATTATATTCCCAAAGTGATCAGGGCAGGTAATTAGGTATGTAGGTTCGTAGGTCGGTAGGGATAATTTGATTCTGTTTGTTGTTATTTGGGTACATTACTGTTTAAAATAATAGTAGAGGAGTCTTTTCCTTTAGCTGCCCATGGACCCTCAAAAAAAGTTACCTATCCGTTCGCGTTTTTGGTTCCAAAAACACGTAGAGCCACAAAAAAACGGTAAGATTTTTGACCAAATCACGATTGTTTACTCAATTGTGCTTGCAGTTCTTTCTTTTGCAATATTTTGGCCAATCATTTCCAGGATAGAGTTTGAGGAAGCCTTTTTTACCCCACTAGTGCCGTTTTTAATTAATTTGCTTTCCGCCTATGGAATTGGAGCAAGTGATACGGTAAGAGTGATCTTTATAATTTCTTCAATAGCGGCGACTGTTGGTTTATATTTATTTATCCGAGATTTGACCAAAAGGCAAATTGTACCGATTCTTTCAGCTCTAGTATTTTTAATTCCACACGTTCCAGTTGGTGTTTTAACTTTTTTGAAAAATGATTTAAGTGAACTTATTTCCACTAGATCATTTTTTACGATTGCATATGGCGATGGTGCTCAAATTCTAGCCTTAGCGATTCTTCCGTTTGCGGCAATTTCTTTCGTAAGATATCTTAGAGAGCCTAAAAATATTTATTTGATACTTTCGGTAATTCTTAGTTCCTTAGTGCTTTTAATAAATCGGTCGCAGGCCGTTAATTTATTTCTAGTTTTAGGGGTACTGGCGTTAACGGAGTTCTTTTTAGAGTTAAATAAAGACAAATTTGTTGGGTTTTTCAGAGTAGTTTTCTTGTCACTCGGGCTTGTAGCCTTTTGGTATACACCAAGTTTTTGGGTAGAAAGCTACCAGCTACTAGCGACTCAAATAATTGAGAATATTAAATTTTTATTTCCCCTACCTTTCATTATTATTACCTTATCGCTTGTGTTCTCATTTATATTTTTTGCCCGAAGATCTGAAAGGCAGCCGATTTTCATTGCATTTTTACTATTTATTATCTTTTTAAGTATTATTTTGAGTTGGTTTTTAAGCGGTTATTCGTTCATTCCCCATCCACACAGACT
>Ga0209542_10014975_pt1 | contig 13101 bp, 14 predicted proteins | sample RifCSPhighO2_01_FD_184028 | JGI IMG/M metagenome (GOLD analysis project Ga0209542, IMG submission 184028) | Soil microbial communities from Rifle, Colorado - Rifle CSP2_plank highO2_0.1 (SPAdes) (version 2) | ecosystem: Environmental > Terrestrial > Deep subsurface > Rock core/Sediment ... | reverse complement strand
AAAACAGTTCGAGGACACTGCTACGATAAACCTCATGTATGATGATTTTGATGCGGCAGTGCATTCTGACTGGCTTACGCCTACAAGGATAAGGAAGGCCACTGTCCATACTTCCAGAGCGTATTACACTGCCGACCTTCTTGATGGCGGCCGTGTAGAGGAGTATGACAGATATGTCCCCAAGAACGGGGCAACTGCTGATACGAACACAACTTCTATGAAGATACATACGCCGCGCAGATCTGAGGCGCTGAAGAGCGAATTGTCTGCCTTCATAGAATTTGCAAAAACCGGGAAGCCAGGACAACTGGCAACGCTTGATCAGGGCATTGATGTTTTGCAGATAGCAGAGGCTGCAACTAGATCTGCAGCAAAGGGCGAACCAATAGAGATAAGTTGGGAGTAAGTTTAAAAGCTGCTCGGTGCAAGGTATCCATATGAAAGGCAAAGTCATAGTAACAGGAGGATGCGGCTTCATAGGAAGCCATGTTGTGGATGAGTTGCTTGCGCGAGGCTATAGGGTAAAAATACTAAGCAGACCTCTCTGCGATATGAAGAACATACAGCATGTCAAAGACAAAGTGGAGCATGTTGACTGCGATATGACGGATCTTAACAAGCTGAAGAAACATGTAGACAGGGATGCTATTGGCATAATTCACTTTGCTGCACTTATCAACATTGACCAATCGCTTGAGGATCCATGGCCTTTCTTTGAAATAAACGTCAAAGGAACAATGAACCTTCTTAATGTTGCGAAGGAGTCCGGAATACAAAGGTTTTTGCATATGAGCACATGCGAGGTCTATGGAAATGTTAACGGCCTTGCCGATGAGAATCATCCTGTCAATCCAAGATCGCCCTACGCTGTGAGCAAGCTGGCTGCTGAAAAATATGTGCAGGCCCATACATTTTCTTACCCTTTGCAGCCTAGGACCATCATAATAAGAGGCTTCAACCAGTTTGGACCGAGGCAGTCCGCTGCAAAATTCGGGGCAGTCATACCGAAGTTTATTGTTGCCGCCTTGAAAGGCGAGAAGCTGAACATCTTCGGCAACGGAACTCAGAGAAGGGACTATGTTTATGTCAAGGACACAGTACGCGGAATTGTTGACGCCTTTGAGAAGGATCTTGGAGATGGCGAGACTATCAACCTGGGGAGCGGCAAAAATACAAGCATAAATGAAATAGCGGAGAGCATATGCAGGCTGACTGGAAGAGATCCTAAAGAAACCATAGTCCACATAAACCCAAGACCAGGAGAGGTCAGCAGCTTTGGCGGGGATTCCTCGAAGGCAAAGAAGCTTCTTGACTGGGAACCTAAATACACATTCGATCAGGGGCTAAAAGAGACTGTTGAATGGTTCAAGAAAAACATCTGATAAGATGAGAATTCTTATTATGCATGAGCTGTTTCCGCCCGAAGTTAGCGGGGGCGGCGAGATGCTCATGTTCAGGCTTGCCAAAGGCCTGCAGAGAAAGGGGCATGACATTACTGTGTTAACCTCTGGGAATCCTAAGATAAAAGAATATGAGGGGGTTAAAACTGTAAGGATACCTGTCAACAGGTATGCGACAAACCTTCTTCTTCCCATTGCTCTGAAGTATGCAAAGGATGCTGATGTCATACAGAGCTGCACAGGAAACATGACCTTTCCCGCCTACCTTGCTGCAAAAATTCTGAAGAAGCCCATCTGCCATCTTGTTTTGCTCAATCTGGGCTCTTCTTGGAAGGATACAAGAGGAAATCTTGCCGGAAGCCTGTTCATGAAGTTGGAAAGATTCTACAACTCCAGGAAATTCGACACAGTTGTTGTGATGAACAACATGATGCGCTCCGCCATGAGGGAGGCCACGGGAGCCAGAACAGTCCTGCTGCAGCCTGGCATAGACCATGAGAAATTCAGGAAATACAGGAAGATCAGAAGAGAGAACATTGTGCTGTTTGTAGGGAATTTTGCCATGAACGGCGTGATGGCCAAGTTGAAGGGGCTTCCTTATCTCATTGAAGCTGCAAGAAAACTTCCCGATGTGAAGTTTGTTGTTGTGGGAGAGGGTTCTGCAATAGACGAAATGAAGAAAACCTCCCCCCTGAACGTCGAGTTCATGGGAAAAGTGGTAGGAAATCAATTGGTTAAGCTGTATTCCAAATCCCTTGTTTTCTGCCTTCCCTCCATGAGCGAAAGCTTCAGCTTTGTAACTGCAGAGGCTATGGCCGCAGGATGCGCTGTTGTTTCAACAATAGACCTTGGCCAGGCAGGAAGAACGATAAGGCCGATGGACAGCGATGAGATAGCTGAGGCTGTAAGGCTGTATGTTGCGAGACCGGAGATAGCTCTGAGGGACGGAATGAAGAACCGCAGAACCGCAGAAAAGCTTTTCAGATGGGAAAGACTGGTGGACGGGTTTGAAAAGATTTACAAGGAGCTACTTTCTCCCTAGCCTGTATTTTATGCCCTCTCGAACTATGAAAACAAAGTTTCCTAGGACCATCCTGCTTCCGCGAACAATTCCTGACACTCTATTGTATCTGACATTCACCGGAACATTCATGATCCTTAATTTGTTCTCAACAGCCTTCGCAAGAATGAAGTTTTCTATTATGTATCCGCCATAAGAGCTTCCCATCACATCCAGAGCCCTCCTGCTTAGGCCTATCAGTCCGCAGTTTGTGTCTTTCAAACTTGTTCCAAAGAGCAGGTTGAAGAAAAACCTCCATACAAAGTTGCCCAGGCGGTGCCTTAGCGGAACCCTGTCCCAGTCCCTCGCTCCCATCACCACATCAGCCTCATCCGTTTCAAGGGGCTTCATAATGGCTGGTATCTCCGAGGCCGGATATTGGTTGTCAGCATCGATTATTATGACTCCCTTGACGCTTTTCATATTCTTTAACACATGGTTGAATCCCGTTCTAAGTGCTTCGCCCTTGCCTCCATTCTTCTCATGCCTTAGGACTATCGCCCTGTATTTTCTGGCAACTTCAGAGGTCCTGTCCTTTGATCCGTCATCCACAACTATCACATAGGGACTGAATTTCAGGGAACCCTCCACAATATCCCCTATGTTCTTCTCCTCATTGTATGCGGGTATCAGGATAGCGCTTGCTCCTTTCATATGATCAATCAGAGTAGTACCTCAAAGATTTTTATCCTTTCGTTATTAAACACTAATTTGAAATTCTCCAGCCCCTTCCCTTCCATCATGAACATCTTTGTGAATACAGAGTTCCTTAAGTTCGGGGGTATTATTGTCACGTATCCCTGACCCTTGCTGACTGAAACAGTGAACGGGGCGGTGCCGTTTACAAGCCTGAATCCCATCTGGCTTTCCAGCGGCTTCAGCGCCGCAATGATATCTTCAGAACTGTCGCCATAGTCTATCTCCTGCGCTTCATTGTCTTGGAAGTATATGACTTCCTTGACGAGGTATGCGTTCCTGTTTTGTATGTAAAGCGCGGTCATTGGCTTGGAGTTTATTACAAGTATGTTCCCTCCGTAGTATACCGCGCCAACGCTGCCGTCCTGGTTGTAGGCTACCTTTTGCTGCGGAACAGTCATATAGAGCTGGCATTTCGGATCTGATCTTCCGTCGCAGCCGGTTCCGAAGTAGTAGACCCACTGGAACTTTCCTATCAGGTCATCCGAGGCTATCCAGTAGAACTTCGGCGCGCTCCCCACATATTTCTTTATTATGTTTACGGATTCGTTCTCGTTCGCTGTTGACATTATCCTTCCTGCGTCAACTATCCTGTCGTTGATTGTATAGAAGCAGTGCGTGTCGCAATGCGCCCCGTCAGCCATGTTCCTTCTCTCCGCCAGCGCCGCTATCTTGTGCCCAGGGTCCCACCATGTCCCTACAACCGACAGCTCCGGGGTCTTGTCCTTCAGAAATGTCATTGCCTGATCCCATGCGGGATCAGAGTCGGGTCCTAGCTGCAGGCCTAACTGATATCCGAGGCCGAATGCGAACAGCGCTAGAAACAGCCCTGTGCCGTATGTAAGAGTCTTTAGGAACTTGTCATGCCTTGTGTATTCTACAAGGTATCCGAATCCCACGCTTACAAGGACTATGAAGGTTATGGAGGAGAACTCCGTGAACCTGATGCCCCTGAATGTTGTCGCTATGCCCATCACCAACAAGCTCAGCAGGAGACCGAAGGCCTTCTTGTCCTTTTTGTAGGAGAAGTAGAGCCCTGATGCCAGGAAGGAGAGCAGCACCAGAAATATTATGTTGTCTACCCATGCATCGCCTATCATGAACCTGCCCATCGCAAGCTGCCATCCCTGCAGGTTGAAGATGTTGAAGGGCTGCAGCTCCGCGATCGATATGTTGACAATCCATGCCTCCGCCCTGGTTGCGAAGTTGAAGACTGAGATGAACGCGCCTAGGATGTCAGACTGTATGAGAAAGCCCCAGGCAAATAATGTTATAAGAATCGCTGCAAGCATCTTTGCGTTCGACTTTGTATTTTCCATAGGCTTCTTCAGCTTATCCAGCAGATGGCCTGGCTCTTTTCTCATCTCAAATGAGCTCACAAGGAAATCAATTACTATTGCGGCTATGAGAATGTAGATTGTATATGTGAAATTGCCCCATGCGAGGCTGAATAGGATGAAGGCGAACGATGCCAGGCAGTAGCCTGCTATGGTTTTTCTTTTTAATGCATATATTCCTGCATAGAGGCTGAACAGGATGAAGAATACCGCCATCTGGTCTGTGTCATATGAACCTCCGAATGTTCTTATCAGTATTTGCGGCGCGGTTCCTATGAGTATGGCCGCCAGAAGGCCTCCGTACCTGTTTGAGAGCTCCTTGCCAAGCAGGTATGCGGGAAAGATTAATGCGGCGCCATAGAATGCAGAGGCAACTGCCGCGGTATTGAGGAGGCTCCATCCGAAGGGCTGCACCCAGTAGATGAACGCTGTCAGATATATCATCAGAGGGTTCAGCTCCCCGCTCGCGCTTCTTCCCGCGAAGTATGTCAGCTCGTCCCAGAGCGGTATCTGCCCGAATATTGCAAAGTAATTTGTGAACCTGTAGAAGAACTCTGGATCGAAGGAGAGTATCCTGTCCGGTATCATGTTAAGGCTTCTTACGAAGTATGATAGAAGGAAAATCAGGATGAGCGCTGATGCAACTAGTATCTTGCTTCTATGTCCGCCTAAGTTCAGAAAATCACCGATAGAGATGAAAAAGCCAAGGATATAAAGGCTCTCAGATTACCAGTCTTCCTCGTCCTCTTCGTCCTCGTCTGAGGACTCTTCGCTAGAGCTAGCGCCTCCCCAGACATTCTCCTCCTCATTGGAGGACTGGTTCTCCGCTTCCATACCTTTGCCTCTCTTCATTTTGTTCATCATCCAATCACCGATTGCTATGCAGATAGCAATCGAGGTATTTAAAGATTTCTGCACCTTGGGTTTATCCAATAGGGAGGTTTTATAAAATACATAGCATTACTTTCATCTACAAGGCTTTGTTATGGCACTGGATTTTGCGACTATAGCGCTGGCATTTCTCTTGGTAATAATAGCATTCATAGCAGTAGAGATAACTCTTAGGGCATTCCCCAATGTCCTTCCCACACAGATAAAATATGTCCTTATACTTGACTATGACAAGGAACTTTTATGGAAACTGAAGCCGAGCGCTGATGTTGAGTATACGAATACAGATGGGAACCTTTACAGGGTCAAGACATACCCGTTCGAAACGCCAAGCTTGCAGGACAAGGAGATAGGGTTCAGGGACAATAACATCCCGGACAGTCCGGAGGTAGTCGCATTCGGGGACTCATTCACATTCGGCGACGAGAACAGCTTTGAGGATACATGGCCTTATGCTTTGCAGAGCAAGCTGGGCAAGAGGGTTGTGAATCTCGGCATAACAGGCTATTCGCAACTGCAGGAGGAGGCAATTGCCAGGCGCTATGTCTCCAAGCTTAAGCCGAAGGTAGCTCTATTGGGCTTCTTTGCAAATGACTACGGGGGGGATTACGACTTCTCCAAGATAACGCCGTTCAGCTATAGAATCAGCTTCTTCGGCTCGAACCTGCTGAGTGTCAGATGGGTTAAAATGACGCTTCTCGGGCAGAACGAAAACCTGAAGCTTGTTAAATACAATGTCTCTGGGGGCGATGCCCAATACCTTTACAACCAGGAGAAAACGCAAGAATTCTTTAGCACAGCCCTGCCTTACTTCACTGAAGGAGGAAAGCTTTCAAGGGAGTCTGTCCTCAGGATGAGGGAGATGCTGAAGGGATCGAGATTCATTGTACTACTGATTCCACCGAAGGAATGGCACTACAGGGACATTCTGCCTTACCCTGATGTGGAATACAATGCCATACTAGACACGATGAGGAGGCACCTTGAGGAAAACAACATAGAGTTCATAGATGCAAGGGAGGGATTTGAAAAAGCCAGGAAAGAGGGGAAGCACATTTACACGAACCATGGGTCGCATCTGAGCAGGGAAGGCAATGCATTGCTGGCTGACATAGTGTCTGAGCACCTGAAGAGAAATTCTACTTGAATCTGTCTGATATTTTCAAGAACCTGAAGCAGCTTCCAAAGTCAGGCATGGAGAAGACCTGCAGCTGTCTTTTCCAAGAGATGTTTCCTATGTTCAGGTCATGGTTGACCTGCGCTGTCAGGGCTGATAGGAACTTAAGGCCGAAAGGCCACATTCCTTTGGAAAACCAGTATGCAACCGCAACGAACGTTCTTAGCAGCACGGGCACAAGGAGAATATGCCTTAGGGGGAAGCTCAGGTTCTTCCTGAAGCTCATTATCTTGTTTCGCGTCATTCTCAGTATGTTCTCTGGCTTCACCTTCTCCGGAACCATGTTGCCCTTATGATAAACGATTGAAGATGGAACAAGGACAACCCTGTATCCCAGCAGGTTTACGCGCCAGCAGAGATCAACCTCCTCAAAATACATGAAATAAGTCTTGTCAAAACAGTATCTCAGTTCGTTCATCAATGACTTTCTGATCATAATTGCCACTCCAGAGACGAAGAAGACATCCTTAGGCTCCTTGAACTGCCCGCTGTCCTCCTCGCCCCAGCCTTTGTGGATCAGGCTTCCGAAAATATCTATGCGGTTTTCGGCGTTCTGTATGAGTTTCGGTTTGTTGAAATCCCTGACCAGAGACCCTGCTATGCCTATCCTGTCATCGCTTTCCACCACCTTCACCAGTTCTGCCAGCCAGTTTGGATCCACCTTCGTGTCTTGGTTCAGGAACATCACATATTCCCCAGCAGCCGCAGCCAGTCCCCTGTTGTTCCCTTCCGTGTAGCCGTAGTTCTGGTCAAGCTGCAGAACCCTTACCCAGGGGTAGTTTTTCCTTGTGAATTCAACGCTGTCATCTGTGGAGGCGTTATCGGCAAGAATAACCTCGATCCTGTCCTTTGGGTAGTTCAGCGCCCTGACAGAATCATAGCAGTCCTTCAGGAAGGGCTTTGCATTGTAGCATACAATGACTATTGATACGAGCGGTTGTTTCATAATCATACCTAAGGTTCATTATACTTTATAAACTCTGTTCCTCAAAACCTCATTATGAGGATACTTGTGACAGGTGGCCTAGGGTTTATAGGAAGTAATTTCATTCGGATGGTATTGCAAAGCCACCCAGAATGTAAAATAATAAATATAGACAAGGTCACTTACTGCGCTAATTTTGACAATCTTAAGGACATCGAGAAGGATCCTAGATACGCGTTTGTCAAGGGCGACATCTGCGATGCCGAGCTTGTAAGCAAGCTTGTGAGTCAGGTTGATTATGTGATTAATTTTGCAGCTGAAACTCATGTTGACCGTTCCATTCACATCGGCTCCAGGGATTTTGTGATGACAAATGTAGTTGGCGTGCAGACGATTCTCGACGCTGTAAGGAGAAATTCCCAAATCAAGAAGTTTGTTTCTGTAAGCACTGATGAGATCTACGGATCTCTTGAGTTGGATGATCCAAACTCATGGACAGAGGAGAGCCCTCTGGAGCCTAACGTTCCTTATGCCGCTGCAAAGGCTGGCGGCGATCTTCTCTGCAGGGCATATTTCAAGACGTTCGGAATTCCTGTAGTTGTTACGCACTGCTCGAACAACTATGGTCCCTACCAGTTCCCAGAAAAACTTATACCCTTCTCAATACTAAGGGTTTTGAACGGCCAGCCGATTCCTTTGTATGGGGATGGCAAATACGTCAGGGACTGGATTTACGTCCAGGCCTGGAGAGATTTACAATGTTACCGGCAACCAAGAAATGCCAAACATTGAGATCGCGAAGCTGATCCTCAGATATCTGAAGAAGCCTGAAACAATGATAGAGTTTGTCAAAGACAGGCCAGGACATGACAGGAGATACTCAATGCATGCAGACAAGATCAAAAAGGAAGTTGGATGGCAACCAAAACACAAGTTTGAGGAAGCCCTGCCAAAAACCATACAATGGTACTTGGACAACCAGGACTGGATCGCAAAACTTCAGAAGAGGAATGCGGAGATCAATGCTCATATAGAGGGGAAGAAGAATGGCTGAGGAGATACAGACAAGCATAGAAGGACTGAAGATAAGGATACAGAAGGTCATGGGAGACTCGCGAGGCGTTTTGTGCGAACTGGCACCGCAGGGCATGGCAGATCCGTTTTTCTCTGCAGGCGTAAAGAATATGTACGCTTCTGTAGCCGTAGGAAAGCATACGCAGAGAGCTGGACATTATCATCACAAGAACCAAGAAGTCTTCTATACTTTGACAGGCTGCGCACTCTGGGTATTTTCTGATTTCCGAAAGGGCTCTTCTACGTTCGGGAAGACCTATGCTATTGTGGTCGGGGCAGAGAGCCCTCCTACAAAAACAGATGCTCCGGTCTTCGTAGTAGATGACAAAAAAATGGCTCAGGTTTTTGTTCCCTCGGGGGTTTATCATGCATATTGGCCTCTAACAGATACATCTGTTTCTGTTCTGGCAGTGGCTTCAGAGCCTTACAACAAAGAGGATTATGTTTATCCGAAATTGGGTGATGTGCCTGGAGTTGGGAAGATACTTGGTATGTTCGGCATAGAAGTGAAAGCATGAAGAAGGTCCTTGTTGTCGGCGCCAGCGGTTTTCTCGGGAAGAAGATAGCTTCCAGGATGCGCTCAGAGGGACTTTCCGTTGTCGGGACAGGATTCTCAGCTGCAGGCAGCGATGCGATACGCTTAGACACCAGGGCCAGAAGCGAAATTGAAGAGATCATAAAGAACGTTGCTCCGGATGTCGTAGTGGATGCGCACGGCATGACAAGCGTGGATCAGTGCGAGAAGAATCCGGAGGAGGCGCATGCGATTAACGTTGACGGCACAGGGAACCTTTCTGCGGCAGCTGCTGCTCATGGGGCAAAGTATGTTTATATTTCTACGGACTATGTGTTCGACGGCAGGTCGGGCGAGAAATACACGGAAACTACGCCCAAAAATCCCATAAATGTCTATGGAAAGACAAAGGACAAGGCAGAGAAGGTTGTGATGAAGCATATTCCTGATGCTTTGATACTCAGAACCTCTTCCATCTACGGATTCAATGACAAGGACGACAAGAGCAATTTTGCAAAGTTCGTATACACAAGCCTGAAGGCTGGAAAGGAGGTCAGATGCGTGACAGACCAGTTTACATGCCCTGCCCTGATCGATGACATAGCTGAAGCCGTCATAGTGCTCCTCAGAAAGAAGAAGCTTGGAATCTATCACGTCGTAGGTTCTGAGTTCCTTAGCAGACACGATTTCGCGGTCAATGTTGCGAATGTGTTCGGGCTTGATGCCAACCTTATAAAACTGGCAAGCACTTCTGAGATGAACTTCGCTGCACCAAGGCCTCTGCATCTGGACCTCAGCACCGCGAAGCTCCAATCAGAAGGCTTAAAAACGTCAGGTTCCTTAGAAGGATTAAGGACAATGAAGAGGCAGATGAATTTATGAAAGGAGTTATTTTAGCTGGTGGATCAGGAAGCAGGTTAGCACCGCTTACAAACGTCACAAATAAACATTTACTTCCGGTCTTCGATCGCCCTATGGTAGCCCACCCTATGGAAACATTGAAGAGCATGGGCATAAAAAATATATGCGTGGTAACAGGCGGAGACTACATCTCTGATTTCATGCGATTCCTTGGAAGCGGCTCAAACCATGATGTTCATTTTACCTACAAGATCCAAGATGGTCCACTGGGCATCGCACATGCGCTATTGCAGGCGGAGCATTTCTTCGGCAAAGATAAGGTAGTTGCGATACTTGGAGATAACATCTTCGAGAGGGTAGAGGTTCCAAAGGAGGCCTTTACAGATGGCAATGCTTACATATTCCTGAAAAAAGTAAAAGATGCAAGCAGGTTCGGTGTTGCAGAATTTGATGGGAGCGGCAAGGTCATAAACATAGAAGAGAAGCCCAAGCAGCCAAAGTCAGACTTCGCTGTGACTGGTTTGTATATTTATCCAAACGATGTTTTCGACTTCATAAAAACTCTCAGCCCTAGCGCAAGGAACGAGCTGGAGATAACGGATGTAAATAATCATTACCTTAAGCAGGGAAAGCTTAAGGCAATTATGCTTGATGGCTTCTGGTCCGATGCGGGAACAATTCCCACACTTCTTAAGGCAAGCATACTGAAGGCTTCTAAACAAGGCGGCATGAAGCTGGAAGATCTGATGAACGAGTAAAAGTTTATTAACCGGCTTGACGCAGATTGTCTATGCTTTTCGACGCATTGTTCATATTCGTCCTGTACTACATCACGCTGCTTGTGACCTACTGGGTCTATCTCTACTATAGGAAGCAGAGGGAGAGCTTCATAGAGAGCAGCAAGCTCTTCACGAACATAATCCAGCTGATGTTCCTGGCAGCCATACTCTACCTGTTCTTCACAACCGAGCAGACCATACTTAGCATTGCGCTCGGCTCCACGCTTGCAATAGGGGGGCTTTCGCTTAAGATCCTTGCCCTGCAGTCCTGGGAGGAGAGCAGGAGAGGAATGATGAAAGACGGGATATACGCGATTGTCAGGCATCCCCTGTATCTTGGGAACATGATAACCTATATTGGCTTGTCAATGATACTTTCTGTCTACGGCTTCGTGGCTTCACTGCCTTTGGTGCCAATCTTCTTTTTAAGGGGCAAGAATGAAGAGGGCATGGACAGATCTTACAGATCCTACAAGAAGGAAGTCTCTGGATATGCCCCGCGCGTTGCGAAGAGAAGAAAATGATCCCATGCCAAGGCGCTTGAAGTTTTTTATAACAGGGGGGGCAGGCTTTTTAGGTCAGAGCCTGGCAAGGCATCTTTTGAAGAGAGGGTACAGGGTTGCAACCATCGACCTTGCTTCATTCGACTATCCAGACATCCGAGACAGGGTAGAGCATTTTCAGGGAGACATACGAAACAAGGAGCTGCTTCAAAGAGCTGCGAAAGGCGCGGACGTCATAGTGCATGCAGCTGCCGGCCTGCCGTTATGGAAACCGGAGGAGATAAGATCCGTAAACATCGAGGGAACGAACAACGTCCTGCTGGTTGCGATTGAACTGAACATAAAGCGCGTTGTTTATATTTCATCAACAGCGGTTTACGGGATTCCGGACCAACATCCGCTCTATGAAAATAGCAGGCTTGAAGGCGTGGGGCCTTATGGAGAGAGCAAGATAGAGGCCGAGAGGATATGCGGATTATACAGAAACAAATTGTGCGTTCCAATATTGCGGCCAAAATCCTTTATCGGTCCCGGAAGGCTCGGGGTCTTTGACATCCTTTTCGACTGGATAAGGAGGGGAAAGAACATTCCGATAATCGGCAAAGGAAATAACCTCTATCAGTTGTTGCATGTTGATGATCTGAATGAGGCCATTCTCCTTGCATCAGCCAAGCCTTCCAAGAAAGCAAATGACACATTCAACATCGGCGCCGAGAAGTTCGGCACAATGAAGCAGGACTACCAAGCTTTGCTGGACTATGCTGGCTTCGGAAAAAAGGTCATAGGCACGCCTGCGAGGCCTCTTGTCTATACACTGAAGTTCTTCGAGATGCTGGGGATATCTCCGCTGTACAAATGGGTATACGAGACTGCTGACAAAGACTCATATGTTTCTATTGAAAAGGCAAAGAAGGTCTTGGGATGGAGACCGAAGAAAAGCAATGTCGATGCGTTGATTGACAGCTACAAGTGGTACCTCAAACATTACAGGGAGTATGAAGGCAAATCTGGAGTGACGCACAGGGTGCCTTGGAAGCAGGGCATCTTAGCATTCTTCAGATGGTTCTTCTAGCGTAAAGAATAAAAGCAAGCTCAACAGATTTTTTGCATGAGAACCTACCTTAAGCAGACAGAGGACGAATTCATTGTCACTGCAGAGTTGCCTGGATTCTCAAAAGACGATCTAAAGGTGAAGATAACCGAGGACAGCGTTGCGATCTCTGTGGATAAGAAGAAGATTGCGATAGAGAAAGGAAAGAACTTCTACAGGGAGGAGAGCAGCTACGGGAGCATGAGCGAGCACTTCACACTGCCTTTAAGGGTTGAGGCAAACAAGAGCAAGATAGAGTTCAGGAACGGCATTCTGGAAATCATAATACCGAAGAAAAAGAAGGTCAGCCTAAAGAAATGATGCCTGGCTTTCCCTTTTCTCCATCTACTCTAAATTTCACATCCAAAAACTTTTCGATGACCTTGATATTCTCCAGAATGTGCTGGCTTATTTCGCTTGACAGTATAGACCCTGATTCATGCAGCGCCATATATTGGAGAAGCATGTCAGCTGCATGCCTGTCAACTGCGCCGTTTGCATATTCTATAACGAAGTTCTTTGCACAATCCCTTCCGACCTCTTCTGCTCTTTTCTTCAGCTCACCCAGAGCGTCAGAGCCTATGATTCTATACTGGCCTTCTCCAACAATCAATATGCCTGTCCCTGTGGACAAGGTATCTGCATAGCGGTTTTCTATTTTCGATTCGATGCCAAGTTTCTCCTTCAAAACTTCTGCAGCAGAGTTGCTCTGGCGCTCTGCAACTGAACCTTTCTGCAGCCCTGCGGAAGCAACAGAGATGATTTCTATGCGCTTCAACTTATCCTGTTCCAAT
>Ga0209542_10014974_pt1 | contig 13101 bp, 13 predicted proteins | sample RifCSPhighO2_01_FD_184028 | JGI IMG/M metagenome (GOLD analysis project Ga0209542, IMG submission 184028) | Soil microbial communities from Rifle, Colorado - Rifle CSP2_plank highO2_0.1 (SPAdes) (version 2) | ecosystem: Environmental > Terrestrial > Deep subsurface > Rock core/Sediment ... | reverse complement strand
TCTTTTTTTCTATTAATTTTAAAAGAAGTTAATCTGAGGCCAATTTGTGGAGAAACCAAGAGACTAAAGAAAGAACTAGGGAGGCGACTATTGCAGTTGTAAAATTGGCAATTTCAAATCCAGTTACAAATTTTGAAACTCCCCAGAGAAGAATAACGTTAATCAAAAAGGCGAATATCCCAAATGTCATGATAGTTATGGGAAGTGCGATAACTTGTAAAATCGGACGAATAAGTGTGTTAACAACGCCTATTACGATAGCGGCTACGATTGCCGCTTGGTATCCGGAAAGCACAAATCCAGGAACCAAATACTCTACAACCAGAAGCGCCAAAACATTAATGGCAAGACGTACAATTAATTTCATCTATCTTATCTTTGCTCAAAGATAACTTGGTTGTCAAATTTTCATTTAATGTTACTTTCGAAAAATCTTAGATCGTGAGCTACTGCCGTATCCCAGCTCGGTCTCATATCATGGTCGGTTTCTGGATATTTATGATAGTCTACGTCTAAGTTTAAGTCTAAGAGTATGTCTGCTAATTTGTCGCTCCAGGCAACAGGAACCGCATCGTCTGCCATCCCTTGATGGATTTGTAAGGAGGCGTTTATTCTGTCGAAATAGTTAGTCAGCGAATACAGCTCTACGTCGTATTGCTCTTCAAATTTCGCCAGCTCTCTGCGAATCAGTTTTCCCCTATCCTCCGACTCGTCAGTATAATAAAGCACAGAATACGGAAATGGTTTGGAAACCGGGGCCCAGAGAGTTGTCGGATAGTTTGTGCCGGTTATTTCAAGGATTGTAAGGGCAATCTGACCACCATTAGAATGACCCCATATAGAAATATTTTTACCATCCCAGGCTTCAATTTGCCCAAGAGTTTTAATTAAGGAAAGCACGGTTACATATGTTTGGAACCTGGCTTCAAATATGTTTCCAGTCTCTCCATCCGAACCTGCATAACCCAAAAAATCGGGCGCAATTGTAATAAATCCGTTTTCTGCAAAAAATCCGGCCGCATTTCTGGTGCCGTCGCCGGTAACATAGCGTTCTTGGTCAACATAGCCCCGAAGCATAATAACTAAAGGAAAAGTTCCTTGAGAATTGGGTAAGTTAAGCTGTCCCGTCGTTTTTTTGGTTTCGTTACCATTCAAGTTTGGAGAGAATTCGAGGTTGAAAAGATAGGAGGTATAAGCAGTCTGTTTGTCAAGAATATCCCCTACTTCTATCTTGCCGATTGGGATATCACTCTTACCCAAATTTTCAATTGTATATTTATCAAGCGGACGAGGTTTTATAATCGAAATTGGAGATTGGGTTTTTTCAGGGCCGCCAGATTTTCCTATCCACCATCCTAGTATTACGAATGATATTAAGATTAATAATGCGCCCATCGACAAAACCAGTTTATTCATAGCAAAGTTATTCTAACATTTAGGGCTACTTTGGGAGGTTTTGTAAGATGGTGAAGAAGGAAAATCCTCCGTAGAATAAGAAGGCAGCTGACACCCAAAAGATTCTAAAGATTGAAGGCCGAAGACTTTTGGCGAGGTTTGTCAGGTTTAGCCAGAGGATAAGGCCGGAATAGATAAACATGGCGAATGCGTTGAGCGAGGCCCCGATTACAACTAAAAGCAGTGGTTGTGTAAATCCCAAAGAAAAAATAATAATACCTGCCAGTATTTGTAGCCACAAAAATGCGTAATAAAATTTTGCTAAATTTTCAATCTTAAAGGTTTTAGGAGAAAGGATAATTAGATTTTCGCTCATAATTCGGCTTGATGCGTCCATTACTGAAAATTGAGTGGAAAAAAGCATTAAAGTTGCAATTAGCAAAAAAAGAGTTCCAACAATCGGTAGAGTGCTTTGTGCAATCGAACCACCTTCTGATAGAAGAAAATTTATTCCATCTGCTTTGGAAGGATTTCCAAAAACTGTAGTGTAGGCAAGTAAAGAAAGCATTGTCATAGCGAAGGCCCCTGTGGCCCAGAATACTACTGCGTGCTCTATATTAATCCTTTTCCACCAAAGCTTGAATTTTTTAATATTTTCCAAAGTTGTTTCAAAGGTTACTCCTTCTAACTTTATCTTCTCGGCCTTGCCGGTCAAAATACTGGTAATCCTACCTGAAAATTTGCCCATACCATAGCCCTTTTCTTTGATATAGTACGATTGGGCTAAATTTAAGTTTCCCCCGGCTCCCGCATAGGCAAAAGCCCCCAAAAAAGTAGCCAAGGAAATTCCAGCCGGTAGAAACCAAAAACCGTTTCCCTTTCCGACCAGGCCAACAGCTAAAGTTTGCCAGTCGACAGGTTTTGCGAATAGGAATACAAGGATAACAATAAATGGTACGCCAACAAGAATCAGTGTCCGTTGAAAAACCTCTTGGGTTCTATAGATAATTGGTCCTAAAGTTAGAATAGCCCCGATTGCCACAAGCAAAACTATTGGAACTAACGAAGAATATTTTATTCCTAAAACCGAGGCAAGGAGGGTAGCTGATGCAGCAATAATTCCCGGCCACATCCAGGGGATAAGAGTTGACAGTATAAACCAGACTGGAGCGAAGCTTCTGAGTTTACGGGCTAAACCGACAAATACACTTTCTCCGCAAATTAAGGTGTAGCGCTCAATTTCCATATTGATAAAAAACTGGAAAGTTATTCCCAAAAGAGCTGCCCACATTATTCCAAGTCCATAGTTTGAAGCCAGAAATGGCCAAAGGATTAGTTCCCCACTGCCAAGCCCCAGGCCTAAGAGAATAAAAGAGGGACCAATAAGTTTTTTTAATGATAGAGGTTTAGGCAAGTCGCGCCTATCAAGTGGGGCAAGTTCAGTCATCAAATTAAGTTTATGGTTTAGCTGCTGCTTTAGCAAGAAAAGCCTATTGACTTCGGGTTTTATTCGGATATATAAATAGATACCAATGATTGAAAAAATTTCAGAGCCCGTATCAGTTTCATTTACTTTTGATAGCGGTAGAAGGAGTGTTGAACCCCGGGCTTTGGTTTGGAATGGTAGACTCTATGCGGTCAGCAAAATCGGTCTTCACCACACCTTTCGCAAAGGTCGCACTCTTTATCATGTTTTCTCCGTTGCCAGCAAAAGTCTATTTTTTCGTCTTGTATTAAATACTGAAAGCCTCAATTGGAAGTTGGAAGAAATAAGCGATGGGCTAGCGGATTAAGATAAATTTTCAATTATCACTGCCCAATTTTCAATGAATTTTTAAATTCCAATTTACAAACAGTTTGAAAATTGTTTAATTGAGAATTCAATGTAAATTAAAAATTGTAAATTGTTGAATCAAGATGCATAACTCTAGAAGTTTAACCAACTTGTATTTTAATCCCCGACCTTCAGTCATTATGCATATCGATTTAAATTCCTGCTTTGCGACGGTTGAGCAACAGGCAAATCCCCACCTTCGGGGAAAACCGGTTGCGGTTGCGGCTTATACTACTCCCTCCGGCTGTATTCTGGCTCCCTCTATCGAAGCCAAACGCTACGGTATAAAAACGGGGATGAGAGTTAAAGATGGAAAATTATTATACCCCGGCTTGATTGTTTTACCCCCCGACCCTTGGAAGTACAGAAATGTTCATCTTTCCCTGAGGCGGATAATGGCTGACTACACGGCCGATTTTTATCCAAAATCAATTGATGAATTTGTCTTAAATCTCGCCGGCTATCCGGCTTTCAGTAGAGGAATGATAATTATCGGAAAAGAGATAAAACAAAGGATAAAAGCTGAGGTCGGGGATTGGTTGACTGTTTCCGTCGGTATTGCGCCGAATCGTTTTTTGGCAAAGGTTGCCAGTTCTCTAAAAAAGCCTGATGGTCTTGAGGAAATTAATAAAGATAATTTCTTAGACTGTTATCATAGACTTAGACTAACTGACCTTCCTTATATAAAGGCAAGAAATGCCGCTCGTCTAGGTAGCGTTGGAATTTTTAACGTTTTGGATTTTTACCGCTCTCCTGTTTGGAAACTGAAAGCGGCGTTTAAATCGATTATTAGTTACTATTGGCATGTAAGGCTACATGGATATGAGATAGATGATGTGGAGTTTGCTAGGCGCAGCTATGGCAACTCCTACGCTTTACCTAAGCCTTTGGTTACCGCTGAAGAGCTGGCTCCAATTTTGGCAAAATTGGTTACCAAGATGGGCGCTCGCCTTAGGCGTGCCGGTTATAAAGCGCACGGAGTTCATGTTGCAATTTCCTATCGGGACGGCAGTTTTTGGCACAAAGGTGTAACTTTTCCCAAGGAGCTTTTTGCAACTTGCGACATCTATAAAAAAGCATTTCAGATTCTTTGCCGCTCTCCCCGAAAACCGGCGAGAGACCTATCGGTTTCCTGCTTCAGTTTACTTAAATCTGATTGTTCTCAACTTGAACTTTTTGAAGATGTTTTTAAAAAAGAAAGGTTAACCTCTGCGATTGATTTGGTGAATGGGCGTTGGGGAGATTTTGCCTTGGCTTCGGCGAGGATGTTGGCTGCTTCAAGCGCAGTTCCCGACAGAATTGCTTTTGGCGGAGTTAAGGAACTTGAAGAATTTACCCTTTCAAATTGATGAAAGCTCAACTAAGTCTCCATTGCCTATACGATTTTTCTCTGAAAATCCAGCCGAGACTTCTAACACATAATCGATGGGGCCTGGAGGGCGATACAATGTAAGTTCGCTCTCGCTACGTTCCGGCTCCGGCTGTACCCTTTCCGAAATTCCTATAACTACACCGTCATTTATCCAAATAATATCAATCGCAAAGCTCATATCCTTCATCCAGAAAGCCGGCATAATATCTTTTTCTTCAAATACGAAAAGCATACCCTCATTTTCCGAAAGCAAGCTTCTTCCAGAAAGGCCATGAGCTCTTTTCTCGGGAGTATCCATAATTTCGACAAAGACCTTATTCCTTCCTACAGAAATTTCGTATTGGCCTTCTTTGATTGGTTTTTGGCGACTAGCGAGAAGAAAGACAATTAACCCAATTAAAAATGCTGTAGCTAAGCCTTTCAAAAAAGTAGATTTCATTTATCTTTCCACTTCTTCACCTAAAATGGAGGGTTCGTCAGTTGTGGCTACTTGCTCGCTACTTTTATTAGTTGATAAGCTAAGCAAAAGTAGGATTAAAACTACGACAAAAAACATAGACGGAATAAAAAGAAGATAGATGTTAGACTTTCTGTTTAGTCTATTTACCATCAGGTGGACAGTATCAACCATATATTTAAGTTTATACCTTAATCTCAAGTCCATCAAAAGCTATTCCGAACTTGTGGCTACCATTTTCTTTGACAAAATTTACTAGAGCCTCGTGTCCATCGGTTATATGCCCTATGTTTGTAAAAAGGACTTTTTTGGCAGCGAGTTCTTTTCCTAACCGCAGCCCTTCTTCAATTGTCTCGTGACCTTTAGCTTGGCCACGGAAAGTTTTTGAGGAGCCATCAATTATGGCAAGGTCTATATTTCCTAGGTATTTTTTGCTGGAAGGAAGAATCTTTCTAAACTCTGGCGCATAGACAAAAGGGCGCGACTGTTTGATTTTGATAGCATACGCCTCGATGGTGTGAATAACAGGCACAAACCAAAAATATAAATTACTTCCAATTTGATTTTTTTCAAAAGGTTTTATTTCTCTGTTTCTAAATCTAAATAAAGATGGGCCCATTTTTATTCTTAAGGCATTCATAGTGCCTTGTGAGGCGATAAGCTCAATTTTTCGCCTGACGTTATAAATATGTGAAAGGTCATATAGCCCTGAGATGTGGTCATGATGAGCGTGAGTGATTAAAATGTGAGTTATTTCTGTTGGATCAATATTGTATTTTTCAAACTGATGATATATGTCTGGTGAGGCATCGATTAATATGCTTTTGTTTATCAAAAGACTTGGGCGCAGCCTTCTATCTTTTTGGTCTTGAGAGGCGCATATATCACATTTACATCCTAAGCGAGGCAGAGGCCAGCCGGAAGAAGTGCCTAGAAAGAGGATATTCATGGGTTATTTGTACCAAAGGCAGAGGTTTTCAATACAGCCGCAAGAATAAGTATTTTTGTCAGGAAAGTCGTTTCTTACCTCACAAGTTGTAGCCAAGTCTGGATCGTTAGAACAAATCTGTTCTGAACATCCAGCAGGAATACACTCAGCGTCGCTCCTGCAATCTCCGAGAGCATATTTAGGATAACCTTGCTCATTTTTATAAACAGTTACTAAGTATGAATTCCGGGAATTTGTTGGAGAAACTTTTGACGTCCGGTAACGGTTAGTGATGTATATCGTAACTGAAAAAATAAATATTAAGGTCGAAGCGATTAAAACGAAATCGGCCGTAAACTTTTTCATATAGTGCCGCGTCGAACGCGGCTACCACGTTTGACGTGGTGCCGAGGGGGAGAGTCGAACTCCCACAAGGTATTACCTCACAGGATCCTAAATCCTGCGCGTCTGCCAGTTCCGCCACCTCGGCATTCAGCCAGCTAATTATATCACCCTTCTTTCGCAAAACTAACCGGAAAAGGCTCAATTTTTATCATAAAATATCGCACTTTCAATGCCCAAGTTTGGCTGGGTGGAGCATAGCGGCGTGCTATTTTATCCAAGGATACTGCACCCCTATCGATATACTTCTCACGAATGGTTTTTGATACAACTTCAATAGAATTTTCCCACGAGCCGAACCTGTGAGCTCCGTTTACCCATCCATAGGCATTATACGAATTTTTAGGAATCCTTTTGCCGAAAGTTGACTCAACACCGGCAACTGCCGGGACAAATCTCCAGTCAATGTTATAGACATCGGCCATCTGAATAAAGTGTTTTGCGTATGGGGCCAAGGGTGAATTATGGCTCTCAAGAAATTTTCGCAAAGTAATTTCTCTCGAGTCGGCTTGTTCAATTATTGCCGCCGTTTTTAAACCGGCCGAGCTCTCAGCGACAGGATACTCAGCCGATACTGGTTCGGCAAAAACAACCAAAGTACTTATTGCAAATACAAGCGATAATATTGCCTTTCTCATAATTAATTATTGAAGCAGAATTGTAACATATCCTTTTAAACCGAAAGGCCCCGCCGTAGCGGGGCCAAGAAAAATTTCGACGCTCATCTTGATAAATCGAGATTTGCCTCGAAACGTAATAGGACTATATCATATACCTATAGGATTGTCAAGTATGTCGCGCTCAGATACGAAGTTCTAATACAAAGCTACAAAATGGGATTTAAGTGTAATATAGTTTCTATCCTATTTTACGAGCCAAAATAAAAATGGACGGCCCAAAGTTAATTTTAGCCAATGGTTTTTGTAGAAACTTTTCCAGAGAAACAAGCGTGTTTAAGGAGAAAAACTTTTTGGCGAAAGGACTTCGGATGTTTGAAACTGACCGTTTTTCAATTAAAGAAAATTCAAAATCTTTTAGTTTTTTTTCGATAAAATCCGGATGATAGTTTATGAATGGTAAAGTATTTTGTTTTTTGCTGCGACTGCTTCTTATATCGTAGGGACTAATGTCTATAGAAAAAGTAAAATTTCCCTTCAAAAATTGAGTCATTCTGGCTTTGATGTGACATTTATTAGCGAACTCCAGAATGAGATAGCCGTTATCTTTGAGCATTTCTTTTGAAGCATTTAAAACTACATCTATATTTTCCAGATGATGAATTACTCGTACCAGTATTACTAAATCCGCAGATTTTTTTGTAATTTTATTAGTAATGTTATCTATACCGACATGGATAAACTTTATCCTTTTATCCTTTAGGTTCTTACGGGCTATTTTAAGAAGCCTTGCTGATGGATCGCTAAGTATGACCTTTTTACAACGGTACAAAAATGAAGGCACCAATCTTCCAAATCCCGTCCCTAACTCAACAGCAGTGCCTATTTGGGGAATTTTTTCTACGAAGGCTCTTATAGCAGATATATCACATTGATTCTCATATTCTCTGCCTATCCAGTATGAAGGGTAGTCGTAAGTATCGTATGCAGCTGCCATAGCTTTAAGTTACATGCTAAAGCATACAAGCTTATGTCAAGTAGAGTCAAAAAAATAACGGGCTCACTGAAGATCGGACATGAATTGATTGACTGCGAATGACCACGAGCCGTCAGAAAAAGGTGTATAGCGTGTCATTATATCTTCTATAGTGGCCAAGCCGTCGTTTAAATAATTTTCGCGAAGTCCTTTTGATACTTCCTCGATGCCGTGCTCGAAAGAGTCAAAACCCAAAGAACCCCTTGAGTGTATTCCCCACCCCCAACAGTTATAGCTTCCCGGTGGGATCTTTTTACAAAGGTTTGATTCTTGCTGGGCTATGGCAGTTGTTAACCTAAAATCTAATTTGTATTTATCAGCCTCTTGAACAATAAAGGAAGAATAGGGCTCAAGGGGTGAGGAGTATTTTGAAAGATATTGTCTAATGAGCTCCTCTCTTGCGTCTTGAGCTATGGCTTCTCCGTCGATAGACGGAATTTTTGACGGAAGGGAGGCGTAAACTCTGGCTCCCCAGGTTGGAGATTGTAAAGAGTTTGGTGTTTTTTGAAATACTGTTTGTTCGACCTCGCTGACTCTAGAAAATGAAATAAGAGTGAATAGTGCGATTCCTAGAGTTATCGGTGTGAGGATGAAGAAGATAATTACAAGACTTAGATTTTTCCAAAAGTAAAATTCCTCTATAAAACTTAGAAGTTTTTGCATAAAGCTAATTGGTGTTTTGTCTAACAATCAGGATTACATAGTTAGATATGCAAAGTCAAGTTCGCAAAAGGCTCGTTTGAGTTTATGTGATGGGGTTATTTTGGTATAATACAATGTGTTCGTGCCCTCGTGGCGGAACTGGTAGACGCGCAGTGTTCAGAACGCTGTGAGCTTTACGCTCGTAGGGGTTCAAATCCTCTCGAGGGCACCACAAGCGCGGGTGGTGAAACTGGTATACCCCAGCATTACAGCAAAGCTGAATGCGGGGCAAGCACGCATAATTTGCCGAGGTGGCGAAATTGGTAGACGCGCACGCTTGAGGTGCGTGTGGAGAAATCCTTGCAGGTTCGAGTCCTGTCCTCGGCACAAAAATCGTGCAGGCTTGACCCGTTTGACGGGTTTCAAGTCCTGTCCCGCGCACCCTAGGTCGCTTAGCTCAGCTGGTTAGAGCGTACGGCTTACATCCGTAAGGCCGGGGGTTCGAGTCCCTCAGCGACCACCCTGAGCTTAATTGAACGGGCTGAGGTAGCCAAGGTGGTCACGGCGGGCGCCTGAAGAGCGTCAGATGCGTGTTCGACTCACGCCCTCAGCACACCTAAAGCAAAATGCGGCGGTAGTTCAGCGGTAGAATGTCTCGTTGCCAACGAGAAGGTCGCCGGTTCAAATCCGGTCCGCCGCTCCAGGGCCCAGTAGCTCAATTGGATAGAGCAATTCCCTTCTAAGGAATAGGTTGGTGGTTCGAGTCCACCCTGGGTCACTCAAAAATCGCTATGCGATTTTTTAAGTGCAAGCACTATTAAGCTAATCAAGCGCATTAATTTAAAGAGATTATTCACCTTGCAGGGGTTTCCCCTTAAAGTCTTAAAACACTCTGACTCTGCTAAAATTATTCAATGCGAATTAAGCGTATTTATTTATCCATAATATTAGTATTTTTTTTGTTAGCTCTACCTGCAAAAACTTTGGCAATCTATGATCCCCTCTCGGTAGCCAATAATAAGTTTGGAATTCATATTACTCAGGAATCAGATATCCTAGAGGCGGCAAGTCTCGTTAATTCCACAGGTGGAGATTGGGGATATATTACTTTGGTAATACAAAAGGGCGAAAGAGATTTCAAAAGGTGGCAAAAAACATTTGACTTACTAAGGAGAGTTCACCTTATTCCCTTGCTACGATTGGCTACGGCCCACCAAAATGGGGGTTGGGAGATGCCCAGTCATGATGAAATTGACGGTTGGGTAAATTTTTTAGATTCATTAAATTGGCCTATTAATAATAAGTATGTAATCATCAACAATGAGCCTAATCACGCTAAAGAATGGGGCGGTCAGATCTTACCGGAAAGCTATGCAGACTATCTTAAGAAAATCTCACAAAGGGCTAAGGCAAAGTCTGACGATTTCTTTATTCTTCCTGCTGCAATGGACTTTTCGGCCCAAACGGATGAAGAGTCGCTCGACGGGCGGGTATATCTGGAAAGGATGCTTGAATCCCAACCCGATATCTTTGATTGGGTAGACGGATGGAATTCACATTCTTATCCAAATCCAAATTTTACCGGTTCAGAAAAATCTACGGGTAGAGGTACAATTGCATCCTTTTCCTGGGAGCTTTCTTATCTTAAAAGCCTAGGTGTTAGTAAAAAATTGCCTGTATTTATTACAGAAACAGGTTGGGCACACGATATTGACTCGGATAATAATTTGCTTGATCCAGAAGAGATAGGTCCGAAATTTGCCTGGGCATTTGATAATACTTGGAATAACACAGATATTGTTGCCGTAACCCCTTTTATTTTTAGCTATCAGGATTTTCCGTTTGATATTTTTTCCTGGAAAAAACCGGACGGTTCATTTTACCCCTTCTTTGATTCTTTTAAGTCAATAGAAAAGTCTAAAGGTAAGCCTATTCAAGAAAATTCGGGTGAAATTTTGGGAGCATTAGTTCCTCCTTATGTTGAATTCGGTCAAACATTCAGTGGAGCACTACTCGTCAAAAATACTGGCCAGTCTATTTGGAATGAAGAGGAGCCTATTTTAATTGAAGATTTGGAGGCTAAAATTAAAATCGTAAAAATATTGACCTTTCCCAGAATGGAACCGTTCGAGCGCAGGCTTGTTCTTTTCGAAGCAATTGCGCCGGAGGATATAGAAAAGCAGGTGGGCTACCTTGCGCTTTCGAAAGGGGAAAACGTAATAAGTAATGCCTATCCCTTCGAGGTAAGGCTTTATAAATTTAACAACATATTTAAATATTTATATTCCATAATCAACTTATTATCTTCAACCGCCTGGAAGTTTAAGGCTGAATATTAGCTCGGGAGAGTGTATAATATAGCCACGGTCCCGTAGCTCAATGGTAGAGCATCCGGCTCTTAACCGGCAGGTTGGAGGTTCGAGTCCTCCCGGGATCACTTAAAAATAGTAATTTTTAAGTGCAAGTTAAAGGCCATATCTTCCTTCTGCAAGCTCAATTATTTTTTGCAAAAGAGCTTCATATTCTAACCCTTTTCTTCTTGCAGCTAGCGGGAAATAGGATGTTACAGAAACTTCCGGCGGAATAAGGCCCGGAGGAGAATTTACTTCCAGTACGTAAGGGTTTTCATCTTTATCGCACCTGATATCAATCCTACACAAATCTTTAATTCCCAATGCATTGTATGTTTGCAATGAAATTTGTACAATTTTTTTCTCTAAGGAGCCGCTCATTTTAGCGGGACAAACAAGGTGTGCGCCAGAAGTTTCCTCTTCATAAAGCCACTTAACTTCAAGTGAATCGATGGGTAGATATTTTTTGGGAAGAAGTTTGTGGTTAGCTTCAATGATAGGCAAAACATCTGGGGGATTTCCCAATAAAGAAACGGAAAATTCTCGTCCGGCCAAATATCTTTCTACAAGGGCAGGTTCCTTAAAGTTATTAATAACAAAATATACTCTATCCTTTAATTTTTTTTGCGAATCTACAACACTGTCATTAGTTATTCCTGCGGAGGAACCCTCGGCAATAGGTTTTACGATTAAGGGAAATTCTAATTTCTTTTTAAGTGTATCTTTTGCAGAATAGAAAACCTGAAACTCGGCAGTTGGTATGTTGTTGGCGATGAGTATTTCTTTAGTTTTAGCTTTATTTAGACCTATTGCTTGAGTCAAGGGGGATGAGCCGGTGTAGGGTATTTTAAGCATCTCCAGCATGGCTGGAATTTGTGCCTCACGGTCGTTTCCCCATATGCCTTCCGAATAATTTAGTGCCAGACGAATTTGGTTTTTATGTTTATAGAGCGAAAAGTATGCCTCGTCATCCGCCTCGATTTGTATTACCGAATATCCGAGATTTCTTAGATGCTTGGCTATAAAGGATATTGTTTGTGGGTCGTCAAAATCTGCTTCCAGAAAAGTTCTTGGGTCTTTCGGATCTGGGTATTTGTGGCGGACGTTATATAGAAAAGCAATAGTTTTACTTTTCATTTATCCTCTTTTTCATTTTCGGTAATCGGAAGTTTTGCTTTACCAGCATAGTCGCGCATGGTGTTAAGAAGAAGCCTTTTCAGAATTTCCTGAAAGGAAATCCCGTAAATATCCAATATATTTGCCAGTGCACAGTCCAGTTCCTTGGGACCAAAGGCCGGGTTTGAATTTGAGTCTATAAAAAAGTACCTGCCTGAAGAATCTATTCTGATATCAAACTTAGCGTAATCGGCCATTTTAGTTATTTCGAAAGCTTTTTTTACATACTCTCTAAGAACACTATCTTCATATTTACGATAAACAAAAACGTCTTCTTCGGAAATCCATTGAGCCTCAAAGGTGGCAAAAGTGTATTTATCGCCGGTTTCTTTAAATACCTTTTCAGCTATGTAAACCTTTTTGTTAAGTCCTTCCAAAAGAATTGCGGTAACTTCGCGTCCAGCTATAAACTCCTCAACTAAAACCGGCTGTTCGTATGTTTTAATTAAAAATTTAAGACGCTCTCTTAAATGTTTTTCTGTCTCCGAAACTGCGTCTTTAGTAATTTCGACTGCACCGTGTATTTCGTTAAGCTTAGAAATCAATGGAAACCTTAACATGGAATCAATTGGGTCACCCGCCGTTAAAAAAAGCTGGTAGTGAGGAACGGGAACTCCGTTTTGTTCCAGAAGCTTTTTAATTAGAAATTTATTGTAGCTTAGGGATTCTCCTAATATGCCTGCGCCGGTGTAGCGTATTTCCAAAAGCTCTAAAAGAGCCGGAATTGTCGAGGCTAAGTATTCACTTCCTTTAACAGAACCAACTAAATTGATAGCTACATCAGGTTTGTCTTTTTTTAACTTTTCGGGGAGTTCTTGGTTGGCCGGATAAAGAAGTGGTTTTATGCCGAGCTTGACGATATGTTTGGCTATGATTTCGGCGTCTTGCTTG
>Ga0209542_10014973_pt1 | contig 13102 bp, 11 predicted proteins | sample RifCSPhighO2_01_FD_184028 | JGI IMG/M metagenome (GOLD analysis project Ga0209542, IMG submission 184028) | Soil microbial communities from Rifle, Colorado - Rifle CSP2_plank highO2_0.1 (SPAdes) (version 2) | ecosystem: Environmental > Terrestrial > Deep subsurface > Rock core/Sediment ... | reverse complement strand
TCAAAACTGCCTCAGTGCACATACCTGTGACGCATGGCGATGCAAACGTGCTAATACCATCATTGAAACACTTTCGAACATCGGTGCCCGAATTACAAACAAAAGTTCCTGAGCCCAGATTAGTGCAATCACTCAGGCTACTCAAAATCCCAAATTTATTTTCAGTGCACGCAGTCCCACCCGTCCACGCCCCCACATAATCATTGACCGTCCCAAAAAACACAACATACCCAAGTGATAACGCAAGAATTGCAAAAATAGCGATGCTTCCCGTCGCCAAGAATCGCCGTTGACTTTTAATTTTAACCCGTCTCATGTGTAAGCCACCCACGCACCATTACTGCAGTACTCTGCCGTAGCACAATTCAATCCATTCGCATCACAGCCCGTCAGGCGTGTTTCGCCGTTCGTGCAGACAGCAAGATTTTTAACAATCCAGCGGCCGGCGGTAATTCCTTTATCACCAGCTGTTAATGGATTGCACGTCCATTGTTCTTGACTAGCACACTGCTGAAGATTTGTGCAGCTACATGCAAACAACGCAACATAATCAATAGGATCAGTCCCAGGAGCAGTCACAGAAGCAACAGTCGAGGATTGACCAGCAAGAGCCTGTATATCAACCCATTTGCTGTTTGCACCAGGATTGTCGAAAGTATAAGATTGTGAAGATGTCAAGAACGCGGACGCCAAAGGAAACTCAATCCATTGAGACGTCCCCGAAGCAGTAACTCGATAATATCCTTTGGTATAAAGAGGAACTTTTGATGAAGCCGATGGAAGATTTAACGTAACAGTGAATGTCCGAGGATTCTGCGCAGACCGTGACAGGTCAAAAACAGAGAACGCTGGAGTTTCAGTGCATTTTGTGCATGGATCAGCAGCCACTACCGCACTTGTGATTATAACTGAAACAAGTAAAAACCCAACCCACAACACTTTTTGTTTGTCCATACAGCCTCTTTTTTGACTTTTTATTAACTAAACATAAAAAAAAGAAAAAACTAATTAATTGCCTGGCGGCGGAGGAACTGCGCCAACTGATGCTTCACGCTCTCCATAGAACGTCAATACATACTTGCCTGCACCTAAGCCACGAGATGTACCAGAGATACTATTACATTCCCATGTTGCCTGATCTTCACAGACTTTTGTAGGGACCGCATCATCGCAGGAGCAAACCCAGGTAACAATCAAGCCAGGGTTTCTCTCAATGACATTATTTGAAGCAATATAGCTGAACGGAACATTTGCGCCCGGTGTTCGCACAAACTTCGCATCATCTGATGCTCGAGGTCGCACAACTGAATCTGTGGTTTTATCAAGTGAAAGCCATTCAGCGTTGCTCGCTGGATCGTCAAATACTGTTGTCGGAGGTCCATTCCATTGGAACTGGAATTCTTCCCACCACAATGCAGTATTGGTTGGATTGTTAAGCGCTGCTTTCCAATTAAAGATATACCCTTTTCTATACAAGAAATAGTGCTCAGTCGCACTTGCAGGCGTTGGCTTAGTTATGCCAAAATTAACGACATCGCGCCCTTCAGTATCCGCACCTCGTGTGTAACATTTTTCCCCAGCAACAAGTGCAGGATTAGGATCAGGATTAGTGTCCGCATCAGCACCATCTGCAACCGTACATTGTTTTGGGAATATGGTAACATCTGGAAGTTCGGGAACAAGAGGAGTTCCATCCGCTTTAATTAAAGCACGTGCCGCACTCGTTGGACTGACAACAGTCATATCTGTATTTGTTGTCGTCTTTGGTGCAAGCGTCGTCACAACATTAGGAGCAACAGGTGTAGGACAACCCGCTGCTTGCTGGACATTAAGAGGATTTTTGAATTTGAGACAGTCATTTTTTGTAGGATCCGGATCAGTTGAAAACTCAACCGCCTGTCCTGACAAATCACCAGACTCCGTTCCAGGAGCCGGTGGCGGCGACGGTAAATCACCAAGCGTCTTTCCTTCGTCAGATTCTGGGACCGAAGCCGCCGGAACTGTGTCAACAGCCTGACTGCACGCAGAAATAACCATTGCAGCAACCGCGAACAAAACAAACAATATATTTTTCATATGTATCCCTCTTTGATTTTTTTATAAATTATATTTTCACGAATATTAATTTCATATTTAAATATTGCGTTAAGCATGTTGAATTTTTTTCAGCGCACTCTCGACGACAGATTGCGACCAACCAGTTGTGATAAGATTTCGTTTCAGCTCTTCAGCGGAATAGCCTTGCTTCAGGTTGCTGTCAATATAACTGATAACTTCCACAGGAACATTTTTTGAGTGCATATAATGCAGTACTGCATATGTTGCACCCAAACAAATAATTAAAACTACACTGCTGATGCTTATGATAATGACCAACGAGACAGGTTCTTCTGGGACAGACTGCTGCACCGGCGGCACATATGCTGGAGTTGTCTGAATAGTTCGCGGCGTCGACGGAGCGATTGGAACAGAAGGCACTGGAGTTGTTATCTGCGGATCAAGCTGAGGTTGAACACTATTGCGCTGAACACCGCGCGTTTGAAGTGCATTGCGTGACGTTCGAGTTCCTCCGCTGGTGCTAGTGCCAGTGCTACCGGTGCTGGTTGAACCTGTTGAACTGGATGTTGAACTAGACGTTGCGCCACCTGACGTCGTACCGCCAGACGTTGTGCCCGATGTCGAACCTGATGTCACACCAGGCGCCGGAGGCGGTGCAGGAAGTCCAGTTCGAACATCGTCGTTGCCCCCCTGAAGGAAACAACCATTATCACAAGCATCAGTATCAATCCGATTACCATCATCGCATTCTTCGCCAGCGTCTGGAATTCCATCACCACAGTACGCAAAATCCCCCGGTGGCGGCGGAGGTGGCGGCAATCCTGAAGAACTTGATCCTGAAGTTTGACATGCATTAGGACATGAGCCGCCGCAATCAACACCCGTTTCTCCTTGATTTTGAATGTCATCACTGCACGTCGGAGTTTTACAAGTGTTTGTACAAGCATCTTCATTAACAGTATTACCATCGTCACACTGTTCAACACCAGTTTGTGTAAAACCATCACGGCAGAAAGCAGCAACACAGCTAACGCATGCATCAGTATTATCTGTGTTCGCATCATCGCATTGCTCCGTACCCTCTGTTATACCATTACCACAAGATTGAGAAGAGCTTCCAGAATCACCAGGTGATGGTGGTGGCGTCGGTAAAGGAGCATATACAGACGTAGTAAGAACAATCAACAGAACAACAACAGTGAACGCTAAAAGTTTTCTCATCCTCTTTTTACCTCATCTTTTCAGTAATCATCCTTCATTTAAAAATGTAACTAAAATAAAAAAAAACTAACAAGTCAACGGATCAACATTTCTCGAGAGACAGTTGACTTGTGCAGCGTTCAGTGCACCGCTGTAGATTTTCAGGTCGTCAACAACTGCATTCGCTGGATTGCCAACAGTTGCTTGTGACCTAAATTGATTGCCCAGTCTCCACACACCCACTGAATCAAAACCAACATTCAGCGAAGTGGTTGAATCTGCAAGCACACCATCGATGTACTGATGTACCGTGCCGGCAGTCTTATCCACAACAACAGCAACATGATGGAAGTTTCCAAGCGTAACACCACTAGTGCTGAACGCTGAAGTTTGTGCTACTCCATCTGTAGTTGAAACAAAACTGAGCACACCAACACCAGAACCTGAATCAACAATCGACCACTTAAATCCGCTTTTGTCTGCCGCATCCTCATCAATAGAGGTGAGTAGAGGACCGCTGGCAAAAAATCGTATTTTTTTAACAAACGCAGAGATAGTGAATTTGTTGGTAAAATCCGTTTCAGCAAAGTCGAGACGAGCTTCACTTGAAGATGCTGGCGGCGCTGCTTGCGAATCAAATGATATAGCTGCCGATCCCGTCGGACCAACAGCCTCAAGAGGACATTGAGTCAACGAAAAATCACAATCGCCTGCAGGTGCTCCAGAAACATAGGTAGTGTAACTCCTTATATTTCCATTTTCGACATAACCGCCTTCGTAGTGCGCTTTCAACTGTGCGCCCGGCAGCGTCGGCGGTGCTTCGAGTGTTGTCGTATATGTTACATAAACTTCTGTTAGAAGCAATGTCGGATCTGTTCCACCATAAGGATTACATACCCAACCTTCATTTGTACTTGCTCGTTGGCAAGAGAACGTAATTATTGAAAGTGGCTGCGTATTTCCATTCGCCCAGGGATCAACACTGATTGTGAGCGTCGCTCCGCCGCCTGCAAGGTAAGAAAGATCTTTTACTTGTGTCCCTTGCAGTGAAAATTCAACCCATGTTTCAGTTGTCAAATCCCAATAATAACCTTTGTTGTATACCGCAGTCGTCAGTCCATCAGCAGGGACACTTACATCGACAGTAAAAGTGGAGTCCAGCTCATCAATACTTATAGACGATGGCGATGTAGTTGCAACAGGAAGAAAATTAGGGTTAGTCGGATTAGCAAGACCAGAAGGATTTATTGGTGGCGGCGGCATCAGTATATTACCAAGCAGATTGACTTTCGCCATACCCGGCGCATCCAACATCCAGAATCGTCCAGCAACATCTGTCGTCTGCGGACTGCATATCCAAGGATCCGTACGTTGCCTTCTCCAGCATGCAAAACCGATGACATAAAGACTGCTGTCCGCAGAATTAATATTCGCAGAAACAGCACCCGTGCCCGACCCAACAAGATAACGTGTCGTTCTAATGCGCGTGCCCGTCAATGAAATAGGTGTCCATTGCAACGCATTACGATCGTAATAATAAGCCGTGTCATAAATAGCATAAGTGAAAGGTGTTGCAGGATTACCAGCGACAGTAACTTCAATAGGGGTTTGCGAAGGAGTATCAACATAATCCAAACCAATAGATTCAGGAGTAACCTTCAACACACGCCCCAATTCTGGATTAGCTGGATCTTCAGTAACATACACATTATACGGCGACGCATAACCAGTTTCATAAGCATACGCCTCACCAACAAGATCCCCGCTCGGCTCTCCCGTCGGCGGTAGTTGAGGAGGATTCGGTAAGTCATCATAATCAGACGGAGCGCATCCGAATAATAACAACGCAAAAATAATAACGAACAATACATTCTTCATGATAAATCACCTTTTTTTGTAAACAATTGAACAGAAGTAATCACACCGTGTTTAAAAACATTTGTCTTCCGAGTACTTGTTTAGGTGATGTATAATCTGCATCAGTCACTAATTATTTATTAACTATTAATCAGCTAATGAGGGCAAGCAGACACGACGCGTGCTGGTTCGTCGTATTGCACCCCATTAGCTGATTAACGAAGTCAAAGTAAAATGCATCTTTTCTTTTATCATATCCAGCTAAACAAGTACTCTTCCGATAGGAAACAAATATGCTCAATAACTAAGGTTATCCTCATTCGATTCATTCCGTCCAATCGCATCCTTAAAAGCGCCATCAACAACTTTCTCATCCCAGCCTTGCTGCAATAACGCAGAGCGTATACTTGTCGTCGGATATCCTTGCTGCATGTTCGCATAGACATACATCTTGATGTGTTCTGGCACGTCAGCAGGTTCGCGCAACTTCTGAATACCTACAACAAGCGCAGCGCTCACCACAGCGATGATTCCGAAACTCATCAGCAGCGTCATCCACAATGAACCTGTATCCTCAACAACCGCAGGGACACGTTCCTCGCCAGTATCTTCCACACGCGGAATCTGCTGCGGCTGAATGGCTGGAGCTTGCTGCGCTGAGCGAGGAACTTGAGCAGACTGGACTGGAGGTGCCGAAGGAACCGAAGGTTGATCAACATCGGATGGAAACGGTGGAAGATCCGGCATGACCGAAGGATTTCCCGCTGGCGCGCCCTGCTGAGCAGCCGCTCCGCTATTATCTATAATAATCTGTATCGTCGATAAATCATTGAAGTTGCCCGCCGCATCATACGGCGCCACAACAAGCGCATGCAAACCATCATCGACCGTTGTCGTATCAAAAAACCATTCATAAGTTCCATCAGGAGTCAGCTCAACAGATGTATGTAAAACGATGCCATCCAAAACAAATTCAACTTTTGCCACGCCAATATCATCGGTCGCAATCGCAGCGACATAATAATCACCAGAAATAATGTCGCCGTCTAAAGGCTCAAGAATAGTAACATCGGGTTTGACATCATCAGCGACGAGTGGAGGAGCAAGAGGAGCTTCATCTGCATACACTACTGGAAATAATAGCAAAGCTACGAGAATGACAAACACGCTCTTTTTCATGAAGAGAAAGAATGATGCGAGCTATTTAAAGATTATGCAAGGTCGCAAGAGTAAGACAATAATGCTTATATGTCAGAATACCATAGGTAATGTAGGGTAAAAAATAGGTGGTATTCTGAGCACAACAGAAATGAGCGCATTTCTGTGCATCCAAAATCTGCAGATTTTCGATGTGCTCAAGAACCACTAAGTGATTAACAAAGTATAGGTGGTTCTTGACATATAAGAACAGCTTACACATAAACACACATAAATATACAAGAGATTAAAAATGACAACCATAACTTTAGCCGTACCTCATGAAATGAAAAAGAAGATGGACTTATTCGCTGAGATTAATTGGTCCGAAGTAGCACGGCAAGCGTTCACACAAAAAATAGAAGACATGGAATTTTTAAGAAAATTTAAAGAAAATAGTAAGTTGAGTGAGTCGGACGCATTAAAGCTTGGAAAAGAAACTAGCAAAGCAGTGAGCAGCAAGTTACGTGGTCTGAAATAATTAAAAGTTACGCTAAATACAATCATAGAAATTACCATACCCCAATTACTGAAAAGAATGCTGTTTCAGCAAATGATCATTTAACATAAACATGAACAGCAAGCGAGCTTATTAAACTAGATCGAGTTATTCTTTAATAAGTTACACAGTTAGTATAATCTCTGTTAATGAGTAACAACACCTATTAAAACAATTAAGTTTATTTATCAATAAAGAAACTGTTATTAAACAAAACACCGAAATATTTAAATAGTTGACTGATTTAAGCTTACTATGCAACCCGAAGAATTTCAAGGCTCTTTCGGTGAATTAAGAGAGCGAGAGGACAAATGTGGTAAATACGTTACTTTTGTGCCTCAGGTGTTACCCCCTAAAATAGAATTAACTCCTGAAATAGTTCTTGCTCTGTCGAAAGCCGATGCAAAATTAGGCAAACTCTCTGGTGTTGGACTTCTCCTTCCTAACCCAAATTTATTGATCCTTCCCTATCTTAAAAAAGAAGCAATTATGAGTTCACGCATAGAAGGAACAAGAATATCACTTTCAGAATTATTTTTAACAGAAGCAAAAGGAAACGAAGAGAACGTTCCTGATGCTTTAGAAGTTACAAATTATGTCAAAGCAGTAAGTTATGGTTTAGAAAAAATAGAGAAAGAACCTATAACAATAGAACTCATCAAAGAAATGCATAACATTCTGATGCGAGGAGTTCGAGGAGACAATAAATATCCTGGCGAGTTTAGAACAATCCAGAATTGGATTGGTCCACCAAACAGTAAACCGCAAGAAGCACAATTTGTTCCACCACCACCAGAAGAAGTCCTAAGACTTTTGCAGGAGCTCATTTCGTACCTTAATACAGATGATAGGCTGCCTTTACTGATGAAATGCTCATTAATGCATTATCAGTTTGAGACTATTCACCCGTTCTGTGACGGTAATGGAAGAATTGGAAGATCATTAATAACGTTATATTTATGCAAAAAAAAACTGATTATGAGACCGCTTCTTTATTTAAGCGGATATTTTGAAAAATATCGTCGAGAATATATTAATCTTCTTTTATCCACCAATAAAGAAGGAAAATTTGAAAATTGGATTAGATTTTTTCTTGATGCGGTAGCTATCCAATCAGAAGATGCTTTACAACGTGTAACAAAAATGCAGAAGTTGCGTGAGGAATATAGAAAGAAAACTCAAGAATCGTATAATACTACAGCAATTACAAAACTAATTGATCACTTATTCATGAATCCATTTATAACAATAACGACGGCAGAAAAAGTTCTGGGTGTGACTTACCCTACTGCAAAAAGATTGGTTGAAAATCTTATGAAACAAGGAATATTAAAGCAATCTGACGAAAAAGTCCAACGAAATAAAATATTTGTCGCACATGAAATATTAAGTATCATTGAAGTGTAAATGAGACTAAGTAAAATATAATCACCAACCAAATTATAGTAAATTGTATTAATTTTCGGATGTTTAGTGGCAATTTACTAGATACGAAATAACATCTAATTATCCGATTGTCAAGAACCACCCCTCAATAAATATGTATCATAAACTTGGGTGGTTCTTGAGCACATCGAAAATCTGCAGATTTTGGATGCACAGAAATGCGCTCATTTCTGTTGTGCTCAGACATATACCACTTTAATCTACTGGTGAAACAGTATTGGTATATTTCCGACATATTAATGTTATTTCATATAGATTGACTCAGCAATTATTCAGCGCTTGTATCGAATACGACTGCTGCGCCGGCCGTCCACTGAAATCATTGCACGTCTTGATTTCCGAAGCAAACCCATTTGAACACGGAACTTGGCAGATCAGTACACCATTTGCAACCGTACCAACAATATCAGCGCCAAATTTAGTGTTTGTATTCAGCACAGCCTGCCGATTCACATCACCAAGAACAGGCGCGCCATTCGCAAGCGACAACCCTCCCAAGCAAACACCCCGAGGATTGTTCTGGATAATATTCACCGTCGACGGAGCCAATCCAGCAAGCTGCACGTTGCACAGGACAGCAGCAGGCACTTCTCCATCTGTGCTCACCGCATAATAATTGAGCGTTGTAAAAAGTTTATCACGCACCGGATTGTTCGTCGCAACAATTACGCCAGAAGTAATCAATGCAGAAATTGCAAGCCATCTGAACAGCCAGAGAATCTTTGCCATGACAAAAAGAAAAAGAAATGAGTAATTAAATGTTGTTGTTCATCAAAATTATATTTCTCAACTGTTAATCAGCTAATGAGGCCCGTAGCCACTCGAACTCGTGTTAGTCGTGCTGCAACTCCATTAGCTAATTTTACAAGTTAAAGTAAAACATATTTTCCAGAGTGCACTATGAGCGGAGAAATTTATTAGAAAACGATTATAAAAAAGAGTAAAAATAAGATTAAAACTACATGTCCATTCCACCCATCCCGCCCATGCCCGGCGGCATCTGCTGCATCTGTTTGCTTCCGCCGCTGCCTGCGATGACATCGTCGATGCGCAAGATCAATTCAGCAACTTCTGCTGCACTGCCGAGCGCCTGCGTCTTGATTTTCAACGGTTCAATGACACCCATCTTCCAAGCATCCATGACTTCGCCTGTAAATACGTCAATGCCTGCCCACTTATCTTGTGCACCATGCGCCTGATTCAGTTTCGCCATGACATCAATGGGATCCAATCCTGCATTTTCTGCAAGCGTTCGCGGAATAACTTCCATCGCCTGGGCAAATGCTTCGACTGCTAATTGTTCTCGGCCTTTGAGGCTTGAAGAGAATTTTTTCAACTGGTGTACTAATTCCGTCTCGACCGCTCCTGCACCGCCGACCGCCTTGCCGACTTTGATCGCTGCGATAACATCGCCGACTGCATCTGTTAATGCGCGTCGTATTTCATCTGCGACGTGCTCCGTGCCGCCGCGTACCAGAATTGTGACTGCACGTGGATTTTTGCATTTTTCAACAAAAATCATCTCGTCATCGCCGACTTTTTCACAGCGGACAACACCCGCAAATCCAAGGTCGCTCGCATTAAGATCAGTAAAATTACTTGCAATATGTGCACCCGTTGCCCGTGCAAGCTTTTCCATGTCGCTCTTTGACACGCGCCGCGCTGCAAAAATGCCTGCTTTCGCAAGGAAATGCTGTGCCGTATCATCAATCCCCTTTTGGCAGAATACAACCGTTGCGCCGCTGGATTTTACTGACTCCACCATCTTGCGCAGTTGTTTCTCTTCCTGTTCAAGGAACGCTTCAATCTGCGAAGGATCAGTGATCTGTATTTTCGCTTCAATTTCCGTGTTTTTGATTTCAAGCGCTGCATCCAGAAGTGCAATTTTCGCATTGCTTACAGAATCAGGCATCGCACTGTGCACTTTCTCTTTGTCCAAGACGATACCCGACACCAATTCGCTTCCGCCTGCAGTGCCGCCGACACGCTTTTCAATTTTGATATTGTCTTTATCAACGCTGAACGTTCCGTTTTCCTGCGTCGCAATTCCAGTAACAGCTTTGACAACAAGCTGTGCAAGATGATCTTTTGAGGATTCAGCCCCTTTGCCCGTCATTGCAGTGACTGCGATATTCGTCAGCAATGCAGTATCATTGATCGTTATAGATTCTGCAATTTCATTGAGTATCTGCTGAGCTTTTTCCTGAGCCATGCGATAGCCTTTTGCAATGACCGTCGGATGAATTTCCTGATCAAGCAAATCTTCTGCTTTTTTCAACAGTTCGCCTGCAAGCACAACTGCCGTCGTTGTCCCGTCGCCGACCTCGTCTTCTTGTGACTTCGCAACTTCAACAACCATCTTAGCCGCTGGATGCTCAATTTTCATCTCTTCAAGGATTGTCACACCATCATTCGTGACGGTCACATCACCCATGCTGTCGACAATCATTTTGTCCATGCCTTTCGGGCCAAGTGTCGTCCGTACTGTCTGTGCAACAGCTTTCGCTGCCATGATATTGATTCGCTGAGCATCCTTGCCGGATGTTCGCTGTGTGTCTTCGGGTAAAATAAATATAGGTTGCATTTGTTGTGCCATGGTTTCCACCTCACTGGATTCAGGTAAAACGTGCCGTAGGTGAGAGATATATAAACGTTGCTGTAGTTTAAGAGGATAAAACGAAATACAGACGACGAAACATTTAAAAGAGCAGGTAAATCAATAGATGCCATGAAACGCTCCGTCTTAGGTCTCGTAGAAAAGATAACAATCATAAAGAACGACAGGAAAAAAACGGTCAACGCCCGAATCGACACTGGCGCAACAAAAAGCAGCATCGACAGTACGCTCGCACATGAGCTTGACCTTGGTCCCATCATCAAAAAGATGCAGATACGGTCCTCGCACGGCACATCCATGCGCCCCATCATTCACGCAGAAATCATCATAGATGGCCGCACATACAAAGAAGAATTCACGCTCGCACCGCGAAGCCACATGTCATATCCTGTATTAATCGGACAAAACATTCTTAAGAAGGGGAAATTTCTCGTCGACCCGTTGAAGTGAAGTGATAAACATGAAAGCAGCATTGATATCATTGGGCAGCAAAAGTTCAGAATGGACTGCAGAAGCGATGAGAAAATATTTTACCGAAGTAGACATGATTCCATTGAAAGAGATGGAAGCAAAGATTGGCCCGGAAGCAGGCGTCTACCACAATGGCGAGCCGATTAAGAAATATGATTGCATGTACATCAAAGGCTCGTTCCGTTATGCAAATCTTCTGCAGGCGATCAGCTCATTGCTGTATGATAAATGTTACATGCCGATAGAGCCGCACGCATTTTCTATAGTCCACAACAAATTATTGACGCATCTTGAACTGCAAAAATATAACATTCCAATGCCGCGAACATATGTCGCAGCAGGAACAAAAGAAGCAAAAAAACTTCTCGACCAAATTCAATATCCCATCGTCATGAAAATGCCCGAAGGCACACAGGGCAAGGGCGTCATGATCGCTGACAGCAGGGCAAGCGCAAGTTCGATGCTTGATGCATTAGGAGCACTAAAGCAGCCGTTCATCCTGCAGGAATTTCTTGACAGCGGCGATGTCGATATAAGAGCATTCGTCGTCGGAAACGAAGTAGTCGCAAGCATGATGCGCGTCGCGAAGCGCGGAGAAAGTCGAGCAAACCTCCATGCCGGCGGAAAAGGAAAAGCATACACGTTAGGTGCAGAGGAAAAGAAGATTGCAATAAAAGCAGCCGAAGCATTGGGCGCAGAAATCTGCGGCGTCGACATGCTGCAGGGCGCTAAGGGTCCCGTGATCATCGAAGCGAACGTCTCGCCCGGCTTGCAGGGGATAACAAAAGCAACAGGAATTGATAGTGCAGACAAGATTGCAAAATATTTATACGACCAAACCAAGAAACGATTTGATTCCAAGACCAACAATGCAGCGCAAAAAATGCTCAACGAAAACGCTGCAAGCGAAAAGAACGAGATCATCACAAATCTGACAGTCCGCGGCGAACACATCGTGCTTCCATCGATCGTAACAAAGCTCACCGGATTTAACGGCGACGACGATTACACGATCAAGGCAGAAAAAGGCAGATTAATGATCGAAGATTTTGCGAAGAAGAATGGGAACAACTAGTTCTAGGGGGTATTATGTGTTCTGGACACTAGAAATAGATATATAATTTATAATGTAAAATAATGAGCATAGATAAAAGAATACAAAATAATTAATTATTAAGCACAAAATACACGAAATGTTTATAAGGGGACATCAAACAACCCAGTTTAGTTGTTACTTGGGAGTAGATTAAAAACACCATGCAAAAAACAAACAGAGAGAGCAACGAAACGAACAACGAAGAACGATTAGTAGTACTATTAAATTCATTATCAATGGCTGATTTAACAATATCAAAAAACGAAGATGACAAATTCGTAAAAGCAAGAACCTGGGATGAATGGTATAAACTTGCAACAATTACAAAAACAGTTGACCGTGGTCGAGGTGCTCTTCATTATGGATTTCAAGCACTATATGATGCATTGATCGAAGGTTTAGTGCCACCAAAATTAAGAAGAGAAGCAGTGACACTCTTAGGTACATATACAAGACTCGCCCGGCATTTTTTAACAGAAGTTATTTACACGGGCGGAATTGAAGATGTAGCAAGTTCTGAAGATGTCCACAACGACAGAAAGGGAAGCAGTCCACTAGGCAAGCTGCGGAGCGAGTTTGAAAAGACTCAAGGAATAGTTTCAAAAATGACGAGTACAGGAGTACCCTATAAGACAAAACAAAGGTTTACAGAAAGCAAGAA